>ENA-OPZM01000147-OPZM01000147.1-human-gut-metagenome-genome-assembly--contig:-NODE-147-length-30413-cov-7.356270_pt1 | contig 30413 bp, 41 predicted proteins | sample MGYA00242478_ERZ504493 | MGnify/ENA primary metagenome ERZ504493 (study PRJEB26092, sample SAMD00036227) | human gut metagenome | host: Homo sapiens | study: EMG produced TPA metagenomics assembly of... | reverse complement strand
GCTTGACCTTGTTGTTGATGTGGTAGTTGTAGCTGCGGGGCTTGGGGCCCAGAGCGACGCCGCCGTGAGTCCACTGCGGTGCACGGATGGAACCTGACGAGCGTGGCCGGTGCCTTCTGGCGCCAGGCTTCTTGCCGCCGCCGGAAACTTCCATGCGGATCTTGGTGTTCTGGGTGCCTGACGCTGGTTGGCCAGGAAGTTCACCACAGCAATGTGGACAGCCTTCTCGTTCGGGGTGATACCGAACACGGCGTCGGAAAGCTCGATCTCGCTAACATGCTGACCGTTCATATCGACTACGTTAAACTTTGCCATTGTAGCTTTCCTCCTTACGCCTTCACGCTGTTGGCCAGAGTGATGATGGTGCCCTTGGAACCGGGGACCGCACCCTTGACAGCGATCAGATTGTTCTCGGTGTCAACCTTGACAACAGTCAGGTTCTGCACGGTGACGCGCACAAAGCCCATGTGGCCGGGCAGGCGCTTGCCGGGGAACACGCGAGCAGGGGTAGAAGTGGAACCGTTAGAACCTGCATGACGAGCAACAGGACCGGTGCCGTGGCTCTCACGCAGACGGTGCTGACCGTAGCGCTTGATAACGCCCTGGTAGCCCTTGCCCTTGGAAACGCCCACAACGTCCACCTTGTCGCCCTCTGCGAAGACATCAGCCTTCAGCACGTCGCCAACGTTCATTGCGGAAACATCTTCCAGACGGAACTCGCGCAGGGTCTTCTTGGGGGCAACGTTTGCCTTCTTGAAGTGGCCTGCAGCTGCCTTGTTGACCTTCTTGGCGGAAACCTCGCCGAAGCCCAGCTGAACAGCCTGGTAGCCATCGCTCTCGACGGTCTTCTTCTGCACGACGGTGCAGGGACCAGCCTCGATGACGGTGACGGGAACGACCTTGCCGTTCGCGTCGAACAGCTGGGTCATACCGACTTTCTTGCCGATAATGCCTTTAACCATTTTCTTTTCCTCCTGTAAAGGTTATTGGTTGGCAGCGCACGTCACTGCCAACATGACCCCTCGGGAAACGAGGGCATCGAATTTGATCGAGTGTCTTTTACAGCTTGATCTCGATGTCCACGCCAGCGGGGAGCTGGAGGCTCATCAGAGCCTCGACCGTCTTGTTGGACGGCTTCAGAATGTCGATCAGACGCTTATGAGTGCGGCTCTCGAACTGCTCGCGGCTATCCTTGTACTTGTGGGTAGCGCGCAGAACGGTAACGATCTCACGATCGGTGGGCAGGGGGATGGGGCCGGACACGCGTGCACCGGTGTGCTTTGCGGTCTCCACGATCTTCTCTGCTGCGGCATCGATCAGCTGAGCATCATAGCTCTGCAGACGGATTCTGATTTTCTCTTTGACTGCCATGCTTACGCCTCCTGAAAAAATTGATTTTGCCCTAGGCGAGCCGATAAATTGCTCTACACAGTTCCGGGTGTTCCTCGATTTGGCACTATAAAAACCGGTGAACCGCATGGCAGTTCTCCCGGAAACATATTAGCAAATCAAATCCGAACATTGGTTCCGCCCGTTTCGCAGAGGAGTAACTTCTCTGCCGAGGGAACGTATTCCATCGCTGTCAGTAATTCTTTCGCCCGGTTCTAAGATCGGACATACTCCGCGGAAATAACCCATCGCAGCTATCGCCGGATGACAACCTCCCGCATCTACGCATATCGCTGGCCTGCACGACTTGTATCGCACAAGCCCTTTGCAGCCGAGAGTTATTCTATCACACCTTCGTGCATTTGGCAAGGGTTTTTTAGAAAAAAGAACGAATTTTCTTTTTTATTTTCTCTATTTTGTCAAAGCGCGCATTTTCTGTGCAAGATGCACAATCCGCAGGCTTTTCTGCCGGTGGAAAACTCTGCCGTGCCCGCTGCGCAGTGCTTAGTATAGGCTGTTCTGCTGCTTTTATACATATATAATAAAAAGCAGGGCCGGAGCACTACCGTCCTCGCCCTCTCAGTCAAAGCCTGTCGGCTTTGCCAGATTCCCCCTTTTGTCGCTTACGCGCCATCTTCCCCCGGCGCGGGGGAAGTCTTTCCTCAAAGGGAGAGCCCTTGGCAGTCCACGCAAACTTCATCTCTTTGCCAAGGCCTCTCCCCTTGGGAGAGGTGGATGCGAACGTAGTGAGCAGACGGAGAGGGCGAGGCTGCTTTCCTGCCGCGCTGCTGCTTCCGCAGGAAGCAGGCGCTGCAGATGCCGGTCGCCTTTACGACCCCACCCGTGAAAATGGCATACCGGAGCGTCCGCAGACGCTCCGGTATGCCGAAAATATAAATAATTCTTCCGCTGAAGACGGCCAGAGCAAAGCGGAGGCCATTTAGATCATTTCTTTTTCAGCTGTTCCGCCAGCCCATCCCGGGGCGTGATGTAGACCGTGGTGTACACCTCGTACAGCACCATGCCGGGCTTGGCACCGCTGGCTTTCCAGATGTTCTTCACCTCGGTGGTGTCCACCGCCACTTTGGCGCCGGTGCCTGCCTTGTAGGTGCTGGAGTAGATGACTGCCAGCTCCGCAGCTTCCTGCTTGGTGGTGTCCGGGATCTCCTCGCCCCGGCTCATGACCACAACGTGGCTGCCGGGGGCCTTCTGCACATGGAACCACAGGTCTTTGCCCCGGGCGGTGTGCAGGGTGAGCTTGTCGTTCTGGACGTTGTTGCGGCCTACCAGGATCTCAAAGCCATCGGTGGAAGTGAACCGCAGGAAATCTGCAGGCTTCTGGCGCTTATCCCGCTGCTTGTAGTATTTCAGGTAGCCCTGACTCTTCAGCTCTGCCCGGATCTCGTTAAGGGCCGCTTCACCGGAAGCGGACTCCACCTCGTAGAGCACCGTTTCCAGATAGGCGATCTCCTTTTCACCCTCTGCCAGCAGATCCACCAGCATCCGGGCGGCGGTCTGCTTCTTTTTATAGTTCTTGAAGAAGTTCTGAGCGTTCTGGCTGGGGGTGAACCGCAGGTCCAGCGGGATGGTCACTTCCTTGCCCTCGTCGTACCAGTTGGGCACGGTGATGCTCTTCATGCCCTTCTGGGCCAGATAGAGGTTTGCCGAGAGCAGCTCACCGTACAGACGCAGCTTTTCGCTCTTGCCGCTGGCAGCAAGCTCTTCCTGACGGGCCGCCTGCTTGCGCACGGCGCGCTCGTACATATTGTGCACTGCCTTGTGCAGCTCCTTGCTTTTGGTGCGCAGGCGTTCCGCGCGGTCCTTCTCAGCGTAGTAGCTCCAGCATGGCGTTGAAGGAGGGCCACTCCTTTATATTATATTTTTCACCGTACTGCTGCGGGCGGAAGAAGGTATACTCGATGGGCTTTCCGCTGGGGTCGGTGACGCTGCAGGGCGTACCGCCGGTTGCGTGCTCTTCCTTCAGCTCGTCGATGGCGGCCATAAGCTTGCGCTTCTGTTCCTCGGTCAGCTCATTGGCGGGCAGATGTTCGCCGTCAAAGGCACGCCATGCAGCTTCGCGGCAGACCACCGGGCCAACACCGGCCACGGTCTTGTTGAGGGCATCTGCTACCGGCAGATCTCTCTGGCAGGCTGCTGCCACGATGGACGCACTGCTCACCAGCAGGAAGTCCGGTCTTGCAGGCTTGGGCGGCGTGGTGTAGGGCAGGCCCGGCAGCAGCTGGCGCACATCGCTGTCCTCAAAATCCACGCGCTTGAGTGCGTCAATGATCTTGCTGTTCTGCACCAGAACCAGATTGGAGTAGCGGCCCATCAATTCGGCACACAGGGTGTTGCGCACAAGGTCGCCCATCTCGTTGGTGCACTGGAAATCAAAATAGACGATGCGGTCTCCCGGCTCCATGTGCACGTCCAGCAGCCTGCCGCCGGTGAGATGCTTGCGCATCAGCATACAGAAGGAGGGCGGCGTTTCCGGGTTTTCAAAGCTTTCTTCGGTCAGGCACACGCGGGCGGAACCGCTGCGGGCCGAAAGCAGCAGCGCATAGGTATCCGTGCGGGTGCGCAGGGTGAGCACCAGCTCATCACGGGTGGGTTCAAATAGTTTTGCGATCTTGGCGTCGGTCAGCGTTGCTTTGAGCTCTGCTGCCGTAAGGGCCAGTGTCGCGGCATCCAATGCCATAGTGTTTACCTCATTTAACGATTTTAAATGGCCGCCGCATTCGCTTTGGCCATAATCAGCGGAATTTTTATTTGTATTTGTAATTCGCAAAGCCTGCGGCTTTGCCGAATTACTCTTTCACAGAAGAGGCTGCAGCGGCAATCTTCATCTCAGCCGAAAATCGCTGCAAGAAAAAGCAGCGGCTTTTCCTTACAAATACGTATACGGATCCCGGTTTTCAGTGCTCACCAGCACTTCCAGCTCCGGCAGGGCGGCGCGCAGCTTTGCAGCCACGGCGGCGGTCACCGGAAATTCGGTGGCGTAGTGGCCCGCCGCAATGAGCGAAAGGCCCAGCCGCTTGGCATCGATGGCGTGGTGGTGGTTGGCTTCACCGGTCAGCAGGCAGTCCGCGCCCATAGCAATGGCATCTGCAAACAGCTTCCGCCCGCACCGCTGATGACCGCCAAGCGCTTGACCGGCTTACCCGCATCCACAAACTTCACCTGCACCGCCGGGCCGACGGCGGGCGCGTTGCAGCGCGCAGCAAGCTCCTGCTGTGCCTTGCGGGCAAGCTCCGGAACCGCGATTTCTTCAATGGCTCCCACACGGCCGCAGCCCTCGGCAAAGGTTTCCATATTCTTCATGTCAAAGATGCCTGCCAGCACTTCGTTCACGCCGCCCTCGGCAGCATCCAGATTGGTGTGCATACAGATGGCAGAAATGCCTGCCTGCACCAGCTGGAAAGGCACATCCTGCGGCCGATCTTTTTGAGCGGATCAAAATGACCGGGTGGTGGGACACGATCATCTCACACTGCTTTGCGGCGGCTTCGGCCACCACTTCGGGGGTGATGTCCAGTGCTGCCAGCACCCGGTGCATCTGCCCGCCGCAGTCCACCAGCAGGCCGGGATTGTCCCAGTGTTCCGCCAGCTCCAGCGGCGCGATGGCCTGCATTGCTTCGTATACCTGCCGTACTGTTATCATCGCTCTGTCCCCTCTTTTAAAATTGCATCGATCTCGGCGGCAAGTGCGCTGCCATCCGGTACGCCAAGGCGCATCCGGGGCAGCTTTGCCTTCTGCCAGTCGGCGTAGCCTTTTCCTTCGGGCCAGACGCCTGTGCCGCCGAACAGACACTCGGCGAATGTAGGTACATACACCTCGCCGGTATACTCTGCCGCCATCACCGCATACCAGCGGCCCGCCGCCTGCACCGGGCGATCTGCCACAAAGCGGAAGCCGTGCTCCCACAGCCAGCGGCGCAGCGCGTCGTGGCGGGTGGCCGGGATCATAATGATCCGCGGCCCGCGTGCAGTGAACACCCACGGTGCCTTCTCCAAAATCTCCCATGTGGTCTGAGCGGAAACGCCCGCCAGCACGATGCTGCCCACCTCATTCTCCGTAAGCACAGAAAGACCGTCGCCAAGCCGAAGCTCAGCGCGGTCTTTACAGCCTGCATGTTCCAGCGTCTGCTCTGCCTTTGCCAGCGGGCCGGGCCGCAGGTCGGCACCGATCACCTTCGGGTATTTTCCCGAAGCCGCCAGCACCGCCGTCAGCTTGCCGTGGTCGCAGCCGATGTCCGCCACCGGCTCTCCCGGCCGCACAAGCTCTGCGGCGGCAGCCAGACGCGCATCCAGTGTGGGCAGCAATTTATGCCTTCTTTGCGGCCAGATGCTCGTTCAGCTTCTCGATCAGCTCATCGCAGTCCACGCCGTGGACAGCACAGGCCTCCTCGATGCTCTCGCCGCGGGATGCAGGGCAGCCCAGACAGTGCATGCCGATCTCCATGAAGTAGGGAGCGGTGGTCTGGTCCATATCCAGGATATCGCCGATGATGGTCTCGCGGGTCACCTGCTTTGCGTCCTTGTGTTCTTCCTTCTTGAGCATATTGAAAATATCAAACATGATGGTTTTCCTTTCCTGTTGGGTAAAATCACGGCATAACCTACCGTTCTTCTATACTATACCCTAAACCGGTACTGTTTTTCAAGTATCTGCTGGGATTTTCAGCGTTTACTGGTAATTCTTATCCAGCGAGAAGCCGCGCCCGCTCACCTCGGTCACATGGCTCACGATCATAAAGCAGGTGGGGTCGATGGCATGGGCCAGCTTTTCCAGCTTCGGCAGCTGGCGGTTGCTCACGATGCTCAGCAGCACCTGCTCCGGCTCGTGGCTGTAGCCGCCCTCGCCGTGCAGCACGGTCACACCGCGGTCCAGCTGGGTGAAGATGGCCTCGCGGATATCATCGGCGTGCTGGCTGATGATCTTTACCTCGGTGCGGGTAGTGCCGAAGATGAGCACCTTGTCCAGCACCACCGTATACACGATCACCATCACGATGCCGTACAGACACTGCTGCAGCGGCTGAACGCCGCCTGCATGCAAAGGATGAGCATATCGAACACCAGCATACTGGCCGACACCGGGATGTGGAAATATTTGTTCAGCACCAGCGGAGGGATGTCCATGCCGCCGGTGGATGCGCCTGCCCGGATGGTGATGCCCAGCGAAATGCCTACGCCGAGGCCTGCAAAAATGGTGTTGAGCACCAGATCATCGGTGAGCACAAAGCCTGTGAACACCCGCTCCCACAGGGCCAGAAACAGGGGGCTGAGCACGGTGCTGGCAATGGTGGTGATGGCAAAGCGCCGCCCCAGCAGCACCCAGCCCACCGTAAGCATGGTCATGTTGATGACGAACAGCACACCGGACACCGGCAGTCCCAATGCACGGTTGATGCCCAGTGCGATGCCGGTGGCACCGCCGGTGATCAGGCCTGACGGCACAAGAAACAGCACCACCGTGAGCGCATACAGTGCATTGCCCACGATGATGGACAGCGAATTGAATGCGATCTGCTGCTCATATGAAAGCTTTATCATCTTTTGTCCCTCATTCTTGAAGTTCTTTCTTCTATGATAACGAAAAAATCCGCATTTATCAAGCGTTTCGCCCATAAATGCGGAATAATTCCGGAATAAATTACATTTTGTTGTTTACTGCGCAGAGGTCTCCTGCACCGGTTCCTCGTCCTCCAGCAGACGCAGACCGGCGGTATCCGTCACCGGCAGCGAGAACACGATCGCACCCGCCTTTGGCCCGGCACCGTCCATGATGGCTTTCATGATGCGGTTCTTTTCCGGCGTGCGGGCCACGATGAGCACCAGCTCCTTTTCGTTCACCAGCTCCACGCCAAGGAACTGGGCTGCGCCTTCCATGCCGGTACCCTTGGCGTGGATCACCGTGCCACCGCCGGCACCTGCGGCGCGGGCAGCATCCATAATGGTGCCGGTGTGGCCCTGATTGGCGATTACCAGCAGCAGTTCGTAACGGGTATCCTTCAAGGTGCTCTCCTCCTTCAATGTCAGCGGCTGGTGCTGGGTGAGGAACATCAGCGCCCTTCTGCCGCCGATGCTGCTCAGCGGCACCGTGAATGCAATGCCGGTGCCCGGCACGTCGATGCGCATTTTGCGGCGCAGGTCTGTCCGGACGGCCTTCCATGTATCCTCTGTCACCACCGCCAGCAGCACCGCCTTCTCGGTCTTTTCCAGACCCAGCGTGGCCAGAGTCTCCCGCACCGCTGTGCCGCTGCCCACCGTGCGCAGGTTCACATCCACGCCGCGCTGCTGGTACAGCTGCAAAAAGGCATCGGTGGAGCGGCGGTCGGTGATGGTCACCATCAAAAACAACGAACTCATGCCGAGCCCTCCTTACAGTTCAATGATATCATCGTCCGGCAGTCCGGCAAAGGCCACACCCATGGCCGCAGGCTGCAGCCGCCGGGCCTTGCGGGTGCGCAGCTGTGCCACAAGGCCCATCAGCTGCACCGTAATGAGCGGCGTCATGGCCACCATGGCCACCACGCCGAAAGCGTCGGTGACGATATTGCCGCCCACGGCCACGCAGGCACCCTGTGCCAGCGGCAGCAGGAAGGTGGCTGTCATGGGGCCGGATGCCACGCCGCCCGCGTCAAATGCAATGGCGGTGAACAGCTTTGGCACCACAAAGGAGATGCCGATGGCAAACACATAGCCCGGCACGAGGAACCACAAAATGGAAACGCCGGTGAGCACCCGCACCATGGCAAGGCCCACCGAGATGGAAACACCTGCCGAGAGCGCCATGCCCATGGCCTTGGCCGAAATGGCACCGTCGGTCACCTCTTCCACCTGTTTGTTCAGCACATAGACGGCCGGCTCGGCCTTGACGATGAAGTAACCGATGAGCATTCCAATGGGAATGATGATCCAGCGGAAGCTCTGCCCTGCCAGCACCTGACCCAGATAATTACCGGCGGGCATAAAGCCCACATTTGCGCCGGTGAGGAACAGCACAAGGCCCACGTAGGTATACGCAAGACCCACCGCAATGCGGCCCAGCGACCGGCGGTCCATGTGCAGAGCCACAAATTGAAAAATGCCGAACATCACGATGATGGGCAGCAGCGAGACAGCGATCTCTTCCAGATACGTAGCAGGCTGACATGGAACAGCTGCCACAGCTCCACCGAGTCGCTCACCTCCGGCAGCACCGGCGGGATATAGGTGCTGTCCGAAGCGCGGAACACGATGCCCAGAATGAGCACTGCCAGAATGGGGCCGATGGAGCACATGGCCACCAGACCAAAGCTGTCGTCCGCCGCGTGGCGGTCGCCGCGGATGGACGAAACACCCACGCCCAGCGCCATGATAAAGGGCACCGTCATGGGCCGGTGGTCACACCGCCGGAGTCAAAGGCCACAGCAAGAAATTCCTTGGGCACAAACGCCGCCAGAAGAAAGATCATGCCGTAGAACAGCACCAGCAGCTTTGGCAGCGAGATGCCAATGAGCATACGCAGGAAGGCAAACACCAGAAACAGGCCCACGCCCGCCGCCACCGATAAAATAAGGGTGCGGTTCGGGATGGAGGGCACCTGATTTGCCAGCACCTGCAGGTCCGGCTCCGAAATGGTGATGAGGAAGCCCAGCAGAAAGCCGATGCCCAAGATCACCGGCAGCTTCCGGCTTTTGGTGATCACCGCACCCACGCGCTCGCCCATGGGGGTCATGCTCATCTCCGCGCCCAGTGTGAAGAACATGATGCCCACCACGATCATGGCGGCCCCCAGCAAAAAGCACAGCAGGATGCTGGGCGACACCGGCGCAATGGTAAAGCAGAGCACCAGCACGATGGCTGCAATGGGCAGCACTGCCTGCAGCGCTTCCAATAGTTTTTCCCGCAGTTTCGGGAGGGATGCTTTCAGGATAGCGTCCACCGCCTTTCACTGTTTTATATCCAGTTTGTACAAATCAGAAACAAGTATATGAATAGTATACAAAGCGAAAGCCGCCCCGTCAACAAACGGAGCGGCAAAGATCGGCAAAGACGCAGAAGCTTTACAGTTTCTTCCAAGTTTGTCTTTATTTCGTCAGATCTCCTGCTTTGCCAGCACGTCCGAGGTGGGGGTCTGGAACACCGGGATATTGGCATAGGGGTCAGCCACTTCTTCTGCAGGCAGGCTCTTCATGTAGGCATCCATGCTCTCGGCCACCTTCTTGGCCACAGCCACCGCCTCCACCACGGTGCGTGCGCCCATCACGGCATCGCCGCCGGCAAATACGCCCTCGCGGGTGGTGCTGCCGTCCTCGCTGACGGTGAGCAGACCCTTCTGGTTGGTCTCGATACCGGTAGTGGTCTTGACGAGGTTGCTCTCCGAGCCCTGGCTGACCGACACGATCACGCCGGTGTGGGGGTAGAAAGTCTCACTGCCCTCCACCTGAGTGAACCTGCCATCTTCGCCCTTGACGGTATCGCGGCAGATCAGGCCGTTCTCGCGGATCTCCACCGGTGCTTTGCAGAAGCGGAAGCCCACGCCCTCCAGCTTTGCATAGCTCACCTCGTACTCGGAAGCACTGATGCAGCTCTCGTCGCGGCGGGCATAGCAGGTGACGTGGCGGGCACCGTTGCGGATGGCGGTGCGGGCGCAGTCCATGGCAGAGTTGCCCACGCCGATCACGGCAATATCATCGCCCAGACGGAACGCCTTGGAGTTTGCCAGATAATCGATGCCAAAGCTACATTTCCCAAAGTTTCGCCCTTGATATGCATGGCGTTGGCCTTCCACAGACCGGCACCGATGAACACGCTCTTGTAGCCGTCGCGGAACAGATCATCGATGGTGATGGTCTTGCCGATGGTGGTGTTGGGCCGCACCTTGATGCCCTTCAGCTCCAGATGGCGGTACTGGAAATCGTCCAGCACGCTGTCCGGCAGGCGATAGTTGGGGATGCCGTAGCGCATGACGCCGCCAATTTTATCGCGGGCATCAAAGATGGTCACATCGTAGCCCCAGCGTGCCAGCAGCACCGCAATGGTCAGGCCCGCCGGGCCGGAGCCAACGACTGCCGCCTTCATGCCGTTTTTGGGGGCAGGGCCGGCGGTCATTTTGTTGGCGTAGGTCGTGGAAATGTAGTCTTCAATAATGGAGAAGTGCACCGGGTCGTGGCTGGGCATCCGGTTGCGCACACAGTGCCCTCGCACTGGTTCTCGTGGTTGCACACCAACGCACAAACGGTGGTCAGCGGGTTATTCTCAAACAGCATCCTGCCAGCTTCGTCCATCTGGTTTGCCTTGAGCAGCCGAATGACCTCCGGGATGTTGGTGTGGATGGGGCAGCCCTGCTGGCACAGCGGCTTTTTGCAGCCCAGACAGCGGTTGGCTTCGTCCAGAACGTGAAGTGCCATGAAGTTTCCTCCTTATTGCGTGCGGTTTTCTGATTCCGTTCTCATTTGTTGTATCCAACATTGCATTGCTTTAATCATACACCACAAACCGTCTGGGCACAAGTGTTTCTGAATAAAATTTCTTCGATTATTTTTTGTCAATTCGTCAAAAAGATAATTTTTTGACGATATGCTCTGCCCATCGGCCCGGGCACCCGGCGGCACAGTGCGCCAAAATCGCTGGCTCCTGCCTGTGCCGCCGCCATGCGGGCGCAGGCATCGTTTTCTTTTTCCAGCTTTGCCAGCGAGTGGCTCAGCGGCAGGGATGCATGCTTCAGCAGCGGAAGGGCTTCCCGCCTTGCCCCCAGCAAATGCAGATAGGGCGGCAGGGCAGGCACGGTCTCCGCCGCATAGCCCAGTGCCGCATCCATGGCAAGGCGGCGCATCCGGGCCCGGGGGTAACGCACAGTGGTCAGCGCGTCCAGCAGCTGGGGCAGGCCGGTGCAGCTGCGCACGGCGTTTTCCAGCCGGTGGTCCAACCCCTCGGAAACGCCCCGCACTGCGGCAAAAGGTTCCGGTCGTGCACAGGCCGCCCGCAGCAGAGCCAGCTCACACCGGCCTGCGGCGGCATAGTCGGTATACATTCCGTCGATTTCCGCTTTTTTATACAGCTCCAATACTTTTTCCGGCACATAAGGAGTCAGCGCATCCGCGCCCTGCTCTGCCCAGAGGGCGCGCAGCGCGCTGGCACTGGCAAACTGTGCGTGGCCGCTTTCGGCAAGGGCCTGCCCGTGGCCCGCCCCCACGCGGGGCAGCGGCACCGGGGTCATGGGTGCCTCCTGTTCCAGAACGGCCTTGCAGTATTCCACTGCCAGATTGTTGTTGGGCTTATCCAACAGCGCGGCCAGTGCCGTGCCCGGCAGAGCGTTTCCACCGCTGCCTGCCGCGCAGCCGCAAAGCTGCGGGCACCGGCTGCAAGCTGGCGCTTCAGCTCGGTGCGGTAGGCCTCGCTGCACAGCACCCGGGCAGCTTCCATCAGCAGGGCTGCGTCCGGCGTCTCTGCCCCGAACACCAGCGCATCGCACCCGGCGGCGGCAAGGATGCGCACCCCCGCCCGGGCAAAAGCCTCTGCCCCCGCACAGGCACAGGGCGCAGGCAGCGCAAATATCAGATCTGCCCCGCACTGCAGGGCGGCCTGCACCCGCACCGCTTCCGGCAGCAGCGGCAGTGCGCCGCGCTGGGTCAGCCCGCAGCTCATGGCCACCGCCACATGCTGTGCTCCCAGCGCTTTTGCCTGCGCCAACTGCCATGCATGGCCGTTGTGAAAGGGGTCGTACTCTGCAATGATACCGGCAAATTTCATAGATAAGCTCCTCTGCAGGGCTGCTGCGCCCTCGGAAAGATTGTTAAATTTATATCGTATATACAGAAAACTGCAGTGGTTTTGCGCATTTGTGGGCAGGATGTACAAAAACCTTGTACACAAGCTTTACCGCTTTGCCCGGGTTGCGGCTTGAAAAGCCGCCCACCCTATTATATAATAAACACAGGAATCTGTAAAATTCTGTCCTCAGGTTTAAAAAGAGGACAGACCAAAAACATACAGGAGGCAACACAGATGAAAGTTCTGGTTATTAACTGCGGCTCTTCTTCTCTGAAGTATCAGCTGATCGATATGGACGGCGAGAAGGTGCTGTGCAAGGGCCTGTGCGAGCGCATTGGCATGGAAAGCAGCATGATCACCCATGAGGCAAACGGCCACAAGGCCACCACGCCCGCCATCTTCCCCACCCACACCGAGGCATTTGCCGAGGTCGTGAAGAAGATGACCACCGGCGAAGGCAAGTGCATCAACGACGTCAGCGAGATCGATGCCATCGGTCACCGTGTCGTGCACGGCGGCGAGAAGTTCAAGGAGAGCTGCCTGATCACCGACGAGGTCATCGAGACCATCCGCGAGCTGAGCCCTCTGGCTCCCCTGCACAACCCCGCCGGCATTCTGGGCATCGAGGCCGCACGCAAGGTGTTCGGCAACATCCCCATGGTGGCTGTGTTCGATACCGCTTTCCACAGCACCATGCCTCCGAAGGCTTATATGTACGCCATTCCGTATGAGTACTACGAGAAGTACGGCGTGCGCCGCTACGGCTTCCACGGCACCAGCCACAAGTACGTTGCCCACAAGGCTGCCGAGTATCTGGAAGAGCCCATTGAGCGCCTGAAGCTGATCACCTGCCATCTGGGCAACGGTTCCTCCATTGCCGCTGTGGATCAGGGCAAGGTCGTGGACACCTCCATGGGCATGACCCCGCTGGCCGGCTGATGATGGGCACCCGCTGCGGCGACCTGGACCCCTCTGTGGTCAACTACCTGAAGTACACCCTGAACATCACCGGCCACGAGCTGGACGAGATCCTGAACAAGAAGTCCGGCCTGCTGGGCATCTCCGGTGTTTCCAGCGACAAGCGTGACGTGGAAGAGGCAGCTGCTGCCGGCAACAAGCGCGCACAGCTGGCTTCCGACATGCTGAACTACCAGATCAAGAAGACCGTTGGCGCTTACATCGCTGCAATGGGCGGCGTGGATGCCATCGTCTTCACCGGCGGCATCGGCGAGCACGATGCAATTGCCCGTGCAAAGGTCTGCCACCACATGGATTGGCTGGGCATCCGCATCGATACCGAGAAGAACAAGCACCCCGTGGGCGATGTGTGCGAGATCACTGCCTGGGGCGCAAAGGTGCGCACTCTGGTCATTGCTACCGACGAGGAGCTGATGATCGCCCGCGACACCAAGGAAGTCCTCGAGAAGTAATCGTTTTCCAAAGGGCTTTGCAGGGGCTGCTGCACGGAATGTGCGGCAGCCCCTTTTTCATCTTCCGGCAGTTATTTTACCCAAATCAGCTGTCGGATTGTGCTATCTATACAAATAACAAGGCGAATGGTTGTTTTTTGGTTGACAAATTTCAAAAAGAACGGTACAATAGAAAAGTCCTCAATTGGAGACGTCCATTCATTCAAGCCCCTGGTAAGCTTACTGATCAGCGCGATGGTCCCAAAACCAAAGGTATGGTTACAATCCTTCCGTGGGCAAGAACTAACTAAAGAGGAGATACTACTATGTTTGAAGACAAGACTCTGGTCTGCAAGGACTGCGGTAAGGAATTTGTTTGGACTGCTGGTGAGCAGGAGTTCTACGCATCTCGCGGCTTCGAGAATCAGCCAGCGCTGCAAGCCCTGCCGTGACGCCCGCAAGAACGGCGGCGCACGCAGCAACAGCGGTGAGCGTCAGATGTTCGATGCTGTCTGCGCAGCTTGCGGCAAGGCTTGCAAGGTCCCCTTCCAGCCCCGTGAGGATCGTCCGGTCTACTGCTCTGACTGCTTCGCTCGCATGAAGCAGAACTAAGCGCTGATTTTTATTTAAATCGGTAACAAAAGGCCCGCTGTCGAAAGGCAGCGGGCCTTTTTGTATTAAGAGCTTCTCCTGTCTGCTTACGCAGCCATGACGGAAGGAGTCTTTCACACCAGCGGCGCAATAAACTTGAGCAGGATGCCCGCCAGATGCAGCAGCTTTTTGCCCTGCCAGATACTTTCTTTCGTCTGCTCCACCCTGCGGCACCGGGTGAGCGTATCCTGAAAATCCGCTTCCATGTTGGCAATGCAGTCGGTGCCGCGCATCCAGACCGCGTTTTCAAAGTGATGGTACAGGCTGCGGTAGTCCAGATTGATGGTGCCCGCCACAGCTTCCACGCCGTCGGCGATCACGATCTTCGCATGGGTAAAGCCGGGCTGCCACTCGCTGATCTTCACACCCGAAGAAATCAGCGCCTTGTAGTGGGTCTTGGCCAGTGCATAAACGAACCACTTATCCGGCTTGCCGGGCAGGATCAGGTGCACATCCACACCGCGCTCTGCCGCAAAGCGCAGGGCCGTTTCCAGCTCGCCGTCTAAAATCAGATACGGCGTGATGATATGCACATACTTCCGGGCGCGGTTGAGCATATCCATGTACACCATTTCGCCCACCCGCTCACCGTCCAGCGGGCAGTCTCCGTAGGGCACCACAAAGCCCTTGGCGTTTGCTGCCGCCGGGATGGGATCGGACAGGAACTGCTCAAACTCTGGCTGGCGCTGGATGCTCCACATCTGCAAAAACAGTGCCGTCATGGAGCGCACGCCTTCGCTTCCAGCATCAGGGCCGAGTCCTTCCAGCGGCCATACTTTTCTATGTGGTTGATGTACTCATCTGCCAGATTCACGCCGCCGGTAAAGCCCACCTGGCCATCAATGACCAGAATTTTGCGGTGGTCGCGGTAGTTGTAGTGGGTGGAAACGAAGGGCGTGACCGGCGAGAACACCTTGCACTGGATGCCCAGCGCTTCCAGCCGGCTGGGGTAATCCCGCGGCAGTGTGGAGAACTCACAGGTGCCGTCATACATCACCCGCACATCCACCCCCTGCGCCGCCTTGCGGGCCAGCACTTCCAGAATGCGGCCCCACATCAGGCCTTCATCCACGATGAAATATTCCAGAAAGATGTACTTTTTTGCCGTTTCCAGCTGGCGCAGCATTTCATCGAACATAGCTTCGCCGCCGTTGAAGTAGGTGGCCACCGTGTCGGCATAGACCGGAAATCCGCCTCCCTTGCCCCGCAGATACCGTGCCAGCGGCACTGCTTCGGGTGCCTGCTCCTGCAAAAGCTCCACGGTCTGCTCATTCTGCGGCAGCTGGGCGCGGGTCTGGCCCTCCAGATCCAGCAGGCGGCGCTTCAGGCATTGTGGCCCACATCACTTTTGGTGTACCAGACAGCGGCACGCCCAGCACCGGCATCAGCGCTGTGACCACCAGCATGTGATGCGCACGCTGTTGTCCATGTCCTGATTGAGCAGATAGACCATCATTGCCGCTGTTACCAGCAGGGTGCCGCCAAAATAATGCGGCAGCAGCTCGCCGAACCACTGCAGCAGGCTGAACAGCGCGAACGCCTGTAAAAGCAGCAGAACCAGCACTAGGCCAAAACGGCTGAAAATAGCGTGTACCACGCCCTTCTGTCCCCGTTTGAGCAGGCGGATGCCGCCATCCTCAAACACCCGGACCTTGTCCTTCATATTTTGCTGAAATTGTTTTTTCTGCATGGCATTTTCCCTTATCTCACACATTTGCAGCCCTGGGGCTGTAAAAATGTGCCGGTTTGTGTTATGATGTACAGGAACAAGCCCGCCCGGCGCTGTGTCCCGGACAGGCAGCTTTGCACCTATTATAATCCATTCCTGCCCTTTTTTCCACCCAAAGCGGCAGGATGATGCAGGAGGGACCCCTATGAATAATCTGATCATTGGCATTGCAGGCGGCTCCGGCAGCGGCAAGACCACCCTTGCTCTGCGGCTGAAGGAGCGTTTTGGCGAGGATGAAGTGCGCCTGATCTCCCACGACAGCTATTACAAGCGCCACGACGAGCTGCCCTTTGAGGAGCGCTGCAAGCTGAACTACGACCACCCGGATGCTTTTGACAACGCTTTGCTGATCTACCATCTGCAGGAGCTGAAGGCAGGCCGCGCCATCGACTGCCCGGTGTACGACTACTCCAACCACAACCGCAGCGACAAGGTGCAGCACATCGAGCCCGCACCGGTGCTGATCGTGGAAGGCATCCTGCCCTTTGTGGAGCCGGAGCTGTGCGCCCTGTTCGACTACAAGATCTATGTGGACACCGACGCCGACGAGCGCATCCTGCGCCGTCTGGTGCGGGATGTGAAGGAGCGGGGCCGCAGTCTGGACAGCGTGATCGAGCAGTACCTGACCACCGTCAAGCCTATGCACGAAGCCTTTGTGGAACCCAGCAAGCGCAACGCAGACATCATTGTACCCAACGGCGGCGAGAACACCGCTGCGGTGGAGATGCTGGCCCATCACATCCGCAACCTGATCGAGAAGGCAAATATGATGTAACGTCTTTACGATTTAAATGCCCTCCGCATTCGCTCTGGGCATGTTCAGCTGAAATCTTATTTTAATTTCATCATGCACGCAAAAGGAGCCACCGCACAGTTTGTGCAATGGCTCCTTTTTTCTTATCTCAGTGGATAGAGGTACGCACCAGTGCGCGCTTGAGACGCGCCTGAGCCAGCTCGTAGTCCCGCTTGTCGAGGTTCTTCTGCGCAAGAATCTCCTCCGCGCGCTTCTTGGAAGCCTCGGCGCGGGCCTGATCGATCTCCTCGGCCCACTCCCATGTGGTGGCGACCAGACGCACTTCGCCATCCAGCACGCTCAGCAGCCCGCCCATGCAGGCGGCGCGGCGGCGCTGGCCCTCGGCATCCACGATATGGGCTTCGCCCATGCCCAGCGCGGTGCAGTAATCCCCGTGTTTGGCAAGGATGGCCAGATCGCCGTCAATGGCGCGGCAGACGATGCGCTCGGCCTGCCCGTCAAAGGCGCAGCGTCCGGCGTGACCACCGTCAGATGAAAGGTCGTCATGGTTTACCCTTTCTTCGCTTTTGCGAACACGTCATCGATGGTGCCCGCGAACAGGAATGCGCTCTCGGGCAGCTCGTCGCACTCGCCGTTCAGGATCATCTTGAAGCCGCGCAGGGTCTCCTTGAGCGGCACATACTGGCCGGGCATACCGGTGAACTGCTCTGCCACGTGGAAGCTCTGGCTCAGGAAGCGCTGCACCTTGCGGGCGCGGCTGACCGTGCGCTTGTCTTCCTCGCTCAGCTCGTCCATGCCCATGATGGCAATGATGTCCTGCAGCTCCTTGTAGCGCTGCAGCACCTTCTGGACGGCGCGGGCGATCTCGTAGTGCTCCTGACCCACGACCTCCGGGCTGAGGATGCGGCTGGTGGAATCCAGCGGGTCCACAGCGGGGTAGATGCCCTGCGAAGCGATGTCACGGCTCAGGACCGTGGTAGCATCCAGATGGGTAAAGGTGGTGGCAGGGGCCGGGTCGGTCAGGTCATCGGCGGGCACGTAGACGGCCTGCACCGAGGTGATGGAACTTGCGGGTGGAGGTGATGCGCTCCTGCAGAGCGCCCATCTCGGTGGCCAGCGTGGGCTGGTAGCCGACGGCGGAAGCATACGGCCCAGCAGTGCGGACACCTCAGAGCCTGCCTGGGTGAAGCGGAAGATGTTATCGATGAAGAGCAGCACATCCTGATTCTTCACATCGCGGAAATACTCTGCCATGGTCAGGCCGGACAGTGCCACGCGCATACGGGCTCCCGGGGGTTCGTTCATCTGGCCGTAGACCAGCGCAGTCTTGTTGATAACGCCGCTCTCGGTCATTTCGCCGTACAGGTCGTTGCCCTCACGGGTGCGCTCGCCAACGCCGGTGAACACCGAGTAGCCGTTGTGCTCGGTGGCGATGTTATAGATCAGCTCCTGGATCAGGACCGTCTTGCCGACGCCTGCACCGCCGAACAGACCGATCTTGCCGCCCTTTGCGTAGGGGCAGATCAGGTCCACGACCTTGATGCCGGTCTCGAGGATCTCGGTGGTGGACTGCTGCTCCTCGTAGCTGGGAGCAGGGCGGTGAATGGGCCAGTAGGCCTCCGGGGCCGGGGCGGGCTTGTTGTCCACGGGCTCGCCCAGCAGGTTGAACACGCGGCCCAGACACTGGTCGCCCACGGGCACTTTGATGGGTTCGCCGGTATCCACGGCTTCGGTGCCGCGCACCAGACCATCGGTGCTGTTCATTGCAATGCAGCGCACCACGTTATCGCCGGTGTGCTGTGCCACCTCGACCACCAGCTTTTCGCCGTGGTTGTCGATCTCGATGGCGTTGAGCAGCTCCGGCAGCTGGCCATCCTCAAACTGGATGTCCAGCACCGGGCCGATGACCTGGAGCACCTTGCCGATATGTTTTTCGGACATAGGCTACAACTCCTTTTTGATAGGTTTTAAATCTCCGCGCCGGCCACGATCTCGGTGATCTCCTGCGTGATGGCAGCCTGACGGGCACGGTTATAATACAGGTTCAAATGGTCGATCATCTCACCGGCGTTCTTGGTGGCGGCATCCATGGCAGTGCGGCGGGCGGCAAGCTCACTTGCCACGCTCTCGCACACGGCACCGTAGACGATGCCTGCCACATACTCCGGGATGATCGCGCTGAATACTTCCTCGCTGCTGGGCTTGTACAGGATCTGGCTGCGGCGGGCATCCGCCTTCTGCTGCTCGGTGGGTTCGATGGACAGCGGCAGCACCTCCATGGTGGCTGCGGTCTGGGTCATCATGGAATCGAACCGGGTGTAGCAGATCTTTACCGCATCGTACTCGCCCTTGAGATATCCTTCCGTGATCTGGCGGGACAGCTGGAAGCACTCGCCCACCGAGACATCTGCCGCCAGCAGCACCTCCTGCGTGAACAGGGGCACTTCGTGATGGACGAAATACTCTGCCGAGCGCTTGCCGATGGGCAGCACCAGCACTTCGCCTTCTTCGGCCCCGGCCTGCTTGAGCACGTTGGAATTGTATCCACCGGCAAGGCCGCGGTCGCTGCAATGACGATGAGCAGGGTGCGCTTCACTTCGTCACGGCGCAGGTAGGGGTTGCGGGCGCGGGGGTCGGCCGCGGCGATCTTGGTCAAAGTCTCATGCAGCGTTTCAAAGTAGGGGCGGCTGTGCTCCACCCGTTCCTTGGCGCGGCGCATTTTGGAGGAAGCCACCAGTTCCATTGCCTTGGTGATCTGCATGGTGCTCTCTACGCTTTTGATGCGCAGCTTGATGTCCTTCATGGAACCAGCCATGCGTTACGCCTCCTTCCTTAGTGCGCCTTGACGAAGCTGTCGGTATAGGCTGTGAGCACGCTCTTAAGCTGCTCCTCAGTGTCCTTATCCAGATTGCCGGTGGTGCGGATGGTCTCCATGACGGCGGCACCCGCAGCATTGTTGTCCAGATATTCGTACAGGCCCTTCTCATACTCGGCCACGTCCGGCACCTTGACCTTCACAAGGTGATCGTGAATGGTCGCATACAGGATGGCCACCTGCTTTTCCACAGGCACGGGAGCGGAACGGTTCTGCTTGAGCACTTCCACGATGCGCTCGCCCTGTGCAAGGCGGGCCTTGGTGTCGGCATCCAGATCGGAACCGAACTGTGCAAAGCTCTGCAGCTCGCGGTACTGGGAGTAGATCAGCTTCAGGGTGCCGGCGACCTTCTTCATGGCCTTGATCTGGCATTGCCGCCCACGCGGGACACCGAGATGCCGGGGTTGACTGCCGGCATGACACCGGAGTGGAACAGCTCCGTCTCCAGGAAGATCTGACCATCGGTGATGGAAATGACATTCGTGGGGATGTAGCGGAAACATCGCCCGCCTGCGTCTCGATGATGGGCAGAGCCGTCAGGCTGCCGCCGCCCAGCTCATTGGAGAGCTTGGCCGCGCGTTCCAGCAGACGAGAGTGCAGATAGAACACGTCGCCGGGGTAGGCCTCACGTCCCGGGGGACGGCGGATCAGCAGCGACAGTGCACGGTAGGCCACGGCGTGCTTGGACAGATCGTCGTAGATGATGAGGACATGCTTGCTGATGCATGAAATATTCGCCCATGGCACAGCCGGAGTAGGGTGCGATATACTGCAGGGGCGAAAGCTCGGATGCCGTTGCGGACACCACGATGGTGTAGCCCATAGCACCGGCCTCGGTCAGGCTCTGCACAAGGTTTGCCACGGTAGAGCGCTTCTGACCGATGGCAACGTAAATGCAGATGACATCCTTGCCCTTCTGGTTGATGATAGTATCGGAGGCGATGGTGGTCTTGCCGGTCTGGCGGTCGCCGATGATCAGCTCGCGCTGCCGCGGCCAATGGGGATCATGGAGTCGATGGCCTTGATGCCGGTCTGCAGCGGCTCCTTGACCGGCTGACGGTCGATGATGCCGGGAGCGCGGCTTTCAATGGCGCGGAACTCGGTGGTCTCGATGGGGCCTGCGCCGTCGATGGGCTGGCCCAGCGCGTTGACCACGCGGCCGATCATGGCTTCGCCCACCGGCACGGACACCACCTTGCCGGTGCGCTTGACAGTGCTGCCTTCCTTGATGCCGACGTCGGAGCCCAGCAGAACGATGGAGACGGTGTTCTCCTCCAGATTCTGGGCCATGCCGTATTCGCCGTTATCAAACTGAAGCAGCTCACCTGCCATGCACTTTTCCAGACCACTGCGCGGGCGATGCCGTCGCCCACCATAATGACCGTGCCGGTCTCGCTCTGCTCAATGGCATTTTCGTAATGCTTGATCTGCGCACGGATGATCTTGGAGATCTCTTCAGGTTTCAGTTGCATCTTTGTTTGTTCACCACTCAATTCTTAAAAATCTTTCGGGTGGAAATTCGATCACAGTGTCACGGAAGCAATGTCCCTGCGCAGGGCCGCCAGACGGTTCTGCACCGTGCCGTCCAGCTCGGTGCCTTCGATATCCAGCCGGATGCCGCCCAGCACTGCCGGATCGACCTTTGTTTTCAGGTCGATGGTCTTGCCGGTGAGCTTTTCCAGCTTTTCGTGCAGGCTCTTTGCCTGCTGCTCCGTCATTGCCACTGCAGTGGTCGCCGTTGCTTCCAGAATGCCGTGTGCCTGATTGTAGCGCACACGGTAAGCCCGTGCACAGCCGGACAGCTCCCGCAGGGTGCCCTTCTCGCACAGGATCTTCAAAAAGTTCAGCACATAGAGGTGGACCTGATCCCGCAGTGCTTCATCCAGCAGGCCGCAGCGCTCTCTTTTCGGGATGCTGGGGGTGCTGAGCAGATGCAGGTAGTCCGGGTTTGCCTTAAAAAGCGCCACGGCTTCGTCCAGCTCACCCAGAATGCGGGCCTCCAGCCCTTCCTCCGCCGCCAGATCGTACAGGCTTCCGCCGTACATCCTTGCAGTCTCGGTCATGATGCTTCACCCACATTTTTGATAAATTCGTCGATCAGATCCTTGTGGTCCTTCTCGCTGATCTCACGCTCCACCACCTTGGAGGCGATCTCCATGGCGATGCCGCCGATCTCGTCCTTGACCTCGTTCACGGCCTTCTTGCGCTCCTGCGCAATGTCGGCTTCGGCCTTCTGCTTGAGGGCAGCAGCCTGCGCGCGGGCCTCGCCCACGATCTCTTCGCCGCGGGCGGTGGCCGTCTTCTGCGCATTGGCAACGATCTCGTTGGCCTCGGTGCGGGCATTCTGCAGGTTCTGCTCGTACTCTGCTTCATGGCTTCGGCTTCGGTGCGCAGCTTGGTGGCATCGGCGATCTGGCTGTCTGCCTTCGCCTTGCGCTCTGCGATCACGTTTTTGACCGGATTCAGCAGGAACTTTTTGAAGATGAACAGCTGGATCATCAGGTTGCAGATCTGGGCCAGAAAGGTCCAGCCGTCCAGCGTGATCAACGCCTGGTACAGTTCCATAAGCGTCTCCTTTCGTTATTTTGTAAAAGGTTCCGCTTATGCCAGGAACTTCATGAACATACCGGGTGCCAGGAAGATCAGCAGCAGGCCGGTGACGAAGCCGTAAATACCGGTGGTCTCGGAAAGTGCAACGCCCAGGATCAGGGTGCTGGTAACGTCGCTCTTGCACTCGGGCTGACGGCCCACAGCTTCACAGGCAGCAGCTGCTGCGTTGCCTTCGCCGATACCGGGGCCGATACCTGCGATCAGTGCGCAGCCTGCGCCGATGCCGCAGCCTGCCAGAGCGATACCACGAGCGAGGTACTGAAAGTCAGTCATAAGATTTGTCCTCCAAAAAGTTTTTGTTTTGGGAGATGCCGTTGTGAGGGCTTAGTCCTCACCGGCAGCACGTTTGATGAAAATTGCGGTCAGGGTACAGAAGATGAACGCCTGAATGCAGCCGCCGAACCAGTCGAAATACAGGCCCGTAAAGGCCGGGATGCCGATCTGGAACAGCTGGATCTGGCTCAAGGCACCCGGCAGCCAGCCGAAAATGACGTGGCTCAGGCTTGCCAGCGCCCAGTACAGCAGTGTGGAAATGACCGTACCGGACAAGATGTTGCCAAAGTGACGGAACGCCATACTGACGGGGGTGGAAACCTCCGACAGCACATTGATGGGTGCCATGATGAAGATGGGGTCCAAAAGACCTTTCAGGTAGGAAAGGATGCCGTTGGTCTTGATCTTGTAGTACATGATCAGCACGAACACCACAATGGCCCACGCCGCCTCGGTGTTCAGGTCGGCTGTGGGGCTCCACAGGCCGATGACACTGATGAGGTTGCAGCCGATGCTCAGAGCGAAGATCGCGCCGATGAGCGGGATATACTTATCAAAGTGATAGCCCATGTTGTCGTGCACGAACTGGTCCAGCCGTTCTACGATGAACTCGGCGGCGGCCTGCCGCTTTGAGACATTTTCCAGCTTGAGATTTCTGCCCAGCCAGATGGCAAGACCCGAAAGCAGCGCCATGACGATCCAGGTACTGACTAAGGTCTGGGAGATCTTGAAATCACCCAGCAGGGGGATGTCCGTATGGATGGTATACAGGATCTTTGCGCCGTTCAGTTCCATTTGTTACGTTTCACCCCCTTCGTCACGGGGTTCAGCTTCCGGCTCCGGTGCGGGTTCGGGGTCGTCCTCCACAGAGACGTCCACCGAAGGCCCGGCCGGTGCAAGAGGCTTGTACTTTCCGGTTATTTGCAGGTAGTAGATCGTAACGCGCGGGAAAAGCAGCGGCAGAACACCGGCAAACGGCTGGAACACCGGTGCCCCGATGGCAACGATGATCCACACCGCCTGCAAAAGCATCCGGACATTGTAGGAAGCCTGCAATGTCGCTTTGCGCCGTTTCTCATCCTGCTCGTCGATGACCTTCTGGCACACGAGGCAGATGCCCGCAAAGTTGCCGATGGCCACGGCCGCGCCGATGAGACTGCCCAGAACAACAGTGTAATCAAATTTCACCCAGCCAACCAGGTGCAGAGCTGCAAAGATCACCCACATGACGGCGGTACAGATGGCCGTGCCGCAGGCGATGCGGGTCAGCTCCTTTTTGGATTCCGGCTGCAGTTTCATAAAGGGAAACCTCCTGTTAAGTTTACTGATGCGAGTTGAACCCCACCCGCTTTGGTTTTTCCTTTTTGGTGCGGTCCATGTGTTCCTTTGCAAAATACCAGAAGTTCTGTGCCCCGGCAGCAAGCCCCAGCAGGATGGCCGGCAGGAACACCCATTCCGGCCAGCTCCAGTTGTTCACCGCCCACCATGCACCGCCCAGACACATGACCAGCGGCAGCAGCATATTCAGGCCCAGCTGGGTCAGCCAGACAAGATCCTCCAGTGCCTTATACCAGCCCTTCAACCTGCGTTTCCTCCCTGTGTGATGTGCCTTTGCAAAAGCCAGATTCTGGATTCTTTGCCAAGGATTTGCAGTCAGCGAAAAATCTTATAACGATAGTATAATTCAAACCGGCCGTTTTTTCAATCAATTTTCCACTGTTTTCTAGTAAAATTTCATAGTTTGTTTACACTAATGCCGTAACTGTACGCCCTGTATGGAGTTTGTGCGTCTGCGGGCGCATCAATACCAAAAGTTTGATGGATCTGTTGTGCAGAATGCAAAAAACGGGCGAACCCTCTCAGGCGCTGACGCGCCAGCTCTCCCGAAGGGCGAGCTTTTATGCATCTTTCGGGCAGCACAAATAAAGCTCCCCCTTTCGGGGGAGCTGCTGAGCGAAGCGAAGCTGAGAGGGTCACACAAAAAAACCGCCCGGCTCTTTGGGAACCGGGCGGCAGCCGTTATGCAGTTTTCAGGACATTACCAGAGGTTTGCGGTCTCGTTGTACAGGCCCTCGTAGCTCTTGGCGGAGACATCCCAGCTGAAGTCGCACTCCATGCAGTGGTGCACGAGGTTCTTCCAGTTCTCCTTGTCATAGTAAGCATTCTGTGCGTTGCAGCAGGCCACATACAGCTCGTGGGCATTGTAGCCCGCAAAGGTGAAGCCGTTGCCCTCACCCATGGTGCTGTCGTGGATGGAGTCGCGCAGACCGCCGGTCTCGCGGACGATGGGAGGCGTGCCGTAGCGGCAGGCCACCATCTGTGCCAGACCGCAGGGTTCGCTCTTGGAAGGCATGATGAAGGCATCTGCGCCTGCGTAGATCTCCTGCGACAGGGCCGGTTCGAAGCCGATGTAGGTGCCTACGCGGCCCGGATGGCGTGCGCACAGGTCGGAGAAGAAGTTCTCGTACTGGCTCTCGCCGCTGCCCAGAACGACCAGCTCGATGCCGCGGTCCACCAGACCATCGGCGATGCTCTGCACCAGATCAAAGCCCTTCATGCCGACCATGCGGCTGACCATGGCAAAGACGGGGCTGCCATCCTTGTTCAGGCCGAACTTATCCTGCAGGGCTTCCTTGCACTTTGCCTTGCCCTCTTCAAAGTTGGTGATGTCGTAGTTGAAGGGGATGTTCTTATCCGTAGCGGGATCGTTGGAATCGGTATCGATGCCGTTCAGGATGCCGCACAGCTTGTACTGCTTCTCGCGCAGCAGAGCGTCCAGACCATAGCTGAACCACGGGTCGAGGATTTCCATGGCATAGGTGGGGCTGACAGTGGTGATCTTATCGGCAGTCTCGAAAGCACCCTTCATGAAGTTTGCGCAGCCGTCGTACTCTACGATGTGCTGGTCACGGCGGCCGATGCCGCAGGTATCCTCCAGAATGTCGGTGCCGTACTTGCCCTGATAAGCGATATTATGGATGGTGAAGATGGTCTTGATGCGGTTGAACTTATCCAGATGGCGATAGTACAGGTTCAGGTACACCGGCACCAGAGCGGTCTGCCAGTCGTTGCAGTTGATGATATCGGGGGTGAAATCGATGTAGAACAAAGTCTCTAAAACGGCGCGGGAGAAGAAGGCGAAACGCTCGCCGTCATCGTAGAAGCCGTACAGGCCGCGGCGCTTGAAGTAATACTCGTTGTCCAGGAAGTAGTAGGTCACGCCGTTCCGCTCGGTCTTGAACAGGCCGCAGTACTGGCTGCGCCAGCCCACGGGGACGGAATAATTGGTCACGTACTCCAGCGTATCACGGAACTTCAGGTCGCCGTACAGGGGCATAATGACGCGGGCATCCACGCCGTCCTTGACCAGAGCCTTAGGCAGGGCACCCGCAACGTCGGCCAGACCGCCGGACTTTGCAAAAGGGGCAGCTTCCGAAGCAGCATACAGGATTCTCATAGGATCGCTCCTTTCATATAGTGGGATATTTTCGTTCTCCCCCACCGCCCTTGCAGGCAGCACGAACCATTTTTACAAAAGAGCAGGCGGGGGCACACAGATGCCCCCGCCCCTCTCAAGAGGGGCTACCGGGGAGGAAGCCGCCCCTATGGATAACTCAGTAAAATCAGACGGTGTGCTTCTTCTGCACGTACACCGGGAAGCTCTCGGTGCCGGACAGCTTCTTGCCGGCGGTGATCTTCACGTTCTTATCGGTAACAACGCAGTCCAGCTCGGCATTGGCTTCCACAACGGTGTCCTGCATGAGCACGCAGTTCTTGACGACGGCACCCTTCTTGACCTTGACGCCGCGGAACAGCACACAGTTCTCCACCGTGCCCTCGATGACGCAGCCGTCGGCCAGAATGGAGTCGGTCACCTTGCAGCCCGGCACATAGCGGGTGGGGTTGTCGTCGCGGATCTTGGTGTAGATCGGGCTCTTCTTGGGGAACAGCTTTTCCAGATTCTCGTCATCGGTCAGCTTGAGGTTCTCGTCGAAGTAGCTCTTCATGTCACAGACATGTGCCACATAGCCGGTGTACTCCAGAGCGTGGATGTTCAGGATGTTGACATTGTGGGCCAGAATATCGCGCTCGAAGTAGATCAGGCCGCGGGAGGTCGCATCCCGGACCAGCTTGAGCAGGGTCTCGCGCTCCAGAACATAGATGTTCAGGTCAAGGTTCTGCACGCCGGGGCGGTAATCGTTGAACAGCAGCTCGGTCACACGGCCGTCGGCATCAACGGTCAGGGTGTAGTTGTCATTCTTGCGGCCCTCGGGGATCTCGGTCTTCTGGTAAGCGACGGTCACATCGGCACCGCTTGCCTGATGAGCAGCCAGCAGAGCGTTGAAGTCGTAGTTCAGGGCAACGTTGGCATCGCTCATGACCACGTACTTTTCCTTCTGGTTCTCCAGGAAGTTCATGATAGAGCCCAGAGCTTCCACACGGCCGGAATAGATGCGCACGCCCTTCTCAGCGAAAGGCGGCACGATGTTCAGGCCGCCGTGACGGCGGGCCATATCCCACTCACGGCCGGTGCCCAGATGATCCATCAGGGAGTGGTAGTTCTTGCGCACCACGATGGAGACATTGGAGATACCGCAGTTTGCCATGCTGGACAGAACAAAGTCCACCATACGGTAGCGGCCCGCGAAGGGGATCGAAGCCATTGCGCGCTCGGTCACCAGCTCGGGGACGGTATTATCATAACTGTTGGGGAAAATAATACCCAACGCATTGGTGTTCTGGCTCAGCATACTTCCATACCCTCCTTGACGGATTCAAAGACTTTGGCACCTTCCTTGACGGTTGCGCCTGCGCCGACGGTCAGGCCGGTGCCCACATGGGCAATGGGGCCATCGCCGCCCACTCGTGCACCTGCACCGACCACAACATCCTCCGCCAGGATGCAGCGCTTGACAACAGCACCAGCCTTGACCACAACGCCGTCCATCAGACTGCGTCCTCAACGGTAGCGCCCTCTTCCACAACAACGCCTGCGCTCAGCACAGAGTGATGCACATTGCCGTAGATCTTGCAGCCCTCCGTGACGAGAGAATCCTGCACCACAGCGCGGGGGCCGATCTTCTGCGGAGGCAGGACCGGGTTGCGGCTGTAGATCTTCCACTTCTCGTCGAAGATATCGATGCCGGAGTTTTCGGGGTCCAGCACTTCCATGTTGCTTCCCACAGGCTGTCGATCGTGCCCACGTCACGCCAGTAACCGGCAAAGCGGTAGGCGTACATCTTGCGGCCGTCGCGCAGCAGGGCGGGGATGATGTTCATGCCAAAGTCGTTCTTGGAGTTGGGGTCCGCTTCGTCCTCTTCCAGATACTTCTTCAGCACATCCCAGTTGAAGATGTAGATGCCCATGGAAGCCAGATTGGACTTGGGTACCGGGGGCTTCTCCTGGAACTCGGTGATGCGGTCGTTCTCGTCAGCCACCATCAGGCCGAAGCGGGAGGCTTCCTTCCAGTCCACTTCCATAACAGCCACAGAGAACTCTGCGCCCTTTTCCTTGTGGAAGCGCAGGAAGTCGGCATAGTCCTGCTTGCAGATCTGGTCGCCGGACAGGATGATCACATACTCGGGATCGTAGCTGTCGATGAAGCCAATGTTCTGGTAGATGGCGTTTGCAGTGCCCTTGTACCAGTCGGTGCCCTTTGCCTGCTCGTAGGGCGGCAGGGTGTGCACGCCGCCGTGCAGACGATCCAGATCCCAGGGCTGGCCGTTGCCGATGTACTCGTTCAGCTTCTGGGCTGATACTGGGTCGCGATGCCAACGGTGTCGATGTTGGAGTTCACGCAGTTGGACAGCGGGAAGTCCACGATGCGGTACTTACCGCCGAAGGACACTGCGGGTTTTGCCGTTTTCTGTGTCAGCGCGTACAAGCGCGAGCCACGTCCACCGGCAAGGATCATTGCCACAATTTCTTTTGCCATAGCTTTATTCTCCCCTTTAACATTAACATTTCCGTTGTTCGGAAATGAGCGTCAACATGTGCGGTATGGGTCGGCCGAAGTGCCGGGTCATTCCTTGGGCTCTTTCGGTTTGCGGGTGCTTTTTGCGGGTGCTTTTTCCGCCTTGGGTTCTGCCTCTGCCTTGGGCTTGCGGGCGGTCTTTTTCACTGGCTTTTCCTCTGCAGCGGCAGCTTCTGCCTTGGGCTTGCGGCCCGGCTTCTTTACCACCTTTGCTGCAGCTTTCTCCGCAGCGGTCTTTGCCTTTTTGGCTGCGGTCTTTTTTCCCGCCTTATCGGTCTTGTCCGCTGCGGCCTTGCGGGTGCGCTTGGCGGGCACTTCAAAATACAGGGTGCTCATGGGCGGCAGGGTGATCGTGATGCTCTGCTCAAAGCCGTGCATCGGCTTTTTGTGGGTGCGCACGGCCTTGTTGTGGACTGCGCCGGAACCGCCGAACTCTGCATCGTCGCTGTTCAGGATCTCCTTGTAGGAGCCTGCACCGGTGCGCCCAGAGTGTAGCCCTCGCGCAGGACGGGGTTGAAGTTGCACACCACAAGGATCTGCTTGCCGGAAGTGTCCTTGCGCAGGAAGGCGATGACGCTCTGCTGCGAGTCATCCGGCACGATCCACTGGAAACCCTCCCAGCTGTAATCCACCTGCCAGAAGGCGGGATGCTCCTTGTAGAAGGCGTTCAGGGTCTTGACGTAGGTCTGCAGCTCGGTGTGCTTATCGTAGCCCAGCAGCATCCAGTCAGCGGCTTTGTCTCATTCCACTCGGCGAACTGGCCGAACTCCTGACCCATGAACAGCAGCTTCTTGCCCGGGTGGGCCATCATGTAGCCAAAGAAGGTGCGCAGGTTTGCAAACTTGGCGTCGTACTCGCCGGGCATCTTGTTGATCAGGCTGCCCTTGCCGTGCACCACCTCATCGTGGCTGATGGGCAGCACAAAGTTCTCGCTGAAGGCGTAGAAGAAGCTGAAGGTGACCTTGTTGTGGTTGCCGGAACGGAAGAGCGGGTCAGTCTTCATGTAGCTGAGCATATCGTTCATCCAGCCCATGTTCCACTTGAAGTTGAAGCCAAGGCCGCCGTCCGAAGCAGGCTTTGTGACCATGGGCCATGCAGTGGATTCTTCCGCAATCATGTACTTGTGGGGGTGACGGCCCAGCACGGTGTCGTTCAGCTTGCGCAGGAAAGCAACAGCCTCCAGATTTTCCTTGCCGCCGTTCTTGTTCGGCTCCCACTCGCCCTGCTTGCGGTTATAGTCCAGATACAGCATGGATGCCACCGCGTCCACGCGCAGACCGTCGATATGGTACTGCTCCAGCCAATACAGTGCGCTGGAGATCAGGAAGCTCTGCACTCGCTGCGGCCGAAGTCGAACACCATGGTGCCCCACTCCTTATGTTCGCCGCGCTTCGGATTCGGGTCCTCGTAGCAGGCTTCGCCATCAAAGTTGTACAAGCCGAACTGATCCTTCGGGAAGTGAGCAGGCACCCAGTCCATGATCACACCAATGCCGGCGGCATGGAGCTTATCCACAAAGGCCATCAGGTCCTTGGGGGTGCCGTAGCGGCTGGTGGGTGCAAAATAGCCGGTGACCTGATAGCCCCAGCTGCCATCAAACGGATATTCCATGACCGGCAGCAGTTCCACATGGGTATAGCCCATCTCTGTGATATACGGGATCAGCTCGTCTGCCAGCTCGGAATAATTGTAGGGCTTACCGCCCTCCTTCATCTTCCAGCTGCCGGCGTGCATCTCGTAAATATTCATCGGGCTGTTGATCACATCAGCCTTTTTCTGTGCTGTCTGCCATGCATCATCGTGCCACGCAAAACCACTGATATCGTAGACCTTGCTGCCGTTGGACGGGCGGGTCTCGGCGTGGAACGCATAGGGATCGGCCTTATAGACAGATCACCTGCGCGGGTGGTCACGCAGTATTTATAAACATCATATTCCTTCATGCCCGGGATGAACAATTCCCATACGGAATCGCCATCCACCTTGCG
>ENA-OPZM01000146-OPZM01000146.1-human-gut-metagenome-genome-assembly--contig:-NODE-146-length-30433-cov-2.482083_pt1 | contig 30433 bp, 45 predicted proteins | sample MGYA00242478_ERZ504493 | MGnify/ENA primary metagenome ERZ504493 (study PRJEB26092, sample SAMD00036227) | human gut metagenome | host: Homo sapiens | study: EMG produced TPA metagenomics assembly of... | reverse complement strand
AATATGAACGTCTGGAAAAAATACTGGAAGAGCTGAATGAGCGGATGGAGGCGTTGCGGGAAGAAAGCCGGGATCGTGCTATCCGTAAACAACAGCTGTCCGGTGAGATCAATGTTCTTCATGAACAGATCCTGGCAGGAGAGCAGAATGACAGTCATTATCGCAGCCGTCTTTTAGCAGTTCAGGAAGATACGGAGAAAAAATCTGCAGACCAGGAAGCTCTGGAAGAGCAAAAAGCAGATCTTCAGGCAAATTTACGGGAGATCGACAGAAAACTTGCTGACGAGCAGAAAAAAATGGACAATATCCAGAGCAGTATCGAAGAATGCACCCAGGCAGTGGAAGATGGTAAGAATGAGATCATTGAGATCCTTAATTCCCGTGCAAACACCAAAGGTAAGGCACAGCGTTTTGATGCCATGAAGGAGCAGCTGGATATCCGGAAAGCCGGGATCAGTCAGAGGATCCTTTCCCTGAAAACCCAGGAAGAGGAGCAGCAGTCAGCGATCGATCAGGCACAGAAGGAATACGACACTATCACGAAGGCCATTCAGGAAACCAGAGAAGAAGGCAGCCGTCTTACAAAAGAGATACATGCCATCCAGGAAACCCTTAAACAGCAGAATACACAGCTGGAAAAGGAACAGACGTCCTATCATAGAGAGGCATCCAGACTGGAATCCCTCCGCAATATCACAGAACGTTATGATGGATATGGAAACAGTATCCGCCGTGTCATGGAACAGAAGAATCATGTTCCTGGGATCCGTGGCGTAGTGGCGGATATCATTCACGTTGAAAAAAATTATGAGATCGCTATTGAGACAGCTCTTGGAGGAAGTATTCAGAATATCGTTACGGATAACGAGCAGACTGCTAAGCAGATGATCGAATTCCTGAAGAAAAACCGGTATGGTCGTGCGACTTTTCTCCCGTTAAACAGCATTTCTTCAAGAGGCGAGTTTAATCAGAGAGGTGCTTTGAACGAACCGGGAGCTATTGGTCTTGCCAGTGGTCTGGTAACTGCAGAGAAGGAATATGACGGTCTGATCGGGTATCTTCTTGGCAGAGTGCTGGTGGTGGATCATATCGATCATGCTATTGCCATTGCCAGAAAATACCGACACAGTATCCGTATGGTAACGTTGGAGGGAGAATCCTTAAGTCCAGGCGGTTCCATGACCGGTGGAGCTTTTAAGAACAACAGCAATCTTCTTGGGCGTCGTCGTGAGATCGAGGAACTGGAAAAGAAGGTAAAAGAGCTGGCAGCCGGGTATCATGAGATCCGACAGTCCATGGAAGATAACCGCAGCAGAAGAAATGAGATGCGTGATACTGTGGCGGCGCTGCAGCAGAAATTTCAGGAACAATCCATTCAGCAGAATACAGCCAGGTTGAACATTGAACAGCTGGAGAAAAAAGCGGAGGAGATCCGCGGCGGTTATACCAGGATCGAGAGGGAGCAGGAGGAGATCCGTCTTCAGGCAAGAGACATGCAGGCAGATAACATAAAGATCACGCAGGAACTTGAAGCATCCAAAAGGGATGAGGAAGAGCTGGAAACGTTTATCGAGACCCGGCAGAAGGAGCTGGAGGACTGGAAAAAGGACGAAGCGGAGACTTCAGAGAAGCTGGAAAGGATCCGTCTTGACGCATCTGCATCCCAGCAGAAGGAAAACTTCATAAAGGAAAATCTGCGGCGTCTGAAAGAGGAGATCGAAGTTCTTTCGAAAGAGAGGGAAGAAATTCTGGATTCTCTGGAAAAGGGCAGCCAGGAAACTGCAGAAAAGAGAAAGACGATCGACAAGGTCCGTAAGGAGATCGAAGGCTTTGCCGCAAAAGAAGAGGCGGCTGCAAAACAGCTGGAAAAATGGCAGCAGGAAAAGGAAGAACGCACAAAAAGCCATAAGGAGTTTTTTGAAAAGCGTGATGAGCTGTCTGGCCAGATCAGTCTTCTGGACAAAGAATGCTTCCGACTGAAGACTCAGGCAGAAAAGATCGAAGAGAACCGGGAAGCAAGGATTTCCTATATGTGGGAAGAATACGAGATCACTCCGAATAATGCCTTGCAGTACAGGAAAGAAGAAATGAATGACAGGCATGTGATGAAGCAGCAGATCCATAAATTAAAGGACGAGATCCGAGCTCTTGGCTCTGTCAACGTCAATGCCATTGAGGATTACAAAGAACTTCTGGAACGGCATACGTTCTTAAGCGGTCAGTACAACGATCTTTTGGAAGCGGAAAAAACGCTGGAACAGATCATCCAGGAGTTGGATGAGGGCATGCGGAAGCAGTTTAGCGAAAAATTCGGAGAGATCCAGAAAGAATTTGATAAAGCCTTCAAAGAACTGTTCGGCGGAGGCCGGGGAACTCTGGAACTTGCGGAAGACGAGGATATCCTTGAGGCAGGGATCCGGATCATTTCCCAGCCGCCCGGAAAAAAACTTCAGAACATGATGCAGCTTTCCGGTGGAGAAAAAGCACTGACAGCATTGCACTTCTTTTTGCTATCCAGAATCTGAAGCCTTCACCATTCTGTCTTCTGGATGAGATCGAGGCTGCACTGGATGATTCCAATGTAGGACGTTTTGCGGGATATCTTCAGAAGTTGACGAAGAACACACAATTTATTATAATAACACATAGACGTGGTACCATGAATGCAGCAGACAGGCTTTATGGAATTACCATGCAGGAAAAAGGGGTATCCACGCTGGTATCCGTAGATTTAGTAGAGAACCAGCTTACCCAGTAGCAGAGGGGATGAATCAGTATGGCAGAAGAAAAAAAAGGATTTTTTAAACGTCTGGTAAGCGGACTTACCAAAACGCGAGACAATATCGTTGCCGGCTTTGATTCCATTTTCAGCGGTTTTTCCAGTATTGATGATGATTTTTATGAAGAACTGGAAGAGATCCTGATCATGGGAGATATCGGCATTAACGCAACCACCTCCATTCTGGAGCATTTAAAGGAGCAGGTTGCTGAGCAGCATATCAAGGAGCCGTCCCAGTGCAAACAGCTTCTGATCGACAGCATCAAAAAACAGATGCAGGTAGAAAGCACAGAATATGAGTTTGAGAACCGGAAATCCGTGATCCTTGTGATCGGTGTCAACGGAGTAGGTAAGACTACCTCTGTAGCAAACTGGCCGGTAAATTAAAGGATCAGGGAAAAAAGGTCATCCTCGGAGCAGCAGATACCTTCCGTGCGGCAGCCGGGGAGCAGCTGACACAGTGGGCCAACCGTGCAGGCGTTGAGATCATCGGCGGCCAGGACGGAGCAGATCCGGCATCTGTTGTCTATGATGCAGTGGCAGCAGCCAAAGCCAGAAATGCAGATATTCTGATCTGCGATACCGCAGGAAGACTTCATAATAAGAAAAACCTTATGGAAGAGCTTCGCAAGATTTACCGTATTCTGGAACGTGAGTATCCGGAAGCATATTTGGAAACGCTGGTAGTTCTTGACGGAACCACAGGCCAGAATGCGCTTTCCCAGGCAAGACAGTTTGCCGAGGTCGCAAACGTTACCGGAATCATTCTTACCAAACTTGATGGTACAGCCAAGGGCGGAATCGCAGTAGCGATCCAGTCTGAGCTTGATATACCAGTAAAATACATCGGAGTAGGCGAAAGTATCGATGACCTGCAGAAATTTGATGCAGACGCATTTGTAAACGCCCTCTTTGACGTAGAAGAAAGGAGCTAAATACAAATGCTTACATTAGAGAGCTTTGAGGAAGCGGCAGCAAAAGTAAAAGAAGTGACACAGGAAACAAAGCTGATATACAGCAGTTATTTCTCAGATATGACGGGAAATAAGGTTTATCTGAAGCCAGAGAATATGCAGCGTACCGGTGCATATAAGGTGCGTGGCGCATATTACAAGATCAGCACACTTTCTGACGAAGAGAGGAACAAAGGTCTGATCACTGCATCTGCAGGAAATCATGCCCAGGGTGTTGCTTATGCTGCACATAAATATGGAGTAAAAGCAGTCATTGTCATGCCAACTACCACACCACTGATCAAGGTAGAGCGCACCAAGAGTTACGGTGCGGAGGTTATCCTTCACGGCGACGTATATGACGAAGCTGCGCACACGCACTTGCCCTTGCAGAAGAAAAAGGATATACCTTTATCCATCCATTTGACGATCCGGCAGTAGCAACCGGTCAGGGAACTATCGCCATGGAGATCGTACAGGAACTTCCGCTTGTAGATTACATTCTGGTACGATCGGAGGGGGCGGACTTGCTACAGGTGTCTCTACACTTGCGAAGCTTCTGAACCCACACATCAAAGTCATCGGTGTTGAGCCGGCAGGCGCAGCATGTATGAAGGCATCCCTGGAGAAAGGGGAGGTCGTAACGCTTCCTCACGTAAATACTATCGCAGATGGTACTGCAGTACAGACTCCGGGAAAAAATATCTTCCCATATATCCAGGAAAATCTGGACGATATCATTACCATCGATGATGATGAGCTGATCGTGGCTTTTCTGGATATGGTAGAAAACCACAAGATGATCGTAGAGAACTCAGGACTTCTTACTGTAGCAGCTCTCCGTCATCTGGATGTAAAGAATAAGAAGATCGTTTCCATCTTAAGCGGTGGAAATATGGATGTGATCACCATGTCATCGGTTGTACAGCACGGACTGATCCAGCGTGACCGTATCTTTACCGTATCCGTACTTATTCCGGATAAGCCAGGTGAACTGGTACGTGTTGCAAGTGTGATCGCTGAAAATCAGGGTAATGTTATCAAACTGGATCATAACCAGTTTGTAAGTACCAACGAAATGCAGCCGTAGAACTTCGGATCACTATGGAAGCATTCGGAACAGATCATAAGAATCAGATCGTTGCAGCTCTGGAAAAAGCGGGTTGCAAACCGAGAGTGGTACGTGCTATACTGTAGGACGTGTTATATTGCAATAACTGAAACTTCTGACCGGACTGTTGCATATGATGTAACAGCCCGGTCTTTTGCGAAAATACCTGCATAGACAGAAAGGACAGATAAATATGTGTGGAATTGTAGGATTTACAGGTAGACACCAGGCAGCTCCGATCCTTTTAGATGGACTCTCCAAGCTGGAATACAGAGGATATGATTCCGCTGGAATCGCCGTACGTGACGGCGAGGACGAGACGGAAGTGATCAAAGCCAAGGGAAGACTGAAAGTTCTGTCAGAAAAGACAAACGGCGGAGAGACTGTACCGGGAACCTGTGGTATCGGTCATACCAGATGGGCAACTCATGGTGAACCTTCTGAGAACAATGCACATCCGCATATGACAGACGACGGTAATATCGTAGCAGTCCACAACGGCATCATTGAGAACTATCAGGAACTGAAAAATAAGCTCACCCGTAAAGGCTATACTTCTATTCTGAGACCGATACCGAGGTAGCAGTCAAGCTGATCGATTATTATTACAAGAAATATGAGGGAACACCGGTGGATGCCATCACACATTCCATGGTACGTATCCGTGGTTCCTATGCCCTTGCGATCATGTTCAAGGATTATCCGGGTGAAATATATGTAGCCAGAAAAGACAGCCCCATGATCCTTGGAGTGGCAGAAGATGAATCCTTTATCGCTTCTGACGTACCGGCGATCCTGAAATACACCCGCAATGTATATTATATCGGCAATCTGGAGATGGCGCGTGTGAAAAAAGGCGAAGTCACCTTCTACAATCTTGATGGAGATGAGATCGAGAAAGAGCTGAAAACCATTGAATGGGATGCAGAAGCAGCAGAAAAAGCCGGATATGAGCATTTCATGATGAAAGAGATCCATGAACAGCCAAAGGCAGTAACTGGATACGTTGAATTCCGTGCTCAAGGATGGAAAGATCGACCTCAGTGAAGTTGGCCTGGAAGAAGAAAGCATCCGGAACATCCAGCAGATCTATATCATAGCCTGCGGCTCCGCTTATCACGTAGGAATGGCCAGCACAGTATGTGATCGAGGATCTTGCACAGATCCCGGTAAGGGTAGAGCTCGCTTCCGAATTCCGTTACCGAAAAATGGCCCTTAACACCAACAGCCTTGCAGTGATCATCAGCCAGTCCGGTGAAACAGCAGACAGTCTTGCAGCACTTCGTAAATGCAAGGAAAATGGTATTCGTACACTGGGAATCGTTAATGTAGTGGGATCTTCCATTGCACGTGAGGCTGATAATGTATTTTATACTCTGGCCGGACCGGAGATTTCTGTAGCTACTACCAAGGCGTACAGCACACAGCTGATCGCAGCTTATACACTTGCGATCCAGTTTGCAATGGTAAGGGGAACGATCACAGAAGAAGCCTACAGCAATTATATCAGTGAACTGCAGACGCTTCCGGATAAGATCTGTAAGATCCTGGAAGATAAGGAGCGTATCCAGTGGTTTGCCTCCAAACAGGCAAATGTAAAAGATGCTTTCTTTGTAGGAAGAGGAATTGATTACGCTATCAGCCTGGAGGCAGTCTGAAGATGAAAGAGATCAGTTACATTCACTCTGAAGCCTATGCTGCCGGAGAGCTGAAACACGGAACGATCTCCCTGATCGAAGACGGGACTCTTGTGATCGGTGTGCTGACCCAGCCGGATCTCTACGAAAAAACAGTCAGCAATATGGTTGAGTGTAAGAGCCGTGGCGCCTACCTTATGGGCCTGACCACATTTGGCAATTACAATATCGAGGATACTGCAGACTTCACCGTCTACATCCCGAAAACAGACCCGCACTTTGCAACATCCCTGGCAGTGATCCCGCTTCAGCTTCTGGCTACTACGTAAGCGTAGCCAAAGGCCTGGATGTGGATAAACCACGAAATCTGGCGAAGAGCGTGACAGTGGAGTAAAAAATATATATGGACTATAGAGAAAGCCTCAGAGTATGTATATGCGAAAATACTCTGAGGCTTTTTTATAAAATCTTTACGCAAAAATAGTTTCATGGTATCATATAGACATATGATGCTGTGAAATTATTTTGCTTTTCAGGGGATATTAAGAAGGGGTGACGGGTACATGCTTATGCCGGTAGTGCCAGAGAGGAGATTGAACTGAAACCAGAGTGCCCGGACAGCCATAGAGCAGATAAAGGAGAAAAATTATCCGGAGTCTTTACAGAAATGTACAGGGAATATCCTGGCTTGTGGGGATCAATTATAACAAACCAATCAACAGTGGTAAGCTTTTGGAGCTGCTGTCACAGTACAAATAATAAGATAGGAAAAAATATATGAAGAATACAGTGGTGATCTTTAATGCCGGTATCGGTGCGCTGACTCTTGGTTTTCAAAATGCCGGTTATGAGATTTTGAAAGCATATGAGCCGGACAGAAAAGTGATAGAGATCTATCAGGAAAATATAAGTCAAAATGTAACTGCATGCAGCCTTTCTTCCATAGATCCTGCCACAGTTCCGGACAGTGATGTCTGGGCTTTTGATCTGACGCAGTCGAAAGCAGAAGAGGTGTTTTATAGTTTGACCCTGGTGCAAAGAAGACGACCGCCGGCCATTCTTTTTGTTATGAAAAAGCAATTATGGAAAGGGTTCATAAAGGAGCACATTTTTCAGCTGCAAGAATATGGATACCATATCACGCATAAAAATATCCAGAGTTCGGAGGTTACTGCATTTCCGCTGCGGGAAGAATTTGCATATATTGTTTCAAAAAGAGTGAATGCTTCGGATATGATCATGCCGGTGCAGGTCCATAAGAGTAGTATCCTGTTGGATGGCTGGGTGGAAATGAATCCACAGGATTCCTGGTATTACAGAATTGATTTTGCGAAAGAGAAGATTGATGCTTCGCATGCCGGTGACAGCGTTTTGTGTTGGGAAAAAGGCGGTTATCGGGAATCCGGGCAGGTTCGTCTGAATCTGATAAAAATGCCGCTGATCCGTATCCATGGCGTCTATCATAAGATCACACACAAAGAAATAGCCAGATTAAAGGGATTTCCGGAAGATTTTCCACGTTCTGTGCCAAACAAAAGCCGGATGTACAGAAGCCTGATATATGCGCCGAACATAAAAGTGACAGAACAGGTCGTTCGCAATCTCTGCGTAGAACCCTATATAAATTCAGAGGGTGATGTGCAGAATGAAAAACTGGGAAATATGGCCCGCTTTAAGCAGCTTTTGAAAAATACCTTACATATAAAGGGGTTTCTTTCCAAAGGCGATGAATGGGTCTTTATGATCCAGAATGTACAGTGATTCCAAAGAAATCGCTACACTTAAACGGTTGCAGAGTTATAGCCGTCTGGTTGGAAAAGCAGTGTCAGATCAGAAAAAGGATCTGCCATTACAAAATATCTGTGTAGTGGCGAATCTGTCTCTGATGAGACTAAGAGAAAGTACGAAGAGGCGAAGCTTGGATATGTCTGGGACATCCGAAATGTGCTGTGGCTCTTTGAGGACTATCCGGAACTGAAGAACGAACTGATCTCGATTCTGAATTATTCGGTGGAAAACATAGAACCGGAGAGACCGGAGCCTTTTATCTTTGAGGAAAGCAGCCAGATGGAGAATACGGATCCGGAATCGGTTGCTGACAGCTATATAGCGCAGTTAAAAGTGTTGGAGACCGGTAGTGCAGCTTTCAAGAAATATGAGGAACTTTGTGTTTCTATTCTGAAATATATCCTTGGAGAATATCTGACTTTGTGGGAGCAGCAGAAGACAACAGAGGAAAATCTGTATCGTTTTGACATGTGCTGTAAGATCAAAAACGGGGTGACACAGGATTTTTTTGACACGATCTGTAAGTATTTTTCTACGAAGTATATCGTGTTCGAGTTTAAAAACTATGAAAAGCCTATTACTCAGAGGGAAATTTACACTACAGAAAAATATCTGTACGAAAAAGCTCTCCGTAAAGTTGCGATCATTATTCCAGAAAAGGAGCGGATAAACATGCGAAAATGGCTGCACGGGGAAGTCTACGGGAAAGTGGAAAACTGATTATCTGTCTGTCTGATGAAGATATGAAAGCGATGCTCCAGATAAAAAAAGAAGGGGAAAGAACAACGGGAGAGTACCTGGAAAATATTTTGGATGATATGCTGATGCGCCTGGAAAAATAGAAAATTTTGTGAAAAATAACTCAAAAATCCCCATTTCGAAGGCAGAGTTTTGGAAGATGATCCGCTGCCTTCGATTTTTTTTATTTTCGAAATAAATCTGTTGTTGTAATATGGAAATTGATGTGGCATAATAAATGGGAAAATGTTAAAAATAAGAAAAATCCAGATTAAGGAAATGTAAAGTCGCATTTTCAGGATAACATGGCTCCTGACAGGTTATGACAGGAAGCGAGTATGACAAAGGAGAAAATTATGGCAATTTTTTCAATGATCTTATCTTTGTTGTGTGGAGTATCATTATTTTTGTTTGGTATGTCCCTAATGGGCGATGGTCTGAAGCTGGCAGCAGGTAATAAGCTGGAAGCATTTCTTTATAAGATGACCAATACTCCGCTGAAGGGTGTCGCACTTGGTACTGGTGTTACCAGTGTGATCCAGTCGTCTTCTGCGACGACAGTTATGGTGATCGGTTTTGTAAACTCCGGTATGATGAAACTGAAACAGGCGATCGGTATCATCATGGGAGCCAATATCGGAACCAGTATTACTGGCTGGATCTTATGTCTTTCTTATATTGAAGGATCTAATGGAATCGCTAGTGTTCTTTCCACAGCAACTATTTCTGCTGTTGTGGCTGTAGTTGGTATTATTTTCCGTATGTTCTGTAAGCGTACCTTACATAAGAACGTGGGAAATATCATGCTTGGTTTTGCGATCCTGATGACAGGTATGCAGATGATGAGTGGTGCGGTATCTCCATTGCGTGAGAGTCCGATGTTCATCAAGATGCTGACTATGTTTTCCAATCCGATCGCAGGTATTCTCGTAGGTATCGCTTTTACTGCGGTACTCCAGAGTGCGTCTGCAACAGTCGGTGTGCTCCAGGCTCTTTCCGTAACCGGTATCCTGACATTTGCAAGTGCATTTCCGATCGTTCTTGGTATCGGTGTTGGTGCTGCATGTCCAGTTCTGATCTCAGCCATCGGAGCAAATAAGAACGGTAAAAGAACGGCTCTTGTATATCTGATCAATGACCTGTTTGGTCTGATTCTCTGGTCTGTGATCTTTTATACCGTGAATGCGTTTGTACATTTTACATTTATGGATATGACCATGACACCGGTAGCGATCGCACTTTTGAACACAGTTTTCCGTCTGGCAACGGTTATCGTGCTGTTCCCGTTTATTTCAAAGATCGAGAAGCTGGTATGCTGGCTTGTTAAGGATAACAAAGAAGATCTGGAAGATGAGGCAGACTTTGATCTTCTGGAAGAGCGTCTTCTGAATTACCCGGCCCTTGCTATCGCACAGTGTCACCGTGTAATGAACGGAATGTCCAAGAAGCTCCGTAAGAATGTCAACAGAGCATGAATCTTCTGAATGATTATCAGCAGGATAAGTATGATAAGGTTCAGCGAAAAGAGGATCTGATCGACAAGTATGAAAGTCGTCTAGGAGAGTATCTGATCCAGCTGACAAAGAGAGAGATGAATTCTGCACAGACAAGACAGACTTCACTGTATCTGCATACGATCAATGACTTTGAGCGTATCGGTGATCATGCTTCTTACATTGCTCATATGTCCAATGAAATGCATGATAACCATACGAATTTTTCACAGGAGCCTGGGATGAGCTGAATGTTGTTATGGAGCAGTTCGTGAGGATATCAATATAACCTGCAATGCTTTCATGAAAGACGATAAAGAAATGGCACAGAGAGTAGCACCTCTCGGAGCTGTGATCACAGGACTTTGTGATGTACTGAAGATGCGTCATGCAGAGCGACTGAGCCAGGGCAAATGCGGACTGGAAGAGGGAACGGTATTTAGTGATATCCTCAACAGTTTCTGTCGTATCGCAACTCACTGTGCAAGTGCTATGGTGGCACTTATGAAGAGCGGAGAGACAGGATCTGATCTTCATATTCACGATTCCAAGATCTATCCCACAAACAGTGCGGACTACTACCAGTATTTCAAGGAATACGGACAGAAATATGATATTGGAAATCAGGAAGGCCATATGCTCAGCATGGAGCCGGAAGAAGTAGAATAAGAAATTCAGGCAGCGGAAATGTAGATATTCCGCTGCCGTTTTTGTTAGGGATTTGCCCTAACAATGAAAAAGAAGGGGCTGTCGCACTAATTTTTTAGTGCGACAGCCCCTTTGTACTGAGGTGATTATAGTTCAGAGAACAAAATATGTCACTCCTCTATTTTTCATTACTTTTTGTAAAAATCATATAATTGCTGATAATTAGTAATAGGGGTTATCAAAATACAGATTTCATGATATGATAAACCTATCAGATAGCGTGAGACATATAATGGGGATATGTATCTCGCAGCAAGAAAAGGGAGGTTTTTATTATGGGTGAAAGTATGATCACATCGTTTGACGGAACGAAACTGTATCTGAAAAAAGAAACGGCAGCAGACAATAAAGCGGTGATCGTGATTGTCCACGGACTCTGTGAGCACCAGGGCAGGTACGATTATTTTGCGGAAAAACTTCATGAGGCGGGAATCGGAACCTATCGTTTTGATCACAGAGGACATGGACGGTCTGAGGGTGAAGAGACTTTTTATCAGATTTCAATGAGCTTCTGGACGACACCAACGTAGTTGTGGATATGGCAATTGAGGAAAATCCGGATATTCCGGTATTTCTTCTGGGACACAGCATGGGCGGATTTACGGTTTCTCTGTACGGAGCCAAATATCCGGACAAAAAACTCCGGGGGATCATTACCAGTGGTGCGCTGACCGCAGATAACGGCAATCTGATACGTGGTGTGCCGGGAGAAATGGATGTACATACGCGCTTGCCAATCAGCTGGGGTCAGGTGTATGCTCTGTACAGGAAGTGGTAGACTGGTACGGAAAAGATCCATACAATAAACAGTCCTTTACAGCGGGGTTATGCTATGCGATCTGCGACGGACTTGACTGGTTCAAAGAGAAAAAAGCAGAGTTCCATTATCCGGTCCTTATGACACACGGCGAGAAAGACGGTCTGGTAAGTGTACAGGATACCTATGATTTCTTTAAAGAAGCAGGATCAAAAGACAAGCAGATGAAGATCTACGGCGGACTTTTTTCATGAGATCCTGAATGAGTATTGTAAAGATGAAGTGATCGGGGATATGATCCGGTGGATGGAAGTGAGGATCTGAATATAAACAAATTGTTTTACAAGTAGCAGCAAAGCCAGGTGGAAACATATAGCACCTGGCTTTCTTTTGCAAAGAGATTCTGTTACAATAGCAGGATGAAAACAAGAAGACAGAACAGGAGAAAAATAAACATGTCAAATATCATAGAAATCACAGATTTCAACGCTTCGGAGCTGGATGTATATGCCAGGATCTCGGAGATACAGCTTTTGAACCGGGCAGAACCGGAGAAGGGGATCTTTATTGCGGAGAGCCCGAAGGTTATTGAGAGAGCTTTGGATTCCGGGTGCCAGCCGATTTCTTTTCTGGTGGAACATAAACATGTTGAGGGTGAGGCAAAAGAACTCATCCGTCGTTGTGGAGACATTCCGGTTTATACGGCAGAATTTGATGTGTTGACGCAGCTGACCGGATTCAAGCTGACAAGAGGAATGCTCTGTGCAATGCGCCGGCCGGCGCTTCCTGATATAGTCGATATATGCAAAAATGCCCGCAGGATTGCAGTTCTGGAAAATGTGGTAAATCCTACTAATATAGGCGCGATCTTTCGTTCTGCGGCGGCTCTTGGGATGGATGCGGTGCTGCTGACACCGGGGTGCAGCAATCCATTGTACCGCCGTGCGATCCGTGTCAGCATGGGAACCGTATTCCAGATACCATGGACATTTTTTTGATGAAAAAACAGAGTGGAAAACAGAAGGAATCCGGTCTCTGAAAGCGAATGGGATTTAAGACGGCAGCCATGGCTCTTAGGGAGGATTCCTTTGATATTGATGATCCTCATCTGATGGCAGAAGAAAAACTGGCAGTAGTTCTTGGAACAGAGGGGGATGGCCTTGCTTCGGAGACCATTGCGGACTGTGATTATACAGTATGTATTCCAATGGCACACGGTGTGGATTCACTGAATGTGGCGGCAGCCAGTGCAGTTGCATTTTGGCAGCTGGGAAAACGCTAAATATTTAAGAGAGTTCCCGTTTTTATGATTTTGCATTCTGGTTTTCTTCTTCCATATCCATCAGATGAAAAGAAAGCAACAGATACAGGATCTCGTTTCTGTCTGTAAGATTTGAATCCAGAAAAGCTTTGATCTTATCCAGACGATAAAGAAGAGTACTTCTGTGGATAAATAAAGCGCTGGCAGTATGAGAAATGTTCTGGTTGTGCTCCAGAAAACAACGCAGTGTTTCATAGAGATGAGATTGCTTTGCCTCATCCTTATATTTCATTGACAGAAGCTTTTCGTGACAGACCATGTAAGCAGGAAGCTTTTTGGTTGCCTGTTCCAGAATATAGGGCAGAGCGATGGAGTCAAAATAGTGGATACTTCTGCGGGATTTTTGCGTTTTTCCAACCTGCAGGGTAACAGAAGCCTGCGTGTATTGTCGGTGGAAATTAAAATGTCCAAGCATCTTCCGGCTGTATCCGGCGCTTAACATGCTGCTTTTGATAAAACCCTCGATCTTATCGGAAATCTCATGGATAGTCAGAGTGCAGAGATCCAGATTGATAAAAAGCACAGCATTTCCCTTATATTCGGTAGCACAGCTGGCCGGGATCGTATTTTCAAGATAATTGCAGATGGCATTAAGGGTCAGATTTTTCTGGTCGATCAGCCGGTTTGGATCAAAATACATTGATATATATGGGAAGAAAGCCACCCTACATTTGTCAGCTGCTGACTGACTTTTACATAATCAGCTCCAGGATCTGTCAGAATGGACATAAAAATCTGATGAAGAGGAAAAGCTTTATCCCGGCTGTGCATGATACCTGTGGAAAGTGCATGGGATACCATCTGGGAAAGGTACTCCAGAACAAAACCAAACGTATCATCCAGGGGAACCTCACCTTCGGAAAACATCAGCCTGTATACTGCTTTATCATTATTGGAGATATTTACGCAAAGAGAAGGAGCAGTAAGGCCATTTCCCGGATAATAAAAATATCCGGTTTTATAAAAAGCCTCTTCGTAATGAGGATCCTGCTTCAGGCTGTCCACAATAGCCCAGGAATTTTCAGTGGAACCCAAAACAGAATTGGAAAGATCACTCAGATTCCAGTCTCTGGAGGCAATGATAGTAAAATCCATACCGATCAGCATCATTGGATTGGGAATAATGGAAGCTGTAAGATCCAGAAGTTCCTGGATAGAAGCATTCCGGAGACGGGAATCCATCAGGGACTGATTCCACTGATCATAGAGGATAAAAATATCCTGAATCCTGTTAAAGACAATATTGACCGGAATATCTTCAGGGATGATACACATGTTTGGCTGAGTTAATTCGTAGTTCTGATAGATTTTTCCAATCATCAGGAACAGAATATTTTTGGGATGATGAAAAGTGAGCTGAAAATCCGGATCTGTGATAAGGTAAACACGCCCATCCTGAAGAGAGGTGTTCTTTTCAAAGCAGGAAGGGCAGGAAAGGGAAGGAATTGTATCCAGCCTGGATGTATGCAGGGGAAAAGATTTCTGTAAATGATAGCAGATGAGTTTTGCACTGAGTTTCAAGGAAAATCCTCCTTCCTATATTTTTGTAGGAAAAAATAGGAATAATAGCCATGTTATGTGGAAGTGTGATTCTTTTGATTTACAGTATAATAGAATCATAAGGAGAAAACAAGTGCAGAAACAAGCCTTTTATATTGGGGTGTGGCAAAACAAGTGCGGAAAAAAGGGCAGGGCTGTATGTCTGTTAATGATCTTCCGAAGCTGATCAAAGAATATGGAAAAGATATCACATTTATGGGTGGTATCGACAACGGTAAGGTAGATCGCTTTGACTGGAATTAGGAAATGATCGAAGAGTCAACAGATCAGCTTTGCAGAGACTGTGGTAAGCTTTATTTTATTCCATGCACCACCCATGGCCTGAATTTCTCGTGTATCCCGGGTGTATATGAGGCAGTGGATCAGGAAATCGATAAAATGACAAAGGAAATGTTTTGATCGAAGCATAAGGCCTGTTAATAAGAAGTAAATAGAATAACAAAGGTCGGAAAAGCCTGCAAAACCCAGCAGAAAAGTGCTTTTTCGGCCTTTTTTGTGAAATTCAGAAAAAAATAAAATTGTAAAGCAAAAACCCTTGACAGGTATGATGGAATCGTGTATGATAGCCAAGGTGATTACAGATGGAGAAATTTGTAGAGCAGACATTTTTATTTGATTTTTATGGAGAGCTTCTGACAGAGAGGCAGCGGCAGGTGTACACCAGTGTGGTATTTGAGGACTATTCCTTAAGTGAGGTTGCTGAGGAACTTGGCATCAGCAGACAGGGTGTACATGATATGATCAGACGGTGCAATCGGACGTTGGAAGAATATGAAGAGAAGCTTCATCTGGTCGAGAAATTCCTGAACATCCGCAGTCAGGTCATAAAGATCCATGAACTGGCTGACAAGTACCACGCCGAAGATATTGCGGCGATTTCCAATGTGATATTAGAGGAGTTATGATCAATGGCATTTGAGAGCTTAACAGATAAACTGCAGAATGTATTTAAGAAACTGAAGGGCAAGGGCCGTCTCACGGAGGCTGATGTCAAGGTGGCACTGAAGGAAGTTAAGATGGCGCTTCTGGAAGCGGATGTTAACTTTAAGGTCGTTAAGCAGTTTACGAAATCCGTTCAGGAAAAGGCTATCGGACAGGATGTTATGAACGGTCTGAATCCGGGACAGATGGTGATCAAGATCGTAAATGATGAGCTGGTCAACCTGATGGGAAGTGAGACGACAGAGCTTCCGATCAAACCGGGAATGGATCTTACCGTTCTTATGATGGTCGGTCTTCAGGGTGCAGGTAAGACAACGACGGTTGCCAAGCTGGCAGGCAAACTGAAATCCAAGGGAAAGAGACCACTGCTTGTGGCCTGTGATGTTTACCGTCCGGCAGCGATCACACAGCTGCAGGTAAACGGTGAGAAACAAGGCGTCGAGGTCTTTTCCATGGGAGATAAGCAGAATCCCGTGGATATTGCAAAAGCAGCTATCGAGCATGCGAAATCCAATCAGCAGAATGTTGTGCTCATCGATACAGCAGGACGTCTTCACATTGATGAGGATATGATGCAGGAGCTTGAGGATATCAAAGCGAATGTGAATGTAGATGCTACAGTGCTTGTAGTTGATGCCATGACAGGACAGGATGCAGTAAATGTGGCGCAGAACTTTTCTGATAAAGTCGGCATTGATGGTGTGATCCTGACTAAGATGGACGGTGATACACGAGGCGGCGCTGCGCTTTCCATTAAAGCCGTGACCGGCAAACCGATCTTCTATGTTGGTATGGGAGAGAAGCTTTCAGATCTGGAACAGTTTTATCCGGAACGTATGGCTTCCAGGATCCTTGGAATGGGCGATGTAATGAGTCTGATCGAGAAGGTGGAAGCATCTGTGGATCAGGAACAGGCTCAGGAGATGCAAAAGAAGCTGAAGAAAATGGACTTCGACTTCAATGATTATCTTACCAGCATGGAGCAGATGAACAAGATGGGTGGTATTTCCAGTATCCTGAACATGCTTCCCGGAATGGGCGGTAAGATGAAGGATATCGAGGGTATGATCGATGAGAAGGCTATGGACCGTACCAAGTCCATCATTCTTTCCATGACACCTCAGGAGAGAAGTAACCCTAACATTCTGAACATCTCACGCAAGAACCGTATCGCCAGAGGCGCCGGAGTGGATATTACAGAAGTAAATCGTCTTGTGAAGCAGTTTGAGCAGAGCAAGAAGATGATGAAACAGATGCCGGGATTAACAGGCGGCAAGATGAATATGGGAAAAAGAGGCGGCTTTAAGCTTCCCTTTTAATAAATAACAATAAATTTTCAGAAAGATAATTGGAGGAAAACAAAAATGGCAGTTAAGATCAGATTAAGAAGAATGGGACAGAAGAAAGCACCTTTCTATAGAATCGTAGTAGCAGATTCTCGCTGCAAACGTGACGGAAGATGCATCGCAGAGATCGGAACATATGATCCGAACCTTGACCCAAGCGTATACAAAATCGATGAAGAGGCAGCAAAAAAATGGCTTGCAGCTGGTGCTCAGCCTACAGAGGTAGTTGCTAAGCTTCTTAAACTTGCCGGAATCGAGAAATAATACCTGACAGATTTGGATCTGTGGCCTCAATGAGGCAGGAGCAAGGAGGTATGTAATGAAACAACTTGTAGAAGTAATTGCAAAATCTCTTGTTGAAAATCCGGATGAAGTAGTCGTTACTGAGACTGAAAAAGACGACGCGATTGTTGTTGAACTGAAGGTCGGACCGGCCGATATGGGTAAGGTTATCGGAAGACAGGCAGAATTGCAAGGCAATCCGTACTGTTGTGAAAGCGGCTTCTTCAAAAAGCAGCAAAAAAAGTGATTGTAGATATTCTGCAATGAAAAAGAGACAGGAGCTGTGGATTCCATGGCTCCTGTTTTTACTCTGAAAGGGAGCAAAAATGGAAGATTTATTAAAGGTAGGAGTTATTACAACGACCCATGGCGTCCGTGGTGAAGTAAAAGTTTTTCCGACAACGGATGACGCAGAGCGTTTTCTTGATATTGAATATGTGCTTCTGGATACAGGAAAAGAGCTTCGCAGACTGAATATTCAGAATGTAAAGTTTTTTAAAAATCTTGCGATCCTGAAGTTTGAAGGCATTGACAACATCAATGATATTGAAATGTATAAGGGCCGTGAGCTTTGGATCCCACGTGAAGAGGCACAGGAGCTTGGCGAGGACGAATATTATGTGGCGGATCTCATCGGAATGGAGGTACTTCTGGAGAATGGGGAGAAATTCGGAGTGCTCCGTGATGTGATGGAGACCGGCGCCAATGATGTTTATATTGTAGATCGTGTGGATGGCGAGGAAATCCTGCTTCCTGCGATCCATGACTGTGTTCTTGATGTGGATGTTGAAAAAAATACCATGACTGTACATTTGATGAAAGGGCTTGTTTAAATGAATTATCATGTACTTACATTATTTCCGGAAATGATCGAGAACGGAATGAACACAAGTATTACAGGCCGTGCCATTACAAAGGGACTGTTATCACTGGAAGCGATCAATATACGGGATTTTGCATTCAATAAGCACCAGAAGGTAGATGATTATCCTTATGGCGGCGGAGCCGGAATGCTGATGCAGGCGGAGCGGTATATCTGTCTTATGAATCCATTGCAGAACGTATTGGAAGGAAACCCCGCGTGATCTTTCTGACTCCTCAGGGAAAAACCTTCAATCAGGATATGGCAAAAGAGTTTGCCCTGGAAGAAGACCTGGTTTTCCCTCTGTGGTCATTATGAGGGAATTGATGAGCGCGTTCTGGAAGAAATCGTAACCGACTATGTTTCCATTGGTGATTATGTACTTACCGGTGGAGAACTTCCGGCTATGGTCATGATGGATTCTATTTCCAGAATGGTACCAGGTGTTCTGAATAATCAGGAATCCGGTGAGACGGAATCCTTTTCCGGGAATCTTCTGGAGTATCCCCAGTACAGCCGCCCGGAGGAATGGCATGGCAAAAAGGTTCCGGAGGTGCTGCTTTCCGGACACCATGCCAATGTGGATAAATGGAGAAGAGAGCAGTCTATCATCCGTACAGCCAAATGGAGGCCGGATCTTTTACCAAAAGCTGATCTGACCAACAAAGAGTGGAACGAGGTCCGCAGGCTTCGCAAACAGTGGAAAGAGGAAGTGGAAAAATAATTATGAAAACATCAGATTTTTATTATGATCTGCCGCAGGAACTGATCGCTCAGGATCCGCTGGAGGACAGAAGTTCTTCCAGACTGATGCATCTGTCCCTGAAAGATGGAAGTATCGAACATCGTCATTTTACCGATATACTGGATTACCTGCATAAGGGAGACTGTCTTGTGATCAATGATACCAAGGTTATCCCGGCACGTCTTTATGGTCACAAGGAAGAAACTGGAGCGCTGATCGAGATCCTGCTTCTGAAACGCCGCGAAAATGATATCTGGGAGTGTCTTGTAAAGCCGGGAAAAAAAAGCACGTCCCGGTGCAAAGATCACTTTTGGTGACGGTATCCTGAAGGGTGAGATCATTGATATTGTAGATGAGGGAAACCGTCTGATCCAGTTCCATTATGAGGGGATTTTCGAAGAGATCCTGGATCAGCTGGGAGAAATGCCGCTGCCGCCGTATATTACCCACAAGCTGAAGGATAAGAACCGTTATCAGACTGTATATGCAAAGAATGAGGGATCTGCTGCCGCACCTACCGCAGGACTTCACTTCACGCCGGAGCTTCTTGAGAAAGTAAAGGAGAAGGGTGTGAATATTGCACATGTAACTTTACATGTAGGTCTCGGAACCTTCCGCCCGGTAAAGGTAGATGATGTAGAAAAGCACCACATGCACTCGGAGTTTTATATTGTAGAAGAAGATCAGGCAAAACTGATCAATGATACAAAGAAAAACGGCGGAAGAGTGATTTCTGTGGGAACTACCAGCTGCCGTACCCTGGAGTCCGCAGCCGGAGAGGATGGAATCGTGAAGGCCGGAAGCGGATGGACAGAGATCTTTATCTATCCTGGATATAAATTCAAAGCTATCGATGGACTGATCACTAATTTCCATCTGCCGGAGTCCACGCTTCTGATGTTAGTTTCAGCCTTGCCGGAAAAGAACATATTATGGCTGCTTATGAGGAAGCTGTGAAGGAAAAATATCGTTTCTTCAGTTTTGGAGATGCCATGTTTATAGAATAACACCGTTTTCTTACAAAAGTAAGGAATCCCACATCTGAAAAATAATTGAATAATGGGATAAAATGAAACCCAGGAGCTATGCGGCTTCTGGGTTATTTTGTTCCCGACATTCATGCCGGTATCATTTTTGGTATATGAAAGTATGAGTAAGACCATTTCTAAACACGATGGAGGAAACACGCCCATCAATCACATAAACAGAATCTAAAATAGTTTCCATGTATATTTTGAGGACATCCGGCGAAACGGTCTGTGCCAGGGCTTTATAATAAATATAATCCCGACCAATGAGTTTTTTCGTAATGAGGAGATGGCTTGCTTGCCGCACAAAATCCTCATCCGATAATGTGGAATTGGCATCGTGCGTAACCATACCAAGCCGGGTGTTAATGTCCTGAATCCTGGAGGATATTTCATTTTTCTGTATGATGAAATCCTTTTCGGTCATTGCTCTTTCGGAATAAAGGTATAAATCCTGCAATCGCTTCAAGCACGTTCCTGCTTTTCCTTATCCTTACGGAGAGCTTCGACTTCTGGATTGACAGCAGCCTTTTTCTTGCGAGGGTGTTTTACAGCAAAGACATAGGAACTATCCGAGCCGTACCGAGATAGAAGATTGTAAAATTCATTCAGACCATCTTCCGAGATATGCTGCACGTCCTTGAATGAGCCACCATAAAGCAAACGCTCTTCAAGTTCCGTCAGGGGAGTTGATGGAGGAAAAAAGAACTTTTTGCGTTGAGCATATTCAAAATATAATTTATAACAAATTCTCCAACAATCAAATCATTTACAGATGGATTATCACACTCGTGCGTTTTCCTCTTTTTCGGGCATGAGTAAGTGGTAGTGCGGAAATTATCTGCCTGCAATCTGCCGGGAGTGGAAACCAGTTTATTACCACATTTTCCGCAATAAAGGATGCCGGAGAACACATACACATTTTTTGCCCGGTGTTTTTGCCCTGGAAGATTGGCGGTTCTTTTGTTCGCATCAAGAATATCACATAATTTTTCGTGTTCTTCCAAAGTGAATATTGCAGGATGATGGTCTGGGACAAGCACCCATTCTTCCTCCGGTTGAGAGTTCTGTTTTCAGTTCCTTTGTAATGGTTGTACCGGTAGACACCGGCGTAAAAAGGACTGGACAGTATTTTCCATACCGCAGTAGGGGACCAGAGCGCACCTGACCGGGTAGGAATTTTCTTATCGTTCAGTAACCTGGCAGTATGAATAATGGATTTATGCTCAAAATAATCTGTTTTCATAAGCTGACACACATCCGCTTCATCCTGGATGATGGAGAACGCAGAAGTTTCCGCATCGTAGGAATATCCATAAGGAATCCTGCCGCCATTCCACAATCCCTGGTTAGCTCTTGAAATCATTGTTGCAGTAACACGCTCCGATGTCATGTTGCGTTCGAGTTCCGCAAACACTAAAATGATTTTGAGCATAGCTTCACCCATAGCATTTGAAGTATCGAACTGCTCATTTTTGCTGACAAAAGTTACTCGCAGGGATTGAAGCTCTTCGTACATTTCTGCAAAGTCCAGAAGATTACGAGAGATACGGTCTATCTTCCAGACAAGTAAATGGGAGAATGAGCCGGCACGTATTTTCTGCATCATTTCTTGAAACGCAGGCCGGTCGGTGTTTTTCCCGGAGTACCCTGCATCCTCAAATATTTCGTAATCCTCAATGCCGAGGATAAGTTCACAATATGCGATAAGGTCCTTGCGCTGCATCGGCAGAGAATCCTTATCTATCTGATGGGTTGTAGATACACGAATGTAAATAGCAACCTTACGAGGGCGTTCTGCCCGGTTATTGGCTCTTCCTGCCAATGATTTATTTCTCATAATGATTTTCCCATACAACAAGAAAAGCCCCATGCCTGGGGCTATATCGTGTCGATATGCGGTGCATATTTGTTCAGCACTGCCCAAACGACATTTTTATCATCTGAACTGGCAAGCTGATAGCAAGCGAGCAAACGTTGGAGTTCCTGAACGTAAGCATCACGCTCGCTGTCATTGCCTTTGGATGATGGCTCATACAGCTTTATGATATTGTCAGTTTTTGACATAGCACACCGTCCTTTCTGAAATTATTCCGGTTTATTAAGACGCCGGTATCTGGCATAGTCCAAAGTGATTACGCGTTCATCTTGTCGGCATACTTTTCGGGTTGGACCATATGAGTGCGCAAGAAGTCCAGACACAGTTGCTGTCTGTCTGCCGGTATGTGGGAGAAAACCTCAAGAAGTTCCTGCTCCATATCGGATAACTCACTATTTTGCGTTGATGGTTTTGCGATAGGTGGATTATCGCCATATACAAAATCATCCAATGTCATGTTGAGGTGTTCAGCCATTTCCATAACAATGTCCAGTTTCGGGGATTTTCCTGCTTTCCAGCTCCCTGTATTTCCCTCTGCACGCCCTATATCACGCAGAACTTGTGTTATTGTAGTGCCTCGCTTTTCACAGGCTTCACGAAATCTATCGTATAACATAATGACCTCCTAAAATAAAACTCAAAAAAATGCGTTACAGGGGTTGACCTACTCAAAACTATGAGTTATAGTTACCAATGTAAGATGCATTTGAGAATGAAATAAAGATTACATATCATTATTTACATGAGAACCTTACAAAAGTAAAGAATAAGCGGAACCGAGAAAGGAGGGTGCGAGATGAAGAAAAGACTTCCGCCTTGGTGCAAGTTGGTAAAGCACACCTTAATTGACAAGGACATGGATGTGTCCGAGCTGGCAACAAAAACCGGGCTGGCAAGACCATATTTATCCTCAATTATTAACGGCAGGATTTACAGCCAACCGGCAGTAAACAAAGTGAGCGATTGCCTGGGAATCAGCAATGATTACGACGCCATTTATCAACCTGCTAATAGTATAGGGCAAAGCGAAGAGAACTGACATAGAGGATGGTTACAGGATATGAACGAAAACGTGTATTTTGAGTGCAGGAAAAGAGCTGCAATACATAATGAGAGATTGAACAGCAGAGCCGGGGCGGCTGAAATACTTGGGATTTCCGAATCAACTTGCACATTACGAATTGGGAATAACGAAAAACATTCCTGTAGATGTGGTTGTGATGATGGCGGAGGTGTACAACGCACCAGAGCTGAAATGCATCTACTGCAAGAGCGAATGTCCGATAGGAAAGGAACTGCCAATAGCAACAGAGGCAGGGAACATAGAGGGCATTACGGTAAGAATGCTTTCAGGGTTGGAGGATGAGAAAATCGACAAAATCCAAAAAACATTATTGAGGATTGCCGAGGACGGAAAGGTTGAGGCAGCCGAGAGAGAAGAACTGAAAGAAATGGTTCAGTCTTTAGATGGAGTTTATAAGGCTATTACAGAACTGCGAATGATGGCGGAGAGGAAGTAAAAATCATGGAACTGATTGACAGACTGAAAGAAGTCTGAAAGAAGAATTTAATATTTGCTCTGACGAGGAACTTTTGGAGGCTGTACAGTCGATGCCAGAACTTGATTTAGGGATATTCGTTACGCCGCTGAAAGGAGATAACAATGCAAAGAGCGCATAAAAGAAAAATTAAGGTCCTTGTAGTTGATGCGGCGATGATGTTTGCCGCAGTTCAAATGACAGTGTGTATGCATGGGAAACAAAGATATACTGCATCAGCGCAGGATGTATCTGGTTATGAAGTTTCTATTGAAGATAACACACAAACAATTACCACAGAGGAACCGCAGGAAACATTCAAGACAGAATATACCAGCACAATCATGAATGAAGAAATAAATGCAGATGATGCCTATATGCTTTGCAAAATAGCCATGGCAGAAGCCGAGGGCGAAGATGTGGAGGGGAAAGCTCTTGTCATGTTGGTAGTTCTGAATAGAACAAAAGCAGAGGGATTTCCTGATACGGTGTCAGAAGTGATTTACGAAAAAGGGCAATTCACACCGGTTGCAAACGGAAGATTCCAAAAAGTTGAGCCGAACAAAGAATGCTTTGAGGCTTTGCAGATGATTGTATCAGAAAAATGGGACGGCAGCCTGGGAGCAACCTATTTCGAGAGTGAAAGCAGTAGAACATGGCACAGAGATAATCTGAATTACCTGTATTCGCATGGCGGGCATGATTTTTACATAGACAGGGAGGAATGAGAAAGATGCTGGAACGCATGATAGTGAAACACTGGATAGCATTAACTGTTGGATTCACACTGTTAGGAGTGCTCATCAGAGTGAGATACAACACGCAGGGGCATTTTGCAATAGGCGGCGAATGGTTAGCACCGGCATTTATGCTTTTTCTGGAATGGCTCATAAGGATGATGAGAGGAGTGCTGATTGATGCAGGAATTATACGAGGACATAAGAAAAGACGCAGAAAAGCAAGGGTACAGCATGACAGACAGGAAGTTTACAGAACTGGTGCAGTACGCAGAGAGAAAAGCGGCAGTAGCCGGTAAGGATGAATCTTACATTCCGTATTTACTCCCGGACGTGATAAAAGAATATTTTATCAGAAATGCAATAAATGAAGTTTCAACCGGGATGATGGAATTTGAGAGATATATAAAAACACAAAAACAGGAGGTTACAGACGATGGCAGAAATGACAGAAAAACAGTGGCTTTCAGGGGTGCAGAGTTCGATTATCAAGGAATTAACTACCCACAAAGCAGCATTGCCAGCAGGATTTAATCAGGAGCGTTTCGCCTTGAATACGGTTACGGTTATTTCCGAAATGCTGAAAGACAAAAAGAAAAAGACGGAGCTTTGCAAGCTGACATTTGAATCAATGGCAGTGTGCTTGTGCAAAGCGGCATATCTGGGGTTGGATTATTTCAACGGAGAATGTTACGCAATTCCGTATGGAGGGGAACTTAATTTTCAAACGGACTATAAAGGCGAAATCAAAATGTGCAAGAGATTTCCAGAAATCCGATTAAGGACATTTTGCAAAAGTGGTCCGACAGGATGATTTCTTTACAGAAGAGGTGGACGCAGGCGTTCAGAATGTAATCTACAGACCACAGCCGTTTTCCAACAAGCCAATGATTGGAGCTTTTGCGATTGTAGTTTTCAAAGATGGCTCAATGATGTATGACACCATGAGCGTAGAAGAAATCGAGAATGTCAGAAATACATATTCCAAAGCCAAAGACAGCCAGGCTTGGAAGAGTAGCACAGGAGAGATGTATAAAAAGACAGTCCTCCGCAGATTGTGCAAGCTGATTGACCTTGATTTTGACAACATCGAACAGCAGAAAGCATATCTTGCAGGCGGCGATGTGGAGTTTGAAAACGGTCAGCCGGTGTTCATTGATGGAAGAACAGCTACAGCCGCATTACCGGATAATGGCGCGCCGGTTGATGTGTTCGCGCAGATGGAGCAGGCGAAGAAAGAGCCTGTACCGGTAGAACAGTCACAACCGCAGGAAACAAAAGAACCGACACAGCAGGCAATTCCTTTTGAACAGCAGCAGGAGGAACAGCCACAGCCGATGCCTGATGGCACGGGTTTTATGATGCCGGATGAATCAGCAATGGACGATTTACCTTGGAAATAACAGGAGGATGAGAAAATGAACGAATTACAGGTAGTAGTAAAACAGGAAGTAGGAAAAATTAACTGGAATTTTGAAGAATTGAAAACGGCACTTGCCACAGAGATGAAGAAATACACTGGCATTGTGTTTGACGATGATTCAATCGCAGATGCGAAGAAAACCGTTGCATATCTTAGAAAGTTAAAAGAATCCGTTGAGGACAGAAGAAAAGACGTCAAAAAGAAGTGCCTGGAGCCATACAATGAGATGGAAAAACAGGCAAAGGAGCTGACACAGCTTATTGATGAGCCTATCAATACGATTGCAAAGCAGGTAAAGGATTACGAAGAGGAACAGAAAAAGAAGAAAAAAGAGGAAATTCTTGCATACATGGCAGAAGTGTTTGCAGAATTACCGGAAACAGTTGCCTCTAAGCTGAAATCTAAGATTTATGACAGTAAGTGGGAGAACAAATCCACCACGAAGAAAACCTGGCAGGATGCGGTAAATACTGCATTTGAGAATACAAAAGGCGACCTGAACATCCTTGATGGAATTGAGGAAGATTTCAGAGAGGATGCGAAAAAAGGTATATGAGAGAAATCTGGTATTATCCGAGGCGTTATCTAAGGTCCAGGAGCTTCGCAAGCAGAAAGAAATGATTCTGGAAAGAGAAAGACAGAAGAGGGAGAGAGAAGAGGCGGCAAAGCGTGAAGCACTTGCCAAAAAGGAAGAACAGCCGCAGGAACCAGAGAAAGCACCGGAGCCTGTCGCTTCTGCAGAACCTAAGACTGAAATGGGAAAGGCAATCGAAAGCATTGAAAGACACGCATATCAGCAGGCAGTAACCGGAACGATTGCTAATCCGGTAACACAGCAGCCGGGATTAAGTGGAGGCAAAAAGATTTGGACAATCCAGGTCAGAGGAAACGAAGAACAGCATAAAAAGATTCTGGATTATATCAAATTTGTTGGAGCAGAGTACAGGGAGGTCTAAGAAATGGGAATGCAGTTGACAGAAGAAAATTATTATTCAGACATTGCAAATTATGAGTATATGTCCGTATCCCAGTTCAAGGATTTCAACGGTACATATGGCAGGGTGGCTTGCGAGGAGGCTGCCCTTGCAAAACTCAAAGGCGAGTATGCGCAGGCAAGCTCAACAGCATTGATGGTTGGCAGCTATGTTGATAGATATTTCGAGGGTACACTTGATGCATTTAAGAGTGAACACACGGAAATGTTCAAAAAAGATGGAAATCTGAAAGCGGAATATGTAAAAGCGGATGCGCTGATTCAGAGAGCAGAGAGGGACGAACTCTTTATGAAATATATGTCCGGGGAAAAGCAGGTCATAATGACCGCAGAACTGTATGGAACACCCTGGAAAATCAAAATGGACAGTTATATTCCGGGAGTTGCGATTGTGGACCTTAAAGTTATGGCATCCCTTACAAAATTGGAGTGGGTGCGAGATATAGGATACTTAGATTTCGTCCGCTACTGGGGGTACGACATCCAGGGCGCAATATATCAGGAAGTCGTATATCAGAATACCGGAAAGAGATTGCCGTTCTATATTGCCGGAATCAGTAAGGAAAGCACACCGAATATTGAGATTATCCATGTACAGGATAATTACCTGAGAGAGGCGAGGGAGGTTGTAAAAGCAAATATCAATCACGTACTGGCAGTAAAGAGAGGAGAAATCGAACCTTTGAGATGCCATTGCTGCGATTACTGCCGGGAAACTAAAGTCCTGAAAAGACCGATAGGAATAGCCGACCTTGTAGCAGAAGTTTAGAGAAATTGGAGCGGATACAATGGGAAAGTCAGAGGACAAAAAGAGCTTTCAACTTTATAACGACTATATAGACCACTTCTCGCTCATGTCTGATGAGGAGGCTGGAAAGCTGATAAAGGCAATCTTCTGTTATGTGAATGATTTGCCTTGTGAAGAGCTGGCAGGACTGCCTTTAATGGCTTTCTCCTTTATCCGGTCACAGCTCAAAAGAGATAGCGACAAGTACGATGCCAGATGTGAGATAAACAGAAGAAACGGAAAGCTGGGAGGTAGACCGAAAAAGGTACAGACAGAAGAACCGAAAAAACCGGATGGTATGGAAGAAACCCAGTCGGTTCTTGATATTCCTGGAATAGAGATGGCGGAAGAGAAAGCACCGGAGCAGGAAGTACCGCAGGAGCCACCAAAGAAACCGAAGAAAACAGAGTACAGCACAGATTTCCAGAGATTTTGGAGGATATACCCAAGAAAAGATGGAAAAGGCGAAGCGTATAAGAAATACAAGGCACGCCTCAATGATGGATGGTCACCCGATGAATTGTGCGAAGCGGCTGAAAATTACAAGAAAAAACTGGTTCGAGAGAGAACAGAGAGTAAATACATAAAACACGCCAAGACGTTCCTTAGTGAGAATACACCTTTTGAGGACTTCTTGAATAAACGGGAAAATAATAGGGTTGAGGAATCACAAGAGGATGAGGGAAACCCATTCAGATAGATTGGAGGCATAGCAGATGGAGGGAACAGCAGAATTGTTCACAGGATTTGCAGAGAGGATTGCAAGAGAAAAAGGAACACAGCAGGAAATGATGCGCGAGGGAGATTATATCGAGGACGGTCTTATCCATTGCGGAAAATGCAGAGGGAAAAGACAGACCAGAGTAAAAATCCCCGGCGGTGATGGGGCAACCATTACGGTTCCTTGTATCTGTAAATGCGAGGCAAAGGCAGAAGAGGATAGAAAGAAGCAGGAAGAGGCCAGACAGGAATTACAGCGCATGGAACGCCTGCGGTCAGCAAGTCTTATTGAGAACAGATTGAAAAACGCCAACCTTGCCACATTTCAGCAGAACAAAGATAATGCACAGCTTTATAAGATAGTCAGAAATTATGTGCAGAATTTTGACGAGATGTACAGGAACAATCAGGGGTTACTTCTGTATGGTCCAGTTGGAACCGGCAAGAGTTATGCTGCCGCTTGCATTGCAAACGAACTGCTGAATCAGAAAATACCGGTAATAATGACATCATTTGTAAAAATATTACAGATGATACAGGACAAGCAGGTGGAGGAATCAGAGCTGATAGCAAGGCTGAACAATGCAAAGCTGCTTATCATCGATGATTTAGGAACAGAGCGCAATACGGATTATGGACTGGAAAAGGTTTACAACGTGATAGACAGCAGATACCTCGCAGGAAAGCCGCTGATTCTGACAACTAATTTGATGTTGACGGATATGAAAGAAAACATGGATACGAGATACAAAAGGATATATGACAGAATTTTTGCGATGTGTTTTCCGCACAGAGTAGCCGGGGCATCCTGGAGGATGAACCAGGCGGCGGATAGATACGATGAGATGCGAAAGAGATTATTGGAGGATTAAGCGATGGAAAAAGTAGCGGAGTTGATTTGTTCAACAGTGGAGGACCGGTCAATCATGACTGGAATCCTGGTAAAAAACGGATACACAGTAGGACCGGGCAGAATCCCTAGAAAATCAGGGAAATCTTATGATTACACCTTGAAAATATACAGAGAGAAAGAGGAGGAAAAGTCATGAGCTTAGAGAAAAAGATATATCGGGAGTGGGCGTTTACAGGAAACGAATCGGAAAAAGCCAGTATCAATCGTGAAATTTACAAAGAACTTTGTGAAAAGTACAAAATTTCAAGATATGAAGTGGAAAACCCGGATGATTATGACATCGTATTAAAAAGAACGGCCGGATATAATCATTCAACCTATGCAGTCATTAAGAATAACACAAATCTGTCGCAGTTGGAGCTTGCCTTGATTTGCGATGATGGAAACCTTTGCTTTGGTTACACAATGGAGGGTTCACTGTTCTATATTTTTGAAGATTAGAAAGGCGATGAATCAATGATACTGGAAATAACGGAGGCTGGCGATATGAAATCAATCAAATTTACAGTACCTGGAAATCCGTTCGGAAAACAGCGACCAAAATTCGCCAGAATGGGTACATATACAAAGACTTACACGCCAAAAAAGACAACACAGCATGAAAAAGAGGTTGCAGAGTGTTTCCTGGAAGTTGCCAGAGGCAGGAGATTTAAGGAAAAGGAGCCTCTTGATATTCGCATCATAGCATATTATCCGATACCACAATCAACCTCAAAGAAGCGGCGGAAAGAAATGCTTGAGCATAGAATCAGACCAACAGTGAAGCCGGACCTTGATAATGTGGCAAAGCTCATATATGACGCGTTGAATGGCGTAGCGTGGTATGACGATAATGCGATTGTAGATAGCAGGTGCGAAAGTTCTATTCTGATACACCAAGGGTGGACGTATTCATCCGGGCAGTGGAATAGATTTTCAAATAAAACATAGGAGGATTCAAACAAAATGAGTATTTTAAATTACGAGGAAATGACACTGGAAAGCGATACATTCCAGGCGGCAAGAGAAACATTCAATCTGATGATGCAGAAGTTATTCAGAAAGATGGAACAGTCTGATATGGACGAGGGAAGTATCGACCTCAAAATCAGCATCGAACTGAATGAGGATTTCGTACCGCAGGAAGATGGAACAACGGTAAGAATCAAAAAGCCTCTTATCAAGCATAAGATTTCCACCGTTGTGCCGGTAAAGGACAGTGCGGACGGTAAGAGAGATACAGGAATGTGCCTGGTATATGATGAAAAGCTGAAACGATATGTGCTGAAATATGTTTCTACCGGAGGACAGATGAACATTTTCGATATGGAGCAGCAGGCAGAGAACGATGCAGATATTGTGGATAGTGAAACACCAGCCGTTGAGGGACAGCTACATACTTCCTACCGGACA
>ENA-OPZM01000144-OPZM01000144.1-human-gut-metagenome-genome-assembly--contig:-NODE-144-length-30603-cov-6.942282_pt1 | contig 30603 bp, 35 predicted proteins | sample MGYA00242478_ERZ504493 | MGnify/ENA primary metagenome ERZ504493 (study PRJEB26092, sample SAMD00036227) | human gut metagenome | host: Homo sapiens | study: EMG produced TPA metagenomics assembly of... | reverse complement strand
GCGGATCGTCAACATACGGTGCAATTGCCTTTGGAATGATATTGAGCATAACAGCCTGAGTATCCTCACCGATGTCTCATGGGAATGAACCTCCTGACTGTTAAGAACATAGACATCGCCCGCATTGAGAATAATTTCACAGTCAAGCTTGTTAAGCCTTACCTTACCTTTTTTATATAGGAAATTTCATATGAACCATGCCACCTGAGTCCCGATTCAAAGGCAACTTTTCTGTCCGGATATCTTGTAACCCTGCCGCTGTAATACGGCTCGGGCGGTAACAACACCTTCTTGTACTTCATGGTTTCAACCTCAACTCAATTAAAATCAATCAATTGTTAATAACATAGTCAGCGCAAAAATAAATATATTTAAGATCCGCAATTACCGCAGAATGGTCTGTTTTTACTACAACTGTTCTGCGTTCTTTTTTTGCTGATTTCCTCAACACAGCGTGCAACATTGCACCTTGAAGCTCGTAGCCGTACTTTTCAAAAAATTCTTCCGCAGTCATAACAAGAGAGCCGTAGCCCTCAAACATATGCAAAAGAGAATAGTCAATCAGCTTGTATTCATCTTCAATAAGGCTGATTCCGATATCGCAGTTTGTGACAGAACCGATGTAATACGGTGCGTCATTGAGGAACAAGCCTGTCTTGAACGAACCGATTGAAACGGTAAGATCCGAGTTTACCGCTGTACTGCACACACCCGTGTCACCGTTGATTCCGCTGTTGATGTCTGCACTTATAACATAGGCATTTGTCATATTAATCTGCTCAACCGCTTCAAGCATTTCACCCTTTAATTCACCCGAAAAGCCTGTTCCGAGCAGACAGTCAACAACAATGTCAAATCCCGTGAAGGCTGCCGCCTGTGACATTGGCATCTCCTCGGCACCGAGCGACATTGCGGTTTTATAATAGTAAAGGCCGTCCTTTGAAAAGCCGTCGCTTGCTCTGAAAATTGTCGGTGTAAAGCCGTTTTTGCATAAAACACAGGCGAGTGCATAACCGTCGCCGCCGTTGTTGCCCTTACCGCAAACTATGGCAACCCTGCCCACAAACTTTGCCGAATTAAAAATCCCCTGTGCGCTCTGTACATAAGCTCCGCCGAAGGAGTATGCTCCGCAATCGTCCTTGCGTCGCTTTTTCTCATATTTTCAACCGAAACGACCTGAACAAATTCCATCTTATATTCCTCCGCTTTCTGAAATTTCCATAGCCTTATCCGCCGTTTGCGGCATTGTAAGCCGTCATAACAGCACTTTCATCCATATTACAACCGAGCAAAAACAACGGTGTTTCCTTAAAGAACTCATCAAGCAATTCAAGCAGCTTTTCCATTCTGCTCCGCTCAACATCAATAACCGTTGCCTCAAGCAACTGTTTCATAACCTGTGACGGCAACACCCTGACTGCCGTGTTCTCTTCTGCTCTCTGAAGAATATACACAGCCTTAACAGGTGCTTTTGTATTTGTTCCTATGTCAGCTTTCCCCATCCACGGAGTTCCGTAAGCATAAAATTTTCCGTCACATTTTCGTATAACCGGCTTGTCATCGTTAATCATCGTCACCCTGTTGCCAAAATGCCTTCGCCACAGAGCCGTGTGGGTAGACTTGCCCGTTCCGCTGACTGCCGAAAAAACATAGCCCTCGCCGTCAAGCTCAAGACAGGACGAATGAAAAAAGAATCCGTCAAATCCGTCAAGCACGGCGTTGCAGAATTTTGAGAGTATCAGAACATCCTCCGCACCTTGTTCGCTGAGGTTGTCGGAAAGCCTGAGACGCTCACGGATTTCGTCATCAGAAACCGATATCGCAATGTCGGTCTTTCCCGATTCATTCAACTTAACGGCATAGCTTTCAAGCCGTTTCCTGCATATTTTAAATTTTGGATTAACTTCAACATTCAAATCAGCTATTCTGTATATCGGCATATCTGCTCCGCTAAATACTATAATGAAATATTGTAACACAAATTAATGTTTTTTGCTACGGCGAAATGAATAAATATTATTTTACCTTTTAGTGCAAGTTGTTCATTCGCACAGCTTTAAAGGCAAATATTGCACAATATAAGCGTGTTATTTTGTAACAATGCACATACAGCTTATTTTTTATTCATTTTAAAGCCTGTAAAAAAAGCATTATTTTATGACTTTTTCAATTTTGTTTACTTTACTTGTCCGACTGCTTTTTTGCATACTCTTCAAGGTATGCTCTTTCATAAATTCAAATATCCTGTGCGTAACCGTTCCTATAAGAATCGGAATGAATATTCCTGCGGCAAGGTAGATTATGCAGTAAAAATTTAAGCCGTTCGGACGATAAATGTACCAGATTGTTGACTTGAGTTTTAAAATATCGAAATCTTTGAACAGCGGTGTAATTACGCTCAATCCCCAGAACGCCCATTTTACAATCATAAAGGCAAAAATGTGGTGAATCATAATGCTGTAGGTATTGTCAGAAATCATTCTGACAAGCTTTTTGTTCTTGATAATCGGAGTAATCAGCTTTGCAACCCTCAGCCAGAACGCAATGCCCGTGATTGCGGTTACATAAGGAATGACGCAGCCGTTGTCAAACTTCACGCACTTTGACGGAGTGTATTCAAGATTTTCACAGAATGTGAGGAGAAGAAGCTGAACTCCGAGAACGATTGCAAAATATGCAACACTGTTGAGATTATCGTGTTTTTCAAGCTTTTCGTGATAAAATCTGCCAAACTCAAAACACGGCAGAAAAAACATTGACCTGAACAACAACAGCAACGCACCCTTTGGGGCAGGATTCCAAATGCAGTATTGCACACCGAAAATTCCGATTGCAAGATACACGGCAAGAATGACATACTCGTTGCCCCTGTGAACCTTTTTAAGCAGTTTGCGAAACAGTATGTTAAAAACATAAACACAGAACAGCGGATATACAAACCACGAACCGAGGTTGTAGGCAAAACTTTCGCCGTCAATAAACGGCATAACAAAAAGGTTGTACAGATCAAATTTGCCCTGAGCAATCGTATAGCCGACCTGAGTAAGTGCGAATGCGATTATTCCGTAAACAATATTCCATAGATACGCAGGAATCAACAAGCGTTTTGTCCGTCCCCATATATATTTGAAAATATGTTCCTCGTGTTTTTCCTTGTAAAAATAGCCCGAAATGAAAACGAACAAGGCGAGATTGTACGAATACTTCGGGAACCAATCGTACATCAGCGACACACCGCCGTTGTAGCAATGCCCCGAAACTATGATAATAATGCCGATTGCCGACAAAATTTTAAAAGTAAAATTAATGTTTCCGTCATCGCTGAGCCTTTTGTTTTCAGCTGTGACACTGTTTTGTTTAAGTGCAGATTTACTGCGTGTTTTGTTCTTTCCCATAATTTCCTCTCATCTGTATTTGTCGCAATTTAAAAATTCCGCAAATTCACACGGTAATTGTACCACAAAAGCAATCTGCAATCAATATATCAAATTCGCCGTGCAAAACACATATAAATCATTATTTTGCACAATCTCACTTTTGTTTCAACAGGCATTTAAATCTTTTATTTGCATCTGTTCCGCCATACAATTGTGTACATACCCTTAAAAAAACTAAGATTAAAATGTAAATAAATTCAGTCAAAAAAGCCGGGCAAAGCATAAAATAAAAAAATATGCAAAAAACTATTGACACAACCTTTACATAATGCTATAATAATAAAGCTGTAAAAAACAGCAGAGTTGTATATCGCGGGATAGAGCAGCTCGGTAGCTCGTCGGCTCATAACCCGAAGGTCGTCGGTTCAAATCCGGCTCCCGCAACCATCCAATAAGCACTAACCGTTATGGTTAGTGCTTATTTTTTATTTTGCAAACTTTCAAAGCAATTGCACAAACACAAAACAAGCCTGAGATTAAAATCTCAGGCTTTTCATCTTAGTTGATAGTAAGATTTACTTTTATACATTCTCTACAATTAGATGTGGGATTAAATTCCGCTACCTTACAAACAACATCTTCATTTTTTTTAATTCTTTTTGTTACTTCTCTCGAGTAATACCTCGGAACATAACCCAACTTAACACTGTCTGCGGTGAAAATTTCAACAGCAAAACAATCTTGTTCATTACCGGGTTCTAACTTCAATAACAAATCATCGCCAACTTCAATATTCACACCTTTAAAATTGCAAATATTATCTTCACATGGAAGATAATGACTTACACCGGCAATATAGAAACTTTTGGAGACATTTTTTTTTCATCATCAAAAATAGGATCAATAAACTCAAAAGTATCAATTGGCAATCTTGCTCCGCTGTTTTTTAAAAGTAGATATTCATCATATTCATCAAGATTGTATCTTTTTAAAATGTCGGAGATACCACGACGTTTTTTGTCGGGTAATCTGCTGGCGAATACAGGGAATAACTTTTCACTTGTATATTTTTTGCTGAAATCTTCAAATGCAGCAATTCCTTGAAAACCATTCTTTCTGGCTTCGTCTATTTCTTTGCCGTACTCAAATTCAAAGAGTCCGTTTTTAGATAAAATGCCAACGATGTATTGCTTTCTTGTTTCAGGGTGTTTCCAAATCAGATATAAATAATCTTTACCATTTTTTGTTGACATTATATAACCCCCTTTTCAAATATCATTTTTATTATATTCACTTTCTGTGTAAGAAAATGAAAGAGTAGAGCTTTTCTTTTAGATGATAGTATATTTTCAGGATAATCTTTCAAAATAGCTTTTATATTGTTTTCCGTCATTCGCTCAATAATTTTTTCCACAATGGACACACAATATTCTCTGTATTTTTCATTACAGAATATATGTACCAAGACATCAATGAATTCAGGCTCCTTTTTTGTACACATATCAATTCTTATTCGAGATTTAGATTTACTTGTCACAAGTGATGTAAATCTACGAATATCTTTCCCGAGGATACCGTCAATATCAGATTCTTTTACATAGCAACATAATGATGAACCATTATCATATAAAGGCGAGAAATTAATACCATCGTTTGAACGAAGTATTGCCCAGTTACTATGGTGTCTGTCTGAATTGCCTATTAAAGCGTCAAAAACAATCATCTGAAAAAAATCTTTAATAAACCCCAAAAGATCTATGATTGGAAAAATCATTTGCAATGAATAATATATTTTATTTTTAGAATCGTATAGTTTATCTTTATCATAATCAGGCAATAAACCGCTTATAAACAAAATACCTTCCAATAATTCTTCATTCTCTTTATTAATTCTATAACTCATAGAGCCATATCTGCCATTATATGTTCCTATATCAATTTTAGCACAAGGAATATCCAAAAGCGTTGCAATATCATAAGCTAATTTTTCAGATATATGTTCATATGTTATAGTTCCGTCAGTCGCCTGTTTCGGAAATTTGAATAATCCTATTTCATCACCGAATGTAAGCCATATTTTTTCACTTCTACCACTGCCCATTGAGTTTCCGTTGTATTCTTCCCATTGGCTGAAATCTTTAATTTCCATAACACATTGACCTTCAAATAATATATCTAATTCAATTTTAAATTGAAATGACATAAAAGTCAATAACAAATGCATTTCGAGCGAGCAAAGGGTCATTGTCCGTACAGTGCACATAAAAAATACAGTTTTTAATTTATCATAAACACACCAGCCTGAGCATTGTTACTTGACGCTCAGGCTGATTTTTTATTACTTGTTATGTTTTAATGCGTATCTTCAATGCAGTACACAAAGTTTGTGAGGTCCATATTATCGTCAAAGGTGAAAGTTACATATCCGTCTTTCCGCTTATAGGTAACATCGCCGTGGGTTATGTTATTGTACATCGGCTCGCCGAGTTCGGCATAGACATCGTCATAGGTGCTGTTGCCGTTGATTTCGCCAAAACCGATGTTTGAATTGGCAAGGTTGCCTGATGAGTAATCAACCGTAATGCTGTAAATTTTATTTGTTTCGGCGGTGACCATAACATTCATACCGCTGTAGTAATGAATATACCACTTGTCCGACGCTAAAAACGGATCTGAAATTTCTTCGCCAAAGGCATTTTTTACATCGTCAAAATCAGCGTTCAAAAAATTATTGCTCTCAACATCAAGCATTGAACTTTCGGACTTTTTAAGATAAAACTTTCCGCCTATATCCCACATTGATTCGCTGTTCTGATTTGTGACCGTGTTTTCAATATAGATTTCGCCGTCGGAAAACTTGATTTTACCCGTACCGCTGTTCTGCCAGCCGTCATCATCAAACGAAAAAGTTCCTATTCCGTCAATCACCTTTGTTGTCACATTGCTTATTCTCGCAATTCGGTTTTGCGGTGCAGACGAAGTCTTTGTAAAAGTAAATCTCACAACATCGTCTTTGACGGAAATTATCTCAAGAATATTGCCGCCGTTTTGAGTTGCGGTTGAAATATCGCTGTCTTTATCGCACCATATTCCGACATATTTTGAATAATCCGAGGTTTTACTTTCAGCCGTTGTCGTGACCGCAGTTGTCGGAACAGTTGTTGCATGTGTGGTAACATTATCCGATTTGCCGCCAAAAATCGTGCTGTTCAAAATTATAATCACCGCAATTACAACGAGCAAAACTATTGCCGCTGAAACGGCAATAATAATCGGCTTTTTCTTTTTCACCTTAATTTCTCCGCCTGTTGTAACATCAATCAGCTTTGTCATACAATACGGACAAAAGGTCGATTCAATCGGAAGTTCCTTACCGCAATTCCTGCAAAACTTCGTATCCTTACCCATAACACCTCACCTCTTTTATATATTTTAAAACAAAAAACAACGCAATGCAATACGCACTGCGTTGTTTTCGGTTATTCAACTCTGAACGATGAAAGTACATCATCCGTTTCAGCTCTGGCATCAACCATTCGCTGATTTGCGTATTCGTCCTCCAACATTCCGAAACCTGTTGGATGAATGTACATAAAATACTTACCGTCCTTACTTCCGAGTCTGCGTGAATCTATGCTGACCGTTCCGTCATATGTCCAGTCAATAGCGAATAAAAATCCGTCCGAGCCTGTTTCAGGATGTTCGTGATTATACGATTCATAAAAAGTAACCTTATCACCATCAACCTCATATGTATAATCCTCGGGAACTTCAATTGAAAAGCCGTTAAAATAGCATCTTCCGCCACCGTTTGAGTTACTATCGCCATCATCTTTCGATGTTTCGGGCTCGGTCGGCTTGGCTGTTGTAGCTCAATTGTAGTAGACTTTGCCGTTGTTGGAACATCTGTAGTCGGTTCAACAGTTGTAGGTTCTGCGGTTGTCGGAATTTCCGTTGTAACCTGTTGGGTGGTTGCTTTAACAGTTTGCTCGGCATTATTATTGCCGAAGATTTTCGGCAATAAAACAATTGCACATACAGCCAACACAACCGCAACTGCCGATGCAGCGGAAATTATGACGACTAATTTTTTCTTTGACTTTTTATCCGACTTTATATCAGTCGGTTTTTCATTAACCGAGGTCATCGGCAAAGACTTTACCTCTGCACCGCAATGTTCGCAAAACCTGTCGCCGTTTTTAATCTGATTTCCGCATTTTTCGCAAAATCTCGTTTTATTCTTATTATCCATTTAGTCTCACCTCTTCTACATTTTAAAGCAAAAAGCAACGCAATGCAATACACACTGCGTTGCAACTTTCATTTTTATATGCTACTCAACATATTTTTTCTCATAATTTCGAATGAAATTAACATTATACTTTTCAACATCATTGAGCATATTCTCTGTGAAATCTTCGGGTTCAATCGTTCCCACATACCACCATTTATCGTCAAAATAATCTTGTATGTAGTCCGTATTGAATCTTCGTCCTGCTCGGGCATAAATTTCATTTCGTGCGAGTTCAAGCTCATCTGCATCAAGTCCTGCCAAATCGGAATTTGTAAGCTTTCGTGTGCCACTGTCAGGCAATATGTAATCTTCGTCATAATAATCATCGTAATCATTATAATCATCATACGAACTGTCTGACTTGTCGGATTTTGCAGTTGTGGGTTCGGCTGCAGAATAATTTGTATCCAAATAAACTATATTGGATTTTTCAGACATCTCATTAATAAATTTATCAGAAGCGGCTAATAAGTAAAGCGTTAATATATCTCCAGGTGTTTTATAACTAAAACATATGTTGTTATATACAGACAATGTATTTTGATCATTTGCAACTTTATTGAGTGATTCATTAAGTAAATTGGCCGCATCTTCTAACGAAACATTACACATAATTGCAATGCAAAGTGTAGCGTTAGTCTTTAATGAAGTATCCGACAATATTGCTGATACATTCATAATTTTTCCGCTGTATTGCTCGGTACCTATCACAATGTTCATCCTTGATAAATCTTTCGGAGTATAAAGTTTCGTAGCTGTATTGGTTCGTTCCTGATTACCGTTATCAATATCGTAATTTGATACATCGGATAATATATCGACCGCCTGTTTGACATTATCATATTTATTGCTGTCGCTTTCTGATGATGACAACCGTGATACACAAATACTTTTATACTTTTTCCAAAAGCCGTAGAAATCATATTTAACTCTTGCACCCGTATCATTTGATGATTCTTCAACAACGCTTTCGTTTAGCGGTACAATGCCTTCTTCAACAGTTGTCGGTTCGGTTAAACTGCTTTCCGATTTGGTTTTGGTATCGGAATGACTGCTGTTATTTAAAGGAAACAAAACCAACGCAAGTATTCCTGCAAACACAAGTACAAAAGCACCGAACACTATGCCTGCAATTTTCCATTGCTTTTTCAGTTTTTCTTTTTGCTCGTCTTTTGGTTCATTCAGGCTGACTGTTTCGGTTGTTTCGTAATCTTCAACAGCCGAGCAATCTTCACCGCAGTTTTCACAATATCTGTCATTTTCATTTAGCAGAAATCCGCATTTTGGACAACGCCTCATTTTTAATCCTCCTTATCACTTGAATAATCACCTATTTTATCAAAGTTGCTGTTATTCAGTTATGTTATATTTACAATGCTAATTTTAATAAAATCCTGTAACTTCAAAAGCATAGTATTCAGCAGCTGATTTATAATCATGGTCACCTGTAAGAGTACAAGTGTCATTTGTCAAATTTATAACTATGTATGCGTTACCGCTGTTATTATAATATCCATCAGGAGTATTTCTATAATTTCCGGAAACGGTTACCTGATACCCCAACAAAGTTCCCGTGTCTCGTGTTTTTGTCGGAGTGATATCAAGTTGAGGATTTTCAAACATTGAAGCCACTAATTGCCCAAAAGTTATATCTGAACATAATCCGTTTTGAACATATGATGGATCAATGGAGTCCATAAAACTTGTCGAATTTAATATATCTACAACATCATCCTCATATTCATTATTTTCTTCTGTAGTTTCTTCAACTGTCGTCTCTTCAACCGTAGTTGAATCAAAATTAGTTTGTGCGGCTGAAGATTCAGAACTCGGTTGTTTCGAACATCCGCTTAATACTGTTGATATCAATAAAATCACAGTTAATGCAACAAGCGATTTTTTCATAAATTTCACTCCTTTTCTTTATAATGAAAACGCTCAGGTTTACCGTTGGTTATCAATATTTTCTGACCGCAGACATCACAATCGCAACTCTGTGCGTCACATGGAATCACTGTTGTTTTTTGGCAATAAGGACATTCGACATATTTACATTTGATACGAAGTTTTTTAATTGAAACAACAAGTATAATCAACGCAAGAATTGCCAATATTACAGAAAATGTTATTGATCCCGGATTGTAGCCGGGAGTAATATATGTGCCATCACTTGGATCCCAAAATTTGTGCTGCGATGCATTTCCTTGTGTAATAATCATACTAACGGATACAGCCAAAGTACCGCAAGCAACAATTATTCCACCGATTGACGCAGAATTGTATTTATAAACAACACCGCTTTCATCATCCTGATATATACTTTCATCAGTAACACAGTCATTGTTACTATTGATTTCATCAGGTATCTTTGCGCCACATGAAGGGCAAAAACTTGCACTTTCTCTTATTTTTGAACCACACTTTTCACAATACGGCATAAAATCCCCCATCACCTATATTATTTTACAAACATCTATTTAGATAAGACTGATTATTTTATCTATATAATCTGTATTTGTTTCAACGAAAAGGCTGCCTTTTCTCTTGTTTATATTACTGTTATCAATGTTAATTGACTTATTGATATTTGATTTGAGCCATTTTATACCAATCTCATTTCCGCATTCCTCATAACCATGATGTGTGTTTTCGGTTTTTAAAGCAGTTGTCACAATTCCAACCGCTTTAATTCTCATGGTTTTTGAACTGAGTGGAAGAGCCTTGATGTAAATGATATCGCCGATTTTAATGTTATTTAAAATAGCATATAATTCAGGCTTATCTTCTTTCTTCCAACCGATACATACAAACCCCTCGTTAACAAAATTATCCAATTGCTCTTCTGTTCCGCAGAACAGTGAACCCATTCCATAAACCGACATAATTTTCCTCCTAAAAATTTTATTTATTACAGACAGCAACACTGCGGTCTGTCAAAGTTCATAAAAATTTCATCTGTTGTAAAATAAGTTTAGCATAAATAATGCTACAAGTCAATAATAAATGCTTACAGTAAATTTATTTTTTGTTCAAAAAGTTTAAAATAGACTATATATAGGATTCTGAGGTTTTACTTATGAACAAAAACATTGATTATACGGCACTCGGCAAAAGGATAAAAAATAAGCGGATTGAAAAGGGTTTTACGCAGGAACAGCTCGGCGAATTGTGCGAACTTTCTGCGGCACACATCGGTCACATTGAGCGTGGAACAAGAATACTTTCCGTTGATGTTCTTTTCCGTATTTCTCAGGCACTTGACACAAGCATTGACTGGCTTGTATTTGATTCGGTCGAAAACAAACATATGCTTAATGAAATTAACAGCGTGCTTAAAGACACCGACAAAACCAAAGTAACCACATTTCTAAACACGGTAAGAGTTCTTGCCGATAACATTGACAAGTTGTAAACAATTTGTTAAAAATCCACAAAATAATTACCGTCCTTGATTAAACTCTAATTAAAGTATAATCAAAGACGGTATTTTTGTCCTGTGCTGTCAGCACAGTTTTATTCTGTTTTAAAGATTTCTTTTCAGTTCTTTCACATTTTGATAGCGGTTGTCGGGAATTGTCTGGGTGCATTTTACAATCACCCTTTTCAGCCTGCCGTTATAAAGGCGAATTTCAGGTGGCTGACCTGTGAGCATAACATTCATCAAAACACCTATTGCGTAAATGTCAGTCCGTTCATCGGTTTGATTTATTCCGTACTGTTCGGGTGCGGCATATCCCATTGTGCCAATAGCCTGTGTGTCTTTCGACTGATAGGGCTTGTACAGCCTTGCCGCATCAAAATCAATCAGCTTTACATTACCGTTGCTGTCAATCATCACATTTTCAGGCTTAATATCCTTGTGTATAATTTGGTGCGAATGTAACAAATCAAGTGCGTCACAAAGAGACGAAATAACTTTTCTCACGCCTGACGGAGAATACAATCCCGTTTGCAGATAATCTGCAACGGTCTGACCGTCAACATATTCTTCAAGAACGGTGACTCCCGTTTCGGTTTTGACAACATCGTAAACATTTGCAATATTTGGGTGCGAAAACGTTCTAAGTGCAAAGTAAACCTCTCCCGAACCTTTTAATGTGCGTTTTACAATCTGTTTGCCGAGTTCCTTATGCCTAAAAACACAGATTTCCGTTTTATCTGTTCGTTTAAGCAATCGCACAAACTGATATTGTTCATTAATCACCGTATCAATCCAATTATTTCCCATAACATTTCCTCACAATATTTACAGGCACATAACAAAAATATTAGTATAATAATACTTGCTGTGCTTATTCTAGCATAAATCATGAAATGAGTTATGCTAGAATCACCCATCGAGAATTTTGCAGGGCAAATTTGAGGGAATATAAATTGATATAATAAGCACTTTGCAAAATTATAAGTCTAATCGTACTTGCCGTGCTTATTATATCATGTTAAAATAGTTTTGGAAACTTACAAAACTTTAATTCAGGGAGTTTTTGATTATGATACGCAAAACCACAACTCAACTTTTAAAAGAACTTGAAAATTTCAACACATTTGAAGAATACGAAAACGCAAACAGGGATTCAATGATAAGCAAAAATCTCTCGGAATACCTTACCGACCTTTTGAACGAAAGGAATCTTACAAAAGCGGAGGTCATTCGTAAAGCCGAACTCAGCGACGGCTATGCTTATCAGATTTTTTCAGGCTTGAAAACTGCCCCGAAAAGAGATAAACTAATTTGCCTTTCAATAGGAATGGGTCTGTCGGTAAATGAAACCAACAGCGTCCTTAAAATTGCAGGGCTCTCACCTCTCTATCCAAAATCAAGCGTGACAGCATTATAATCATAAATATGAATAACAACAAAAGCGTTGTAGAAATCAACGAGGCTCTCTATAACGAGGGGGAAGATACTTTGAATTAACAATGAGTAGGGCATAATGGGATTACTTGAGAATGCGAGATATGCGTCTATTGAGCGTGGATACGATTATTATAAAAGAGGGAATGTGATTTCCTTTAAACAGACAAGTGAAAATGAATATGAGGCAAAGTATCGGGATCTGCGAAAAAGCCTTACGATGTTCACATTGATATTATTCATATAAAAAAATCATTTTGTAATTGTCCGTTTGTGGAAGGTAACAGAAAGGTCTGCACGCACAAAATTGCAATATATTTTTCTGCATTTCCCGAAAAAGCCGAGGAATATTACAAAAGTCTCAAAAGCTATGATGAGCCGAGTTTGACGATGATTATGACAATGATTATTTTGATGAAGATGATGAAGATGATGAATTTGACGAAGATTTCAGAGAGGTTGTCTGCGATATTCTAAATCATAGGATTTCAAAAATGACAAAATCGGAGGCTCAATCTGCGCTATATGATATTATTGAGTCAGCCCCCGAATGGATGCTACGGGATTTTGTGAATAATTGGATTTGAACCAATTAGTACAATGGGGTACATATTATGGCAAGAGTTTATACATTCAAAATTGTCTATATAGGATGCGAGAACAAAATATGGCGAGATATTCAGATTTCCTCAAATTCGACAATGGCTGTGTGAAGATTATTAAAAAGCAATACACACAACGCACAACAGCACCGAAGTCATATCGGTGCTGTTTTTTGTTTTTATTATAAAGTTTTTGCTGAATAATCAAAGCTTAATGTTATTCATCTCGTCACCGAGGACATCGGCGATTTCTTTCAGGTGGCCTGTGCGTTTGCCTTTTAGTTTATAGAACTGCAAAAGTCCGTAGCCGGGTACTCGTTGCCCTCAACCATAACGGGACCGTTCTTTGAAAAGGCGATATCCCAACCGATATATCTCACCTGCGGAATCTTTTCCGCTGCCTCAACAACCATGTCAAGAGCCTCTCGAACGCCTGCAATCTTAACCTCGGAGAACTTTTTGCCTGTCATCGGGTGTTTGTCATAAACATTGCCGTAGTCGTCAATTACATTACTGTCGATTCTGCCGTCTGCATCAAGGCTGAGGTAGAGGTCATTTGTACAGCCGATAACATTTGACTCGTCCTGATTGATACGGAGAGCGTTATTTATTATATGCGCCTTGCCGTCCTTATAGAGCGTAACAACTCGCCATGAATTTACAACGCACGGATTGATTTCGTTGAGGTCATCGCTCTGAACGATTGCTTCCTCAACAAGAAGCTGACCGTTTGCCTTGAGTTCATCATAAAGCTTGTTGCTGTCCTTTACATCGGCAACGGTGATTTTTGAAATGCCGTGACCGCCCTCGCCTGTCGGATCTTTTGCAAAAACGGTTTCTCTGCCGTCAAGGAACATCTTGAAATCTTCCTTACTGCCTGTGCGAAGGTTGATGAAATCTCTTTTGAGATACTTTTTGAAAAGCTCGTCAAAAACAAGCTTGTCACGAAGAAGAACTATATATTCCTCATCGTTGAGATATTCAAGAATTTTGTAGAAAGTCTTTGCAGTTACAAAGGTTTTTTTCTCTTTAGCCGAAAGGTTGATAAAATCGCAACGAAAATAGTCCGTGTAGCCTGTGCCTCTGATGAGAAAGTTGCGGATTATGTCGAACTTGATATAAGCCTTTGACTTACCGCTGTTCTTGGCGATAATGTCAATGTGCTTATCCATTCTGCTGTGGTTAATATCTCTGAATTTATTCAAAAGCCATTTGTGTACCGAAACTGCCATCTTACTTCTCCTTTACAACCTTACCGTCTTTTACATAAAATCTCGGATTGTTCTTGCCTATATTCACAAGCGCCTCAGCATTGCCCATACCCGAACTTCTGCCGAACATTCCAACTGTTATGCCGTCACCGAGGAGTGTTACCTCGTCATCAATTTTTACCGATGAATCAACCTTAACAGCCGTCATATTCATACACATCTCACCGACAACAGGATATTTTTTGCCGTTGATAACAACCCTTCTGCCGTGATTTGCGTGACCGATGCCGTTGTTGTAGCCGACAGGAAGAATTGCAAGAATAATATCCTCATCTGCCGTATATGACGCATTGTAGCCGAACCACTCGCCCTTGTTCACCTTTTTAAGCTGAAGAATACGGGTTTTCATCTTCATAGCCGGCTGTAAATCTATCTTTACATCAAAATATGTTTCGCTGATGTTGTACTTCTTAATGAAGTAATTGTTTCGCATTTTGCGGAGTTTGTCCTTTGGCGAATTTGAAAGAGAATCGGGGGCAACATTGTAGCCGTAGATTGCAATGCCCATTCTCACGCCTGTTGTAAAAGGCTGTTTCGGGTGGGTGAGCATTGAAACGGAACTGCCCATATGGACAATCGGGATTTTATTCAAATCAATAAGCGATGTAAGCTCCTTGAAGTTTCTGACCTGCTCGTCCCAATGGGGATCAAAAATTCCGGCTGTTGCAAAATGCTGATAAATTCCCTCAAGAACAAAATTTGAACCGTTAATCATATCAACGGCAGTTTTAACCTCGTTCTTATCCTTGAAGCCGAGGCGGTTAAATCCTGTATCAATCTGGAGATGAACCTTGAAATTGCAGTCAATGTTCAAATCAAGCAACCTTTTGAGGTAGTCAAGCTCATTCACGCAATGGTGAGATTAAGCCGCTTTGCCTCCTCAATTCTCGAAAGATGAACCGGATGCAGGCACAAAAGCGGAGCGTCCTTGTTGACCTTACGAAAGCTTTGAGCCTCCTCAAGAGAGGACACGGCAAAATAGTTAATGCCGTTTTTGTACATTTCATTTGCCACTTCCATACCGTGACCGTAACCGTCACCCTTGAGAACGGCAATAAAATATTTGTAGTCGCTGTATTTTTGTGTTATCGCACGGGCATTTGCACCGATTTTGTCAAGGTCAATTTCAACATATGAATCCAGCATTCCAAAGCCTCCGTTAATACACTATATCCTTAGAATTATAGCATAACAATTCCTCTAAATCAATACTTAAAGTATGTGCGGATATTATACGCCTGTAGATAGCCACGCAAAGATTTGTACAAATTAAAATTATATAAATAAAACAAAAATTGCATCAATGCCGTATCGGGCATCAATGCAATTTCCTAATCTAACTATCTTCCGGAAAGGACTGCGGTGTGCCACCGCAGTCCTAAATTTTCCATTTTCAATTTGCCAACGGCTTGCCGTTATATAAGCCCTACAATATACATCTGAATTGTGGTTGCGTCAATGACGGTAATATCGGAATCAAAGTTTACATCAGAGTTTATACGCTCTATCTCGTTCTGATTGACAATACCCACAATTGCCTTCTGAATTGCGGTTGCATCGGCAATATTTATTTTGCCGTCACCGTTTGCATCACCGTAATATGCCTTTTCGGCTGAATTGGTGTTTGCAGTCATAACATAGTTTGTCATACCGATTGCAAGGTTGCCCTTGTCAACTCTTTTTACATACTGCAAAGTTGCCTTGTTGTTCGGAGAATCCGACACGGCAACATACATTGCGTCACCCTTGAGAATCATGCCGTAGCAAAGCTTGCCCGATGATGCGGACACACCGCTGATGTCGGATGCGACAACTGCCTGTCTGCCTGTTTCAACATCGTATGAATACACGGCATCGGAGGTATTAAAATACAGAGTATCGTTGTATTTTTCAAGGCTCATAAATGTATTTATCCAGTAGGAATTACCGCCTGCGCTCCATCTTTCGTTCAATTTCAGCTTTTTCTCATATGTATTGCTGTCAAGCTTGTATTTTAACAATGCACCCTTGTTAGCTGAAGAATTGTTGTTGACAAAGCCGTAAAATTCACCGTTAACCTCGCAAAGCCTTGTGTCGAAATTATGGATTTCGTAATTATCATATTTTGTCGAATTTGCACCGTAGCTTATTGTGTAATCATAGTGCTTTGACGGAAGATTCTGAATGGCATTGTCACTCAAAAGGAAGTATGTATGCTGAGCGTGTCCCGGTCGGTCATTAATTGGATCATCCCATGTAACATCAACATTATACCAAGCGTTGCCGATATGAACCTTGTTCCACATATGGTTCATTGAGCTTGAAACAACAAGTTCGGAGTCTATTCCGACAAGTGAAAGAATGTAGGAATACGCAAGCGCATAGCCCTGACATACGGAAGTTTTTTCAACAAGCGAATTGTAAATATCAGCCTTGTTGTAATCCGATGTGCTGTACTCGCTCATAATGGCAAGCTCATCGTGGATTACAAGAGCCTTTTCGGAATCGGTCATATTCTCGTCCACAAGCGAAAGAATTCTCTCAACCTCTTTATCAAGCGACTTTTTCTGTGTTGCATACTCGCTCTTGCTGATTGTGTACTCGGGATAGATTGACGCAACCTTATCCTCTGACGGATAGTAGGAGTACGAAAATCCCTGATTCACATAGTAAAGCTCCGGATGAGTCAAGGTCAGCACCTTAAAAAATTCCGCAGCATCGCTTCTCGGAACATTAAGACTGCTGATATCAATTTCCTCGTCAAAATTTTTAAGGCTGTCAAGAACCATGCCTTCAGCCTTACCGTATTTGTCGTACATTGTTTTGTTATAAAAAATTTTGCCCTCTTTCGGCGCAGTGTATGCCGAGGATGTGAAAATGCCCGTTGACACCGCACATGATACCGAAACCGCCACCGTGAGAATCATTGCAAATAATTTACCCGCTGTTTTTTTAATATTTTTCATATGTATTTCTCCTCTCAAGCCAAAGAAGCAAAATGCACAAAAAATTTTGATTTTCTCTGACTTTTACAACTAAATTATACCATTCACAGGCATAACAATTCAATTCACATAAACACCGAAGTTATGAACACTAATTTGTCTGTTTATACAAAAATTTAGTTTAATTACAGATAAAACACAATAAAACGCAATAAAACATGCTAAACTATACCGTCATACAATCCGCTGTCTGCACATACAATCTATTACAGATGTCCCCCTAAGGAGGACAGACAGGAGGGCTGTATGTGAAAGGTATCGTAGAAGAAAGAGCGGCAATGCTCGGTGAATACATAATCGAAAGCAAAGCAACCGTGAGAAGTACGGCAAAAAAGTTCGGTGTGAGCAAAAGCACCGTGCATAAGGATGTCAGCCAACGGCTAAAGGTACTTAACCCTGCACTTTACCGACAGGTGAGGGAAATTCTTGACACCAACAAAAGCGAAAGGCACATAAGAGGCGGTCTTGCAACAAAAAAGAAATATCTGCAAAAGAAAGCATCCGAAAGCGAAAAAAGCTGAAAATCAACTGCAATACGGCTCATACACCATACAAAACCGCATTTTCAGAGTATATTTTGGGTATTTTGGAACTTTACTTTTTATGACTTGCGTTGTATAATTTAATATAAGTGTCATTTGCCCGTTTGGCGATTGAAACTTAGAATTTCAGTAAAGATTTAACCTTTTGCCGAAATTCCGATGAGCTGACGCACCTTTGTACTGCTTGCAATCGGTTGCAACTTTTGTTTCGGTTAAAAGAGTGCAATATTTTCAGATTTGTCTATAGTTTGTGTGCGGCAACGCTTAACACAGGCTGTATCCGAGGAGAAATTTAAAATGAGAAAAATTCCCTTTTCGCCACCTGACCTTTCTCAGGCAGAAATTGACGAAGTTATAAAGGTTCTGAAATCGGGCTGGATTACAACAGGTCCCGAAACAAAGCTTTTTGAAAGCCGTATTGCAGAAAGATGTCACACGGAAAAGGCTGTCTGTCTTTCATCGCAGACCTCTTGTGCCGAACTTACTCTGCGTATTCTCGGCATCGGTCCGGGAGATGAGGTTATCGTTCCGGCATACACCTACACGGCAACCGCATCAATCATCTACCATGTGGGCGCAAAGCTGTTATGGTTGACTGCAAAAGCGGCAGCTTTGAAATGGACTACGATAAAATGGAGGCGGCAATCAACCACAATACAAAGGTTATCATTCCTGTTGACCTTGCAGGTGTTGTGTGCGACTATGACCGTATTTTTGAGGCTGTTGAAAGAAAGAAAGGCGTTTTCAATCCACGCAACGAGCTTCAGGAAAAGTTCGGCAGAGTTATTGTTATGGCTGACGGCGCTCACGCATTCGGTGCGCAGTGGCACGGTAAAATGTGCGGTGAAATTGCCGACTTCACAAACTTCAGCTTTCACGCTGTAAAGAATATGACCACCGCCGAGGGCGGTGCGGCTGTTCACCGTTCACATGACGGAATTGACGAGGAAGAAATGTACAAGCAGTATATGCTTCTCTCGCTTCACGGTCAGACCAAGGACGCATATCAAAAAAACAAAGTCGCATCATGGGAATATGATGTTGTTGACACTCAGTACAAGTGTAATATGACCGATGTGCTTGCCGCAATCGGTGTGGCTCAGCTTGAACGCTACGATCAAATGCTTGAGCGCAGACATCAGCTTATAAAGCTTTACAACGAAGAATTTAAGGATTTGCCTGTCCAGGTGCTTAATCACTGCGATGAAAACCACCGCAGCAGCGGTCACCTTTACTTTGTAAGATTTATCGGCAAAGACGCAGAATACCGTAACAAGTTCTATAATATGATGGCTGACCACGGCGTAATGTGCAATGTCCACTTCAAGCCGTTGCCGTTGCTTTCGGCATACAGCAAGCGTGGTTTCAAGATTACCGATTATCCGAATGCGTATAATATGCACAAAAACCAGCTCACCCTCCCGATGAACTCAACTCTCACAGACGATGAAGCATGGTATGTAATCGAAACATTCAAGCAATGTATGAAAACACTTAAATAACGGCGAGTCGCCGTTCCCGGTTCGTGAAGACAGTTTTATAAATGCGAGAATAAAATCGCCCGAGCGTATGGAAAATTGAAAGTTGAAAATTGAAAATGGAAAATTAAGGTTGGTGGTGTACCACCGCCCGTAATTTGAGAAGACAGTCAGATAAATAAAATGCATCAGATGCCCGGTAAGGCTCTGATGCATTTTTGTTTTGTATCCTACAGATTGATTCGCATAGCGAATCAAATTAATCGGGAACTTTCGTTTATCATTTTGCAGACTGTCTGCACGACCACCACTGCCCAATGGGGCAATTTCACCGTCCGACAGGACGATTTCACCTGACAAAGTCAGATTTCACTCGCCAACGGCGAATTTCACTGTAATGACCGCAAGCGGTCATTACCAAAGTCCGTTTTATCGGACACCTCTTTTGATAAAATATAGATACAGTAAGGAAGGCAAATGAAAACGAGGAGGAATAACAATGCTGAATTTCTGTGTCTACATCTTCACGGCATACGCTGTGTCGGGTTCTGTAAAGACGATTATGGGGATAAAAAAGAAACCCACCCACCGCAGAAATCGCCGCAGACGATAATCCACAAAATCAAAGGGGGAAATTATTATGAAAAAGGTTTATGTTACAATCACGGGAATGAAATATTACTACGGTTTCAATCCGTTCAGCATCGGCAAAAAGCTGACATGCAAAAAGGAACACAACAACCCGTATGACAGCGAGGCAATTAAGGTCACGATGAAAAACATCGGCACGGTCGGCTATATCGCAAATTCGCCGTACACCAAAGCCAACGGCACAATGGGCGCCGGCGCAGTCAATAAGTATGTCAAGAAAAAATTCAAAATCAGAGTAATGTTTATGACATCAACAAAAATCATCTGCGAAGTAATTGACGGTTTCAAGGATAAATATTCCGAAGAAAAAACCGAACCAACAGACAAAATTGAAGAAAAAGAAGTTGTTGAGTTTTGATTACGGTACGGGCGTTCATCGGACACCGGTAGGTAATAACACAAATTATGGATTCAATTTTAAACGCATTGCGTGCAATCGTGTGCATTGCACACGAACGGGCGAACACGGTTCTCCCCTACATTATTTCGGTAACTGTATCTCATTTATACAGTTTATTTTCATCATAAATTTTCTGCCTTTACTTGGTGGGCGGATAATATGTGCAGTGTAGTAACATAGTATACAACAGTGCAAAGACATAGTATACAGTTTTATGATAAAATAAACGGTCGGGAAATACAGCTTTGCATTTTGCAATGTATCTTCCGACCGTAACTTTTCACTATTAACTTTTACCTGCCCGTCAGGGCTTGCGCTGTCCGTCAGGACAATTTAGCTATCCGTAGGATAATTTAGCTTGCGTAGCAAATTTAGCTCACGCTTGCGTGAATTTAGCTGACGAAAATCAAGGATTTTCGTCAATACCCCCACCTGTCAAAAAATCTGACAGTCTGATATGTCAGGATATAGTTCTGACTTTCGTGGAAAGCGCTCTGAACCATATCGGGATTATACATATACATAATGCGGTGCTGAACGGCATCCTTGTTTTCGTCAAAGATATAGCTTACCGCCTGAATACATTCCTGATTTGTGCCGATTTTGGTACTGCCGGTATAATGGCAGTTCTCGATAACCGAGGCAACTGTCGGATAACCGTCAAAGCACATTGCATCTTTTACCGACTGAGCAATGAGCGCCGCTCCTATAAAACCGCCCGAACCGAATTCGCCCATGCAAAGCCTTTCAAGAAGATCCCTGTCCTCATCGGTAAGCGTTACCTTGGAGCATTCATAGGTTTTGTCTGGATTGTCAATTGCCACAAGATAACCTGCGTCCCATTGAGATTGGTAATCAACAGGCTCTTTTGGCGGAATTGCCGTAGCAAACGGAACGGTTGCCTGTGTTGTTGTCACGGGCTGAGTTGTCGCTTTTGTTGCCTTTATGGCTTTTGTCTGAGGCTGAGTTGTTGCTTGGTTGCTTTAGGCTTTGCCGTTGTTGTTTCAACGGGTACGGTTGTTGCGGAAACAGTTGTTGTCGGAACAATCTTCCGAATATTCGGATTTACCCTTGCCATTGCCGATTCTGTCGGAGTTTCTCCCGCATTGAGAGTACCGTTTGAGCAGACGAACTGCAAAACTACCAAAACGGATACTACAACAAGCACAACCGACAAAACCTTGTTTATATTTTTATTGAAAAACTTCATCGTTTCACCGCCGTTTAATACTTCTAAACACAAATGACGCACAAAAAAACACGCTGTCACACACATAATAATTATACCACGGTATGCTTTTCTTTTCAATTTAAGCATTCTACAAAAATGAACTGCCTTTTTTAAACAATATTACCTAAGCGGACAAATTATTACCATAAACAAAAGCCGACGCATATGCACCGGCTTTTTATTTTGAAAATACTTATTTAAAATGACTGTTTCTCGGCTCTTCTGTACTTTGAAGGTGTTGTTTCGTAGTACATTTTGAATGCTCTGTTAAAGTTTGAAATGTTGTTGAAGCCCGACATACCTGCAATTTCGATAACGGGAGTGTCCGTTGTAGTAAGAAGCATTGCGGCTCTTGTCAGTCTGAGCTCGTTAAGGTAGTTTACAAATGTTGTATTCATAAGCTCCTTAAAGAGATGCGACACATAGTAACGGCTGAGACCTGTTGTCTGAGCTATTGTATCGAGAGTAATGCTGTCGCAGAAGTTGTTGTTGATATATTCCGTAATTCTGCGGAGAGCACGGTACTTTTTGCCCTGAGCCTCAACATCACAAATCTTAACAAGACCCGATGAGAAAAGAATATAGAAAATGTCGTACATTTTGCCGTGAACAAGAATCTGGAAGAACTCGTGCTTTTCGTTCTCGGCAGAAATAACCGTGTTCATATCGTCAATAAGATTGTTATAACGGTAGTCGCCTCTCGTAACCTTTGCAAAGTGAGTGCAGTTGCCTGTTACAAGACCTCTGATCAGACTCTGCGGAATAAACTCCTGAGTGAGCGATGCAGGATTTGAAAGGTTAAGAAGAATAACCTCAACTCTTGCGTTGCCTGTATTATTAATTTTGTATCTCTGATTAGGTGAAATAAAGTAAATGTCGCCTGTTGAGAGCGAATAAGTGTCAGCACCCATTTCAACGGTCATATAGCCGTCCCTTACAACAGCCACAAGAACCTCGTTGTGAACATTCCACATATTGCTGTCAATAATCATTTCACCGCAGACTACTCTGTAAGCTGAACTGGATGCGGTTGCCGAACGCAAGAAATCAAAATCCATAATAATAACCCCGATCTAAAAAATTATGTTTTCAAACATTTTGTGTCTAAAAACAACACAAATAATCACTGCAACAATATAATAGACTTTATGCACAATAAAGTCAATAATTACGACAAATGTGCAAAAAATAAATGTATAAACTGCAATTAGTGCAAATTTTAAATATTCCGCTGTCTGCTGTATGTTAATTGATTTTTAATTCTACGCAATAATGTATCAATTTTTCTACTGATAATTGTTATGATTGTTTCCGAATCAGACATTATTATTTAACGATTTTAATATGAAATATTGCCAATCATACGGCAATTAAAATGAATCGTTTACATTTTCAAGCTGTTTTTTAAATTCATCAACAACATTTTGCGGTGATATAATTCTGACCTTTCCACCAAGACCGAATACCCAAGCGTAGAACTGTTTGCTTGTCATAATATCAACCGATACACCGAATGTTGTGTCGCTTTCCTTTGTAACAAAAATATCCCTGCCGAACCTGTCAACAATAACACCTATGCAATCATTGTCAACCGACAGCTTAACCGTAGCTTTTTCACCGCCGAACATTGAGAAAACGCCCTTTGAATAATCTGCAGGATCAAATTTTTCAAAGGTCTTTCCCCCGTCACGCTCATCGTCAAGCACCTCGATATCGTCCATTTTGTCAACTCGGTAATGCTTTATACTGTCGGCACAGGTGTCATAGGCAATGAGATAGTAATTTTCATCATCCCAGCACAGCGCCCACGGTGATGCCGTATATCCGCCGTCCCTGATTTTTTCACGCTTGACAATTCGCTCCGTTCCCGAAAAATCGAGTTCCCAACGGTAATATTTGAACGAGATTTTGCGGTTGAGTGCTATTGCGTTCTGAATTTTGTCAACCGAATAATAAATTCGTTCATTCATTGTTTTGGCTCTGTTTGCGACAAAAACCTGCCGTTGCAGTTCCTTGCCGTCGTGAACACTTGCAAGCCCTTCAAGCTTATGAATGAGGGAAATGCTCTTTTTTTCGGTAATGAATTTTGAGCTTTGAATTGCGTCAACAAGAAGCTTCAATTCGGGCAGTTCAAATTCTCTGCTTGCAACATAATATTTAACGGTTGATGATTTGCTCTTGCAGATGTCCATTCCGAATTTTTCAAGCACCTGCAAATCATCGTAAAGACTTTTTCGCTCCGCAGTAATTCCGTACAACGCAAGTTCCGCCAGAATTTCACTTGAAGTCAGCCCGTGATTTTCATCGGTCTTTTCAAGAAGAATTTTTCGCAGATACAAAAGCTTCTGTTTTTGCATAGGATTTCTCGACATAATACAGTCCCCCTCAAAGGATTATATATTTTTATGTGTTCATTATATCAAATTTCAGCCGAGATTTCCATATATTTTTACGGCGAGCCGCCGTTCCCAATTCGTGTAGATAGTTTGTAATATCAAAAACATATCATGCCCGAGCGCGCATAAAATTGAAAATTGAAAATGGAAAATGGAAAATGGAAAATTATGGTCGAGCGTAGCATTGTAATTGTTCGCACAATCCCGTAGGGCGGTCATTGGCCGCCCGCAAGTAAAGACACAAACATTGTGATAGAAATAAACTATATAAATATCACAAAGTTACTGCTATTTTGTAGCGGCGAACCGTGTTCGCCCGCTCGTGTGCAACGCAAACAATTGCAGGCATTGCGTACAAATTTGAATACACATTTTTCATCACTTAAAAAAATATGTGTTTAAACAAATTCTATCATTAAGGCGGGCGCCCAATGAGTGCCCCTACAATTAAACAGTTAAATTTATATAAAATAAAAATTGCATCAATGCCGTTTCGGGCATCAATGCAATCCATTTACCTAACTATCTTCTCAAAAGGACTGTGTCGGCACACCGCCGACCTTATTTTTTCATTATCAACTTTCAATTTAAACTTAACCGCTAAATCCGCTCATCATGCCCGTAAGCATTACGACAAGCGGCATTGTTGCAAGTGAAAATACCGTAGTTGCAGCAACGATACTAACCGACAGCTCAACATCCTTGTTGAACTTTGTTGCAAACATAGTTGTTGTTGCGGCGGTAGGGGCTGATGTGGCGATTACGCAAGCCATGGTAATTATGGGTGTAACACGGCACAATGACATTACAACCGCTGTAATCATCGGCAAAGCAATCAGACGGACTGCCGAAGAAAAATATACACCCTTGTCAGTGAACGCCTTTTTAAAGTCAGCCTGTGAAAGGTAAAAACCGATAATAAGCATCGGGAGCGGAGTGTTGAGAACTGCAAGATATTCAACCGGTTGACTGATTATGTACGGAAGCTTAAAACCTGTAATAAACAGGATAATTGCAAGAAGAACACCGATAAGACCGGGGTTGAGAACAAGCTTTTTGAATGAAAGCTGTTTTTTGTCACCGCTCATTGAAACAAGTCCGTGCGTCCATACAAAAATGTTGAATACGGCAACAAAAATTGAGCCGTAAAACCAACCGTCATCACCGAGAATTGCCTTCTGGAGGGGCAAAGACATAAATGCACAGTTTGAATAGATTGTTGCAAAGCGGATAACAGCCTTACGGCTTCATCTTTATCATGAAAAATCAGGTTACAGATAAGTATTGACACAGCGAAAATAAGTGCAGAGCAGGTAACACAAATTATAAGTCCGCTCAAAAGTTCAAACGAGAACTCCCGCTGAAAAGCAGAAATCATAACGCAGGGCGTCACAACATACAATACTATATCGGTCATGTGACGGGCGGAAAAATCGGTGATAATTTTCTTCTTACCGCAAATAAAACCGACTGCAATCAAAATGAACAGTACAAGCACCTGTTGTGCAATAATAATGAAATTCTCTCCCATAAATCATTCTTCTCTCTTAAATTAATCGCTATCATTTTAGCACAGTTGCAAGAGGTTTTCAAATGATGATGTGCTTTTTTTCGTTTTTTTTGACAGAAAAAACGACATAGTTCACAAATATGAGGTAATAACATTGTGCATTTCAACTAACAGGAATTTTATTTTTTCGCAAATATGTATTAACCGCCGAATTTTTGTACAGTTTATTGACATTTTTTACTCTGAAATGTATAATATTTACAAAAGATAAAACTTTTATTTCTGCAATATTTTATTACTTTGAAAGAAGGATTTATTATGGCAACAACAAAGAAAACAACTGCAAAAACAGCCCCTGCAAAAACTGCTCCCGTTAAGGAAGAGCCCGTAAAAAAGACTGTTGCAAAGGCTGAGCCTGCTAAGACTGTTGCTGCAGCTGCAAAGAAGGCTGAACCCGCAAAGACAGAAAATGTAAAGGTTGAAACTGTTAAGAAAGCAGAACCCGTTAAAAAGGCTCCTGTTAAGAAAGCAGCTCCAAAGAAGGTTGCTCCTAAAAAGGTTGCTCCAAAGAAGCCCGTTCCGGTTGAAACAAAGGTTAATTTCTTCGTAGAATATGCAGGCGCACAGGTTCCTGTTGAAGAAGTAATCAAAAATGTTAAGGCTACATACGGCAAGGATGCAAAGGAAATTTCAATCTATCTCAAGCCCGAAGAAAGCAAGGCATACTTTGTTGCCGACGGCAACGCAGAAGAGATGGATGTATTCTTCTGCTGATTGCGATAAATTTTGAATTAAAAACACAAGCTTTAAAGACCGCTCAAAAGAGCGGTCTTTTGTTGTTTTAAGATGAATGTTGCGAAAAATCGTAGTGCGGATATTATCCGCCCCACGACCAAACAGTTAATTTCATATATAAAAAACGGTCGGGCGACAATGATTTGCATTTTGCAAGCTGTCGCCCGACTTTAATTTTCAATTTTCAACTTTCAATTTTCCATACGCTCGGGCAATTTAACCCTCGCACTTGTAAAACTAACTTCTCGAACGGGGAACGGCGGCTCGCCGTATTATCTGTCTTTCAAATCAACATATTCCTTGTTTTCGGAAATGCTCATATATGCAGGACGGATAATCTTACCGCAGTTGATAAGCTCCTCAAGTCTGTGTGCGCTCCAACCCGTAATACGAGCTGTTGCAAAAAGCGGAGTATAAAGCTCGCACGGAATATCAAGAAGGCTGTAAAGAAGTCCGCTGTAGAAATCGACATTTGCGGCAACGCCTTATAGATTTTACGCTTTCTGCCGATAACCTTCGGAGCCAATCTTTCAACTCTCTCATAAAGATCAAATTCATCATTGTGACCTTCGGCAAGCGCAAGCTTTTTAACAGCACCGTGAAGAATCTGCTGACGGGGGTCGGAAATTGTATAAACTGCGTGTCCCATACCGTAGATAAGACCTTTTTTTATCAAAAACCTGCTTGTCAAGGAGCTTCTCAAGATAATCTTCAAGAGCGTCCTCGTCTTCCCAGTCCTTAACATGCTTTTTGAGATCCTCAAACATATAGTAAACCTTAACATTTGCACCGCCGTGCTTAGGACCTTTGAGTGATGCAAGTGCCGCAGCTACTGCCGAGTATGTATCAGTACCCGAAGATGTTACAACATGTGTTGTAAATGTTGAGTTGTTACCGCCGCCGTGTTCCATATGGAGAATGAGCGCCATATCAAGAACCTTTGCCTCAAGCGGAGTGTAGTGTCTGTCGGGACGAAGAAGCGACAAAATAACCTCGGCTGTTGACATTGTAGGCTCTGCGCGGTGGATATAAAGGCTGTTATCACGCTGATAGTGATATATGCGTGATAGCCGTAAACCGACAAAAGAGGGAATACTGAGATAAGCTGTATACACTGTCTTAAAACATTGTCGATTGATGTATCGTTAGCGTTCTTATCATAGCAGAAAAGTGTGAGAACACTTCTTGCTATTGAATTCATCATATCGTTACTTGTGGCCTTGAGGATAACATCACGAACAAAGTGCTGAGGAAGGTTCTGTACTGAACGAGAAGCTCCTTAAAGTCTTTAAGCTGTTCTTCGTTAGGCATATCGCCAAAGAGAAGAAGATATGTAACCTCTTCAAAACCGAAACGGTCATCCTCAAGAATACCGTCAACGATATCCTTCACATTATAACCCCTGTAACGAAGCTCACCCTCGCAAGGAACAAGCTTTCCGCCAACAAGCTTATTCTGTGTGATTGTAGAAATATCTGTAAGACCTGTGAGAACACCCTTACCGTCAAGGTCACGCAGACCTCTTTTTACATTGTACTTACTGTATAAATCTGTATCAATAACGGAGTTATGCGTCATTTTCTGAGCCAGAGCATGAATCTGCGGTGTAACATCCGAATACTCGCTGTTTGTCATAAAAAACACTCCTTTTTAAAATTCACAATAAATCGAAACTATATTTTATATATTATAGCACATTTTTTAAAAAAAAGAAAAGGTACAATTCTTGCAGAAGTGTCATAATGATTTTTAACCTTATATGTAGAATTTGCATAACTTTCTGTCTTTTTATTCATCATTGTGCAGCTTTCGGGATGTTTATTTATAAATGAAGTATAATTTTGACGGATATAAATCTGCAATCCGTCATTTGAGGGTTTAGGGCAGAAAAATACGGAGCAGGAAAAACCTGCTCCGTAAAAAACAACATTATTTTATTACTTGAGATATGCGCCGTTAGTGCCGATCTGACCGTCAATTCCGGTGAAACCGTCTGCACAGCAAACATAAACTCTCATATTAGCCCTACCAACAGAAGATACTGTAAGTGTGCCGTCTGTAACATACTTAACATCGCCTGTAACTGCATCAATGTACTTACCGTTAGGAAGGTTCTTGAATGTAGCACCGCCTGAGATAGTTACACAAGCAAGGCTGTCTGTAGCGCCTGTGTGTAACGGCGAACGAATGCCATATTACCGTCAACATAAGTCTTGCTTCTTGTATACTGACCCTTCTGAAGTGCAGGAACTGCTCTTCTGATTCGGTTGAGCTGCTGAATATGAACAGCGAGAGGTGCTTCAAGTGTGCTTGCAACAGCACCGCTTGCATTAGAATATGTACCAAAGTCTGTTGCTGTTACGTCGCCCTCGAGGTAGTCACCGAAGTATGCACGACCTGTTGTTGAAAGAGGTGCGTTAGGACCTACGTCCATAGGAACACCCTTCTGGAACTCAAGCTCAGAACCGTAGTAAAGACACGGAATACCACGGAAAGTAAAGAGTACATCAAGGTTCTCAGCCCATGACTGTGTACCGCCGTCATAACGGCTGTCCATATCAGGACCGTAGTCGTGAGAATCAACATATGTTACATTCCATGATGAGTCATTGTAGTACGGATCTTCTTCACAAGCACGGGTAAATGCGTTGCTTGCATTTGAGAAGTTCCAATGCATCGGGAAGTCGATTACGCTTGTGCCGTTTGACTTGCTGTAATCAGGTGTGTGATATTTAAGACCGTCAAGATAAACATTATCAGATGTGGGCTGATTTGCTGTACTTGCGTTGCTGTCATAGTGCTTAAGTGTAAGATTAATGTTTGCAGCCTGATCATTTGTAAATGAATCGATGTACTGGCTGTCTGATTCAGCCCATGTATAGAACGGAGCTGAAATTGCAGGAATGTTGTGGTTCCAGAATTCACTTACACGAGTACAAACCTCACCAAAGATGAAGAAGTTTTTACCGCCTGTCTTGAGCCATGACGGGAAGTAATACTGGTTAAGTGTAAGTCTTGAAACGTGCTTTTCAGTATCAAGTCTGAAAGCGTCAACGCCCATGTTGATATAGTTGTTATAAACATCGTTAAGGTAATTAGCAACTGTAGGATTCTCTGTGTTGATATCAACGCAGTCACCGGCAATCTGACCTGTCTGTACAGTCGGGCTTTCCCAACTGAGGTCTTTGAAGTGGTGATAGTAGTTTTCCGTGTCGTGATTACCGGAGTCAAGCTCCTTAGTATCCTTCATGATATTAAGTCTTGCGGCATACTGATACTTAGGCTCAAGGTCATTATAGTTCGGGAATGTTTTAGCAAAGTCGCTTCCCTCAATAACCTTCATGCAATCTACAGAAGCAAGATCCTGAATTGAGTCGTATTCCTTTGTAAACATAGGAGCAAGAGTTGCCTCACCGAAGTTACCTGAATGGTTAACTACGATATCCTGAACAATCTTGATGCCCTTTTCATGAGCGGCATCAATAAGATCCTGATATGTAGCGCCGTCGCTCTCATAACGAACATCAACTGTTGAGAAGTCCATTGCATGGTAGCCGTGGTAATCGTAGCCTGACGCATTTGTTACAACAGGAGTAATCCAGATTGCGCTGAATCCGAGAGCCTTGATGTAGTCAAGCTTGTCGATAAGACCTTTGAAGTCACCACGCCATGCGGGATCGCTGTCGGGGTTGTTTGCCTGTGAGTCGTCCCAGCAATGAACATCGTTACCTGTGTCACCGTCATAGAAACGGGTTGTGATTACAAAATAAATTGTGTCTTCACGCATGTCAACACGGTCAAATTCCTGCATATCTTCAGGATTTTTGCTTGACCATCTCTTATTTTTGTACCACCACTCACCTGTGTTTCTTGTGAGTTCCGCAGACTGCTTTCCGTTTGTAACAAACATCATATTGATTTTTGTTACATCGTTGAAAGTGTACTTGTAGTAGTTGTTTCCCTCGGAAGTCATCTTAACGCCGGGGTACTCCGTGCTGATGTTTTTCGGAAGACTGTTCCAATAATAGATTGTGGGCGTGCCTTCCTCACAGTAGTAATGTACTGTGATTGTGCTTGATGCCGAAGTGTCGTTATCGTCATCTGTATTAGCCGCACTTACGGACATAACAGATACCGTGCAAATTACGCAAATCGACAAAATCAAAGCTAAGCAATTTTTTGATTTTTGCCAATAGTATTTTCCTCCTTTTTGTATA
>ENA-OPZM01000143-OPZM01000143.1-human-gut-metagenome-genome-assembly--contig:-NODE-143-length-30638-cov-6.534496_pt1 | contig 30638 bp, 26 predicted proteins | sample MGYA00242478_ERZ504493 | MGnify/ENA primary metagenome ERZ504493 (study PRJEB26092, sample SAMD00036227) | human gut metagenome | host: Homo sapiens | study: EMG produced TPA metagenomics assembly of... | reverse complement strand
CGTAATCCCGGCACAGTTGGTTATCGTTGCGTCGGCGTGCGTCCGAACGTGGAGCTGGCGCGCGAGGCCGGCCTTGTTATAGGTCCGAGCGGCTGTATTGCGGTTAACGAATACCTGCAGACAAGCGATGATGCAATTTATGCCGGAGGTGACTGTGCGGAAAATACTCATCGTGTCAGCGGAGCAAGGTGTTTGTGCCTATGGGGTCTACAGCCAACAAGCATGGCCGCGTAATTGCGGATAATATCTGCGGAGCGCGGAAGCAATATCCCGGTGTCCTGGGGACTGCCGCCTGTCGCTTCTTTGCGCAGGAAGCCGGGGCAACTGGTTTGAACGAGCGGACTGCGCGGCAGGCCGGTATTGATTTTGCAAGCGCAATTGTACCAGGCTCTGACCGTTTAGGCTATATGCCGGGAGTAGGGCGCATTGTGCTGAAGCTGTTGGCAGAAAAGAGCAGCGGACGCGTATTGGGTGCGCAGCTGTCGGAGCGAGCGTAGCGAAGCGTATTGATACATTGGCGGCGGCAATTTCTTTAGGTGCAACGCTGGAGAATTTATCCGGACTTGATCTGGCTTATGCTCCACCGTTTAATACGCCGATTGAGAATATCGCAACGGCAGCCAATGTCCTGCAAAATAAACTTGACGGCCAGCTGCGCAGCATTAATCCTGTAGAATTTGAAAAGAACCGCACGCAGGAGAATTATTTATTCGTTGATGTACGCACGCCGGCAGAGGTAGCAGCTAAGCGTATTGCCGACATTCCGTCGAGAGTAAATCTGCCGCTTGATACCTTGCGTACAGCGGATATCAGCAAGATGGATAAAGAGCAGAAAATAGTTACAGCCTGCCAGATTGATTTGCGTGGCTACGAAGCGGAGGTTATTCTGCGCGCACGTGGCTTCCAGGATGTTTACAGCCTGGAGGGAGGTATGAGCGGTTGGCCGTATGCGACGGAAAGCGATAAAGACAAAAAGTAAGCATTTTAATATTGTTATGCAAGGAGGAGAAAAGCATGAGTGAATTTAGCGAAAAAATGGGCATGGCAGCAGGCAACAATTTTAAGAGCGGTTATAACTGCTGTGAAGCGATTGTGGAAACATTCCGCAAGGAGGCAGGCGTGAATATTGATGATAACGCTTTCCGTCTGTGCTCCGGGTTTGGCGGCGGCATTGGCCATGCGCGCGATTTGTGCGGAGCATGGCAGGCTGTGTGATGGTCATCAGTACGCTGGCTGGCCGCAATCAGCCGAGCGAGAAGCCATTGGCAGAAATTTATCCGCTAACGCTGGAATTTCATGAGCGCTTTGCTAAGGAATTCGGCTCCTGTGCCTGCGGTGATTTGATGCCTTACGAGTTTAATACACGTGAGCATTTGAAAAATTGCCTGAAGCTGGTGAATAAGGTAGCGCAGCTGCTGGCTGTGTATCTGGAAGAAAAGGAACTTCTGAAGTAATAATGATAATCTAAAAAGGGACTGTCGCGTAAGTGGCAGTTCCTTTGTATTTTTCTAGGTGTGAGAATGCGTAAATACGCCAAAAGTAATAATAAAAAAATTGCGGTCGGGGAAGACAGTTTGCCAAAATGCAAAACATTGTCACCCGACCGTTTTTTGTTTAATCAGTAGGGGCGTTCATTGGACGCCCGCCTTGATGAAATAATTTGTTAGAACATAAATTTTTGATTTGATGAAAACGGTGTATAGTCTGTAGCGCGAACGAGGTTCGCCGCTACAAAATATCAGTAACTTTGTGATTTTTATATAATGTGATTTGACATCAAATTTGTACCATGCTAACGCGAGAACACGGTTCTCCCCTACATCATTTAGGTAATTGTATCTCATTTATATGGTTTATTTTTATCAAAAAAATTGTGTCGTTACTTGCGGGCGCCCAATGAGCGCCCCTACACCGTGCTACATATAACAAAACTCCTTGTCATAACTTTCATTTATACCCAAATCTCCCAAAAAATGATAGCCTTAAACGACAAAACCCACCAAAACAGTATTGTATGCAAAAATTATTTATGCTATAATTAATCAAGTTTAACAAAACCATTACCGAGGTGTTTATATATGAAAATAAGCAATTTATTTAACAGCGGAAAAACAGTTTTTTCTTTTGAAGTATTTCCGCCTAAAAAGACCTCTCCGATTGAATCGGTTTACGGCAAGCTTGAAGAAATTTCGGCTTTAAAGCCTGACTTCATCAGCGTAACATACAGCGCAGGCGGCAGCGGTTCAAAGAGCCGTACCTGCGAAATCGCAACAAAAATCAAGAGAGATTTCGGAGTTGAATCCGTGGCACACCTCACCTGCATTAACAGCACAAAGGCTGATATTGACCGCAACCTTGCGCTTTTTAAAGAGAACGGCATTGAGAATATTCTTGCACTCCGTGGTGACAGGGTTGAAGGTGTTGAACCGCAGAAGGATTTCACTTATGCAAGCGATTTGTGCAGATATATTGCGTCACAGGGTGATTTTGACATTGCCGGCGCTTGTTATCCCGAGGTTCACAGCGAGGCAACCGATGAGGTTGAGGACATTCACAACCTTCGCAAAAAGGTTGAGTCGGGTGCAAGCCACCTTATTTCACAGCTTTTCTTTGACAACTCCGTTTACTATCGTTTTCTTGAAAGAGCGAAGATTGCAGGCGTGAATGTTCCGATTGAGGCAGGTATTATGCCTGTAACAAGCAAAAGTCAGATTGAAAGAATGGTTTCAATGTGCGGTGCAAGCCTTCCTGCAAAATTTGCAAAGATTATGCAGAAGTATGATACAAGACCCGAGGCTTTGCGTGACGCAGGCATTGCATATGCGGTTGACCAGATTGTTGACCTTATCGCGCACGGTGTTGACGGCATCCACCTCTACACAATGAACAACCCGTATGTTGCAAGAAAAATTACGGAGGCGGTGTCAAGTCTTTTATGATAACGCTTGACAGATTAAACCGCAAAGAGGCTATACGCTACCTCGGCGGTGCAGGAATCAGCCTTAATTACCGCATGGATGTGCTGATGGATGAGTGCGAAAAAGAAATACTGAAAACAGCAGAGCCGAGATTTCTCTATGTTGAACGCAAAGCTCCGTTTGACGATATTTTACTTGGCAATGATATAAAAAAGCACCTTGAGGGTTGCCACACAGCCGTTATGATGTGTGCGACAATCGGTTCGGAAATTGACAAGCTTATCCGTATAAGTCAGATTTCCGATATGGCAAGGGCGGTTGTGCTTGACAGCTTTGCAAGCGTTGCCGTTGAACAGGTGTGTCAAAAGGTTGACGAAATCCTTGCCGAAAAATACAGCGGAAAGTATATGACCTTCCGTTTCAGCCCCGGTTATGGGGACTATCCTATTGAGATGCAGAAGGAGTATCTGAGAATACTTGACGCTCCGAGAAAAATAGGTCTTACAACAGGCGACAGCTGTCTGCTTGTGCCGTCAAAGTCGGTTACGGCGGTTCTCGGAATTTCCGACAATCCGATTGAACGAAGAAAACGAGGGTGTGCAATTTGCAGTATGAAAGGCAAATGTCGCTTCAGAAGAAATGGGGAACATTGTGGTGTTTAAGAATTTTTCAAACTTTAGTGAATATCTCAACCAAAAGAATTTTATTCTGCTTGACGGTGCAACAGGAACTCTCATTCAGAAAAGCGGTGTAAAGTACGACCATGTGCCTGAGGTGCTGAACATTACTCACCCCGAGCTTATCGAGAGCTTTCACAGGAGGTATATTGATGCCGGATCTGACATTGTGTACGCAAACACCTTCGGTGCAAATGCCTACAAGCTTCAGGACAGCGGTTACAGCGTTGAAGAAATCATCGGTGCCGGTGTTAAGATTGCAAGAAAAGCCGTTGAGGGTACAGACGCCCTCGTTGCCCTTGATATCGGTCCGATAGGTCAGTTGCTTGAACCTGCCGGTTCAATGAAATTTGACGAGGCTTATGAGTATTACAAACAGCAGATTCTTGCCGGTAAAGATGCCGATGTCATAGTTTTTGAAACAATGACCGACCTTTACGAGCTTAAAGCCGCAGTCCTTGCCGCAAAGGAAAACTGCGACAAGCCTATCCTCACAACAATGACCTTTGAGAGAAACGGACGAACATTTACGGGTGTATCCCCTGCCTGTGCAGCTGTCACTCTTACGGGACTCGGTGTTGACGCTCTCGGTGTCAACTGTTCACTCGGTCCGGATGAGCTTGAACCCGTTGTTTCCGAGATGTCGAAATACACAAATCTTCCCCTTGTAATCAAGGCTAACGCAGGTTTGCCCGATCCTAACAGCAACGAGTACAACATTATGCCTGACAAATTTGCCGAGTGCGTTTGTTCACTCCTCAAATACGGTGTTAAGGTTATCGGTGGATGTTGCGGAACGAATCCCGATTATATTGCAAAAATTAAGTCAGAGGTTGCCGACAGAGAATATCAGCCTCAGACAAAGAGCGTTGACACAACCGTTTGCAGTTCAACGACGGTTGTCGAAATCAACGGTCCGAGAATTATCGGCGAAAGAATTAACCCCACAGGCAAAAAGCTGTTTAAGCAGGCGCTTGTTGAAAATAATATTGACTATATTCTCACTCAGGCTCTCAGTCAGGTTCAGGGCGGTGCGGAAATTCTTGATGTCAATGTAGGCCATCCCGAAATTGACGAAAAAAAGATGATGGTGCGTGTTCTCAAGGCTATTCAGAGTGTGTGTGATGTTCCGCTCCAGATTGACTCCACAAAGCCCGAGGTTATTGAGGCAGGACTCCGCTACTACAACGGCAAACCGATTCTGAACTCCGTAAACGGTGAGGAACAGAGCCTTGCAACGGTTCTTCCTCTTGTCAAAAAGTACGGTGCGTCTGTTGTCGGACTTGCACTTGACGAAAACGGTATCCCGAAAACCGCCGAGGGCAGATTTGAGATTGCAAAACGAATTGTTGAAAGAGCCGAGGCTGTCGGTATTGACAGAAAAGATGTATATATCGACTGTCTTACTCTTACGGTTTCCGCAGAACAGGCGGCTTGCCGTCAGACTCTTGAGGCTTTGCACAGAGTAAAAACGGAACTCGGCTGTAAAACCTGTCTCGGTGTATCAAACATTTCGTTCGGACTTCCGAACCGTGAGCTTGTCAACAGAACTTTCCTTACAATGGCTATGGAACAGGGACTTGATTTGCCGATTATCAACCCAAATGTTGAGTCGATGACAGGCGCTGTAAGAGCATTCCGTGTGCTTAACGGCATTGACAAGAACTCGCTTGAATTTATCAACGCATATAACGATGCTGTTCCTGCCGCTCCCGTTAAAAAGGCAGACAGCAATGTTGATATTTTTGCGGCTGTTTATAACGGACTTAAAAACGAAGGTGCAGCCGCAACCGCAAAGCTTCTTGAAACAACCGATGCAATGCAGGTTGTAAACGAAATGCTTATCCCTGCACTTGACAGAGTGGGTGAAGATTTTGAAAAGAATAAAATCTTCCTTCCACAGCTTATCCAAAGCGCAAACACAGCTCAGGAGTGCTTTGATGTAATTAAAAAGCACCTTACAAAGACAAGCGGAACTCCCGTAAGCAAGGGCAAAATTATTGTGGCAACCGTAAAGGGTGACATTCACGATATCGGCAAGAACATTGTAAAGGTTCTTCTCGATAACTACGGCTACACAGTTGTTGACCTCGGTCGTGATGTTGATCCTCAGCTTATTGTTGATACTGCTGTTGAACAGAATATTACAATGATAGGACTTTCGGCTCTTATGACAACAACTCTCAAGAGCATGGAAGATACAATAAGGCTTGTAAGAGAATGTAAGGAACTTCAGAATCCCGACGGCTCAAGCAAATGTACAATATTTGTCGGCGGTGCGGTTCTTACAAAGGACTACGCTATGAAAATCGGCGCTGATACTACTGCCGTGACGCAAAAGAAAGCGTTGACACGGCAAAGCTCGTTCTCGGCTGATTTAGTGACATATATCGTCAAATGTTTATTGAATGTACGCCCTGCCTGTGATAAAATGGTGGAAGGATGATTTTTGTAATTACCGCTTTTTGCGGAAAGGATGAACTTTATGCGAGGATTATTTAACAGATTCGCCAATTTTATGCAGGGCAGATACGGCACAGATAAGCTTAACAATGCACTCTGGGTGCTGTTGCTCATACTGTGGTTCGTGAATATTTTTGTGTGGAACCGTGTTGCAAGATACATCATTGACGGAATAATGCTCTTGATTATCGTGCTTATCTGTTTTCGTATGTTCTCACGCAACATTGTTGCAAGAAGTGCCGAAAACAGAAAATTTCTTCCGATTTACAATGCGGTAACAGGTTGGTTCAGGCTGACCTTCAAGAAAATTCGTGACCGCAAGGACTACCGTTATATCAAGTGTCCCGTGTGCAAGGCGCAGCTTCGTGTTCGCAACAAAAAAGGCAATCATACTGTTCGCTGTCCGAAATGCGGAAGTGAATTTAACAAAAAAATATGACCGCAGAATCTGCGGTTGCAACGAAATGATTTTGTGGTAAAACTAAATAAAAACAGAGATTTGACCACGGGCAGTATAACAGGCGGCCTGTGGTCTTTTGCAGTACCGCTTATGTTCGGCAATGTGTTTCAGCAGTTTTACAACCTTGCCGATACATGGATGGTCGGAAAATATGTGGGCGACAATGCCCTTGCGGCAGTCGGCTCGTCATATGATAGATTTTTTGTGTACGGATTTAAGCGAAGCGATAAAGCATTTATAAATTGAAAATTACGGCGAGCCGCCGTTCCCAATTCGTGCAGATAGTTTGTAATGTCAAAAAACAAATTATGCCCGAGCGTAGTATTGCGACCGTTTGTACAAATAACCAAAACCTTTGTTATTGATTTTTAAAAAATCAACAACAAAGTATTTTGACAGGAACAAGTAAATATAAAAAACTTTTTTGTAAAAAACGAAACAAAAATATATATTCTGCTTTGAATTTCTTGTGTAAAACACTTTACAAATCGGTGTTTAAGTGATAAAATTTAAGATGATACAAAGTATCCGTACCGCTTGTTGATTTACGGTGCGTAATTAACGGGTATCGAAAATTTATGCGGCATCATTTCCTTTGCCGCTTTGATTAAAAAGGAGGACGATTCCATTGGCAAGAAAAATGAAAACTATGGATGGTAACAGCGCAGTAGCTCATGTTTCTTATGCGTTTACCGATGTTGCGGCTATCTATCCTATTACACCTTCTTCCGTAATGGCTGACCTTACCGACAAGTTCTCGCACAGGGTGCCAAGAACCTTTTCGGCAGACAGGTTCAGGTAACGGAAATGCAGTCGGAGGGCGGCGCATCAGGTGCTGTTCACGGCTCACTCGCAGCAGGTGCTTTGACCACAACTTACACAGCATCACAGGGCCTGCTCCTTATGATTCCGAATATGTACAAGATGGCAGGCGAGCTCCTTCCGGGCGTTATTCATGTATCAGCCCGTGCGCTCACAAGCCACGCACTTTCTATTTTTGGTGACCACTCAGATATCTACGCTTGCCGTCAGACAGGTTATGCTATGCTTTGTTCAAACAATCCTCAGGAATGTATGGACCTTGCCGCTGTTGCTCACCTTGCAGCTATTGAAGGCAGAGTTCCTTTCCTTCATTTCTTTGACGGTTTCAGAACTTCTCACGAAATTCAGAAGATTGAGGAGTGGGATTACGCAGACCTCGCCGATATGCTTAATTGGGATGCAGTTGAGGCTTTCCGTCGTCGTGCTCTTAACCCTGAGCATCCGGTAACAAGAGGTACTGCTCAGAACGACGATATCTTCTTCCAGGCAAGAGAAGCTTGTAACAAGTATTATGACGCAGTTCCCGAAGTTGTTGTTAAGTACATGGACAAGGTTAATGCTAAAATCGGCACTGACTACAAGCCGTTCAACTACTACGGTGCAGAGGATGCAGAGCATGTTATCGTTGCTATGGGTTCTGTCTGCGACTGTACGGAAGAAGTTGTTGATTACCTCAATGCCGCAGGCGAAAAGGTCGGTCTTCTTAAAGTTCACCTTTACAGACCTTTCGTTGCCGACTATATGCTCAGAGAGCTTCCTAAGACTGTTAAGACAATCTCTGTTCTTGACAGAACAAAGGAACCCGGTTCAATCGGCGAACCTCTTTATCTTGATGTTCTCGCAGCTATCAACGGTTCGGACTTTGCAGGTGTAAAGGTTTACACAGGCAGATATGGTCTTGGCTCAAAGGATACAACACCCGGCGACATCATCGCTGTTTACAGAAACGCTGAAAGCGAAACACCTAAGAGAAGATTTACAATCGGCATCGTTGATGATGTTACAAACCTCTCACTTCCGATTGTTGAAAATCCCGATACAACTCCGAAGGGTACACACAGCTGTAAGTTCTGGGGTCTTGGTGCTGACGGTACTGTTGGTGCTAACAAGAACTCAATCAAGATTATCGGCGATAACACCGATATGTACGCTCAGGGCTACTTTGCATATGACTCAAAGAAGTCGGGCGGTCTTACAGTTTCTCACCTTCGTTTCGGTAAAACTCCCATTAAGTCAACATACTACATTTCAAAGGCAGACTTTGTTGCCTGTCACAATCCGTCTTATGTTGACAAGTACGATATTGTTGATGACCTTAAAGAAGGCGGTTCATTCCTTCTTAACTGCCCATGGGATACAGAAGAGCTTTCCGAGCGTCTCCCGGGTAAGATGAAGAAGATTCTCGCTGAAAGACACATCAACTTCTACACAATTGACGGTATCAAGATCGGTAAGGAAATCGGTCTTGGCGGTCGTATCAACACAGTTCTTCAGTCAGCATTCTTCAAAATTGCAGATATCATTCCTGCCGACAAGGCTAAGGAGCTTATGAAGGCTGCCGCTAAGAAGTCATACATGAAGAAAGGTCAGGCTATCGTAGATATGAACTACGCCGCTATCGACCGTGGTATGGAAGACCTCAAAAAGGTTGAAATTCCTGCTGATTGGGCTAATGCTGTTGATAATTCAGTTGCCGACAAGGCAGAGGGTAACGGTGCTCTCGTTGAGTATGTAAACGAAATCCTCAAGCCTGTAAATGCATATAAGGGTAACAAGCTCCCTGTTTCAACATTTATGGATCATGTTGACGGTACTGCTCCTAACGGTTCTGCCGCTTATGAAAAGAGAGGTATCGCAGTTGATGTTCCCGAATGGAATCCTGAAAACTGTATTCAGTGTAACAGATGTGCAATCGTATGTCCTCACGCTGTAATCCGTCCTGTTGCCATGACAGCTGACGAGCTTGCAAAAGCTCCCGAGGGTACAAAGAGCCTCCCGATGATGGGACTTAAGGACCTCAACTTTGTAATGACAGTTTCAACACTCGACTGTACGGGCTGCGGCGCTTGTGCTCAGGTTTGTCCGGGTAAGAAGGGCGCTAAGGCTCTCACAATGCAGCCAATTGACTCACAGCGTCCTAAGCAGGCAGTATTTGATTACGCTCTCACACTTGAAGATAAGCCTGAAGTTCACGAGAAGTTCAAGTTCACTACAGTTAAGGGCAGTCAGTTCAAACAGCCGTTGCTTGAATTTTCAGGCGCTTGCGCAGGCTGCGGTGAAACACCGTATGCAAAGCTTGTTACACAGCTTTTCGGTGACAGAATGTTTATTGCTAACGCAACAGGCTGTTCATCAATTTGGGGTGCGTCTGCTCCTGCAACACCTTATACAAAGAATAAGAAGGGTTACGGTCCTGCTTGGCAGAACTCACTCTTTGAAGATAACGCAGAGTTCGGTCTTGGTATGGCTCTCGGTCAGAAGGCTATCCGCAACAGACTTATCGAGTATGTTGAGGGTATTCAGAAGGATACAGACAGCGCTGACCTCAAGACAGCTTGCCAGAACTATCTCGACACAGTAACAGATTCAACTTCAAGCCGTCCTGCAACAGACGCTCTTATCGCTGAACTCGAAAAGAACACAGAGGATGCAAAGGTTGGCGAACTTGTTAAGAAAACACTCGTTGACAAGGACGAACTTGCTAAGAAGTCAATGTGGATCTTCGGCGGTGACGGTTGGGCTTACGATATCGGTTTCGGCGGTCTTGACCATGTAATCGCATCAGGCGAAAATGTTAATATCCTCGTATTCGATACTGAGGTTTATTCTAACACAGGCGGTCAGGCTTCAAAGGCTACTCCTGTAGGTTCGGTTGCACAGTTTGCCGCCGCAGGTAAGGCTGTTAAGAAGAAAGACCTCGCCGCTATTGCAATGAGCTACGGCTATGTTTATGTTGCACAGTGCGCTATGGGTGCTGACAACAATCAGGTTCTCAAGGCTATGGTTGAGGCTGAAAGCTACAACGGTCCGTCACTCGTAATCTGCTACGCTCCGTGTATCAACCACGGTATCAAGGGTGGCATGGGCATTGCTCAGCTTGAGGAGAAAAAGGCTGTTGAGGCAGGTTACTGGAACATCTTCCGTTACGATCCTCGTCTTGCAGACGAAGGAAAGAATCCGTTCATGCTTGACGGTAAAGCTCCTTCTGCATCATATCGTGACTTCATCATGGGCGAAGTTCGTTATAACTCACTCACTCGTTCATTCCCCGAAAGAGCAGAAAAACTCTTTGAAAAGGCTGAAAAGGTTGCTGCTGATAAGTATGCTCACCTTGAAAAGCTTGCAAGCCTTCCCGATGCCGAATAATTTTGGCTAAAGCTTGTACAAAGTGAATATGTGAATAAATAAAAAATTCTCCCGAATATGGCATTTGCCGTGTTCGGGAGATTCTTTTTAAATTGAAAATGTAAAATGGGAAATTGAAAATTATGGTCAGCGGTATGCCATCGCAGCCCTTTCGGGAAGACAGTCTTGTTAATGAGAGAGTGAATATGCCCGAGTGTAGGTATGCAATGTTTGTACAAATCTGTATGGGCGAACACGGTTCATCCATACATTATTACAGTTGCTTTGCAGCATTTATAAAATTTGTATTAATATGTAGTCTGTACCGTTGCTTGCGGGCGAATGATATCCGCCCCAACAGATAAACAACAACTTTCATATATAAAAAACAGTCGGGAAGACGATGTTTTGCATTTTGCAAACCGTCTTCCCGACATTCATTTTACATTTTCAATTTTCCATTTTCAATTTAAAATCTCCGTTCGGGCATCATTATTTTTGCTTTTGCGGAACTATCTTCTTAAATTGACTGCGGCGGTTTATTGCACCGTTACCGTAATCGTTACGCTTGATGTCCTTTTAAGCACATCGGTGACTGAATATGTTACCTTGTACTTGCCTTTTCGGGTGGTTACTACATTGCCGAAAACTTCGATATTCGATGTTATGTCGTTGCCGCAGGTGTCAACGGCTGTTACTCCTGCAAGGGCGTAAAATTCGCCGCCGCTTTTGATTGTGTAATCGTTTGCACCGCTGATTATTGGTGTTGCTTTGGCATACGGGCATTTTTTATTGCTGTCTGTCGGATCCCATTTGTTGGTGAAATCGGTAATTTTGATTGCATCCGGTTTTCCGAGAGGGCCTGCATTTTCTGCGTCGTCATATATGCTTACATTCGTGCCTGTGGGGCAGTTGTCATAAACCCACTTTGCATCCGAAACCGCAAGTCTTACGCATCCTTGTGATGCCTGTTCGCCAAGCTTGTTGAACTCCTCAAGCTCCAAATCTTCTTCGCTCATTGAGTAGTAGGGAACGGAGTGGAAAAGATAATCGCCCGAAATTCCGCTGATGTATCTTCCAAAAACATCGCCCACAAGGAAAAGCCATTCGGACTTGATTCCGATTGTATAGTCACCTGTGATTGTCGAATTGTCAAGACCTGTGGAGCAAATCATCGCCCTTACTGGGATTGTATACTTGCCCTTTTCGTCATATGTGTAAACCGTCACGCAGTTTGCCGTGCGGTTGACCTTGATTGCGTACAGGTTTTTTGCCGTGTTACGCTTGTTGTTTTCAAGCTTGTCAAGATTTGCCGTTATACAGGTTGAGTAGCTTTGCTGTTTTTTCGTGGTTGATTTTGCCACCGTAACCTGAAATTCCGACTTTGATTTGTCTTTTGAAATTGCAGAAATCAGAGCCGTACCCTCTTTGAGAGCATCAACCCTTCCGCCGTCATCAACGGTAACAATTTTACTGTCCGAGCTTGTCCATTTTGTAACGGATTTTGCTTTTTCGGCTGACAGTTCAATAAGCTTTGATTCGCCGACTTTTAATGTGAGCGAATGACCTTGCTCGGAAATGTCATATTTTCGGTTGCTGCCGTATCGGGCGTCTGCGGTTTTGGAGAATTTTGAGAATCATTTCCGAAAATTCCCGTCAGACCGCATAATATGCAGGTTGCAATGAGGACAACACAAAGTAAAAGAATGAAAATTTTCTTTTTCATAGATTACCTATCCTTATAGAATTTAACATTAAATGGTTACAAAATTTTAACCTTTGTATATTATAACTTTTTTTCGACAATCTTGCAAGTGCTATTTTAAATCGGCAAGAAATGTGGTAAAATGTCAGTCGGAGAATGTTTTGCATTTTCCAAACTAACAATTTATGGTGATAATTATGGCACATCCGATTAAACATTTCAGAACAATAACCCGTCACAGGCACAAGGTAATTGCCAACTGTGCAAGGCAGGAATTCTCAGACAGGGATTAATACACGATTTGTCAAAGTATTCGCCTACAGAATTTATTCCGGGTGCAAAGTATTTTCAGGGCACGAGAAGTCCCAATGAAAAGGAAAGAGAGCTGTACGGCTATTCACAGGCGTGGATGCATCACAAGGGCAGAAATCGTCACCATTACGAATACTGGAACGATTACAACCCAAAGACAAAGCAGATTGAAAATGTTGAAATGCCTGTAAAATATGTTATCGAAATGTTCTGCGACCGAGTTGCCGCAAGCAAAATCTACAACGGCAAAAATTACACGGACGGCGCTCCGTTTACATATTTTTGCAGAATCAGAGGCAAACACCGTATGCACCCCAACACCGAGGCTTTGCTTGAAAAATTATTGGTTATGCTGAGAGATGAGGGTGAAGAAAAGACATTTGCATATATAAGAAGTATGAAAAAGTGATTGTTTGTGCGAATCCTCCCGTCTGAAATATAGTCGCAATGCTACCCATACAGAATTGCACAAACAAAAAAACTGTCTACACGAATAGGGTACGGCGCTCGCCGTAAGGAGTGATAATATGAAACCGACAGGGTTATAACTGCTATGATTGAATATTTTGGAAGTGACAAGAAAAGAATTCACCATTTTCTCAAGGTTTATTCATTCGCAAAGACAATCGGTGAAAGTGAAAATCTTTTGCCCGACGATCAGGAGCTTCTTGAAATCTCCGCAATCGTTCACGACATCGGCATAAAGGTGAGCGAAGAAAAGTACAATTCGTCTGCAGGAAAGTATCAGGAACTTGAAGGTCCTCACGAGGCTGAAAAGTTGCTTGCTGCTCTCGGCTACGAAAAAACATTTATTGACAAAGTTTGTTACCTTGTGGGACACCATCACACCTATGGAAATATTGATACTTTGCCGTACCGAATTTTGGTAGAGGCTGACTTTCTTGTGAACCTTTATGAGGACGATTCAAGCCGCAGTGCAGCAGAGCAGGCATATGACAAAATATTCCGCACAAAAACGGGAAAAAATCTGCTGAAAATAATGTTCCTCACACCCTAAAATTGTACTCATTTACCATAGTGTTTTGAGTGTGAAAAAGTGGTGTAAAAAGTATCTCAAAATGCTTGACAACGCCCTTAAAAAGTGTTATTTTAATGGTGTTGGTTGTATGATTATAAAAGTGAATAAATGACAGAATACAAGGATGTATGACGATTTTTTCAAGGAGCTGACCTTACCGGGCGTCTGCTTGGAATTGAGTCGGCATTTTTTTGTGTCATATACAAAATTCAGTATTAATTATCATTATCGGAGGTTTTACAGTAATGAGAGAAGAATGGACAAATTTTGCAGGTGGCAAATGGGAGTCCGACATTGATGTCAGAGACTTCATTCAGAAAAACTACACACCTTATGACGGCGACCAGTCTTTCCTTGAAGGTCCTACAGAAGCTACAGACAAGCTCTGGGGCGAGCTCAAGGAACTCCAGAAGGAAGAAAGAGCCAAGGGCGGCGTTCTTGATATGGAAACTGAGGTTGTAAGCGGCATCACAGCTTACGGCGCTGCATATCTTGATAAAGACCTTGAAAAGGTTGTAGGTCTTCAGACAGACAAGCCTCTCAAGCGTGCATTTATGCCTTACGGCGGTATCAAAATGGCTGAGCAGTCATGCCAGATGTATGGCTACACTCCAAGCCCTAAACTCCACGAAATCTTTACAAAATATCACAAGACTCACAACCAGGGTGTATTCGATATCTACACTCCTGAGATGAAACTTGCCCGTCACAACAAGATTCTTACAGGTCTTCCAGACACATACGGCAGAGGCAGAATTGTCGGTGACTACAGAAGAGTTGCTCTTTACGGTATTGACCGTCTTATCGAAGGCAAGAAAGAGGACTTTGCAGAAACAAACCGTCAGGGTATGAGAAGAGGCGACTTCCAGCTTCGTGAAGAAATCGCCGATCAGATTCGTGCTCTTAACGATATGAAGGAAATGGCACTTTCTTACGGCTTTGATATTTCACAGCCTGCTAAGAACGCTGCAGAGGCAGTTCAGTGGCTCTACTTCGGTTATCTTGCTGCTATCAAGACTCAGAACGGCGCTGCAATGAGCGTTGGTCGTGTATCAACATTCCTCGACATCTACATCGAGCGTGACCTTGAGAACGGTACACTTACAGAATCACAGGCTCAGGAACTCGTTGACCACTTTGTTATGAAGTGCCGTATGGTTAAGTTTGCAAGAATTGAGTCTTACAACCAGCTCTTCTCGGGCGACCCTGTATGGGCTACACTCGAAGTTGCAGGTCTTGGCATTGACGGCCGTTCAATGGTTACAAAGAACGACTACCGTTTCCTCCACACACTTGAGAATATGGGACCTTCACCTGAGCCAAACCTCACAGTTCTTTATTCTTCAAGACTTCCGGAGAACTTCAAGAAGTATGCTGCTCATATTTCAGTTACAACAAGCTCAATTCAGTACGAGAACGATGATGTAATGCGTCCTGTATGGGGCGATGATTACTCAATCTGCTGCTGCGTATCCGCAACACAGACAGGTAAGGAAATCCAGTTCTTCGGCGCAAGAGCTAACCTTGCTAAGTGCCTTCTCTACGCTATCAACGGCGGTATTGATGAAAAGACAAAGATGCAGGTTGGTCCTGAATATACACCTATCACATCAGAGTACCTTGATTATGACGAAGTTATCAAGAAGTATGACACAATGATGGATTGGCTTGCTCACCTCTATGTAGGCACACTTAACATGATTCACTATATGCATGATAAGTACTACTATGAGGCAGCAGAAATGGCTCTTATCGATACAGATGTAAGAAGAACATTTGCAACAGGTATTGCAGGCTTCTCACATGTTGTTGACTCACTCAGCGCTATTAAGTACGCTAAGGTTAAGGTTATCCGTGACGAGGACGGCATTGCTGTTGACTTTGAAACAGAGGGCGACTTCCCAAGATACGGTAACAATGACGAGAGAGCAGATAAGATTGCCGTTGATCTTCTCAAGACATTTATGGCTAAGCTCAAGTATTGCCACACATACAGAGATTCAGAGCCTACAACTTCTATCCTTACAATCACATCAAATGTTGTTTACGGTAAGGCTACAGGTTCACTTCCTGACGGCAGAAAAGCCGGCGAGCCGCTTTCACCGGGTGCTAACCCAAGCTACGGTGCAGAGCAGAACGGTCTTCTTGCTTCACTTAACTCTGTTGCTAAGCTTCCTTATGAGTACGCTCTTGACGGTATTTCAAATACTCAGACAATCAACCCGGGTGCTCTCGGACACAACGATGACGAGCGTGTTGACAACCTCGTAAATGTTATGGACGGCTACTTTGATCAGGGCGCACACCACCTCAATGTAAATGTATTCGGTACAGAAAAACTCATTGACGCTATGGAGCATCCTGAGAAGGAAGAGTACGCTAACTTCACAATCCGTGTATCGGGTTATGCTGTTAAGTTCATCGACCTTACAAGAGAGCAGCAGCTGGATGTTATTGCCAGAACCTGCCACGACAGAATGTAATGTCGGACAACGCTGTTAAAGGCTTTGTACACTCAATAGAAACTTTTGGCTCTGTTGACGGTCCGGGCGTGAGATTTGTGATTTTTCTGAGCGGCTGCGCAATGCGTTGCCAGTTCTGCCACAATCCCGACACCTGGAAACACGATGAAAACACCGTGGAATACACCGCCGACGAGTTGCTTAATAAAGCGCTTGCATACCGCCCCTATTGGAAAAATAAGGGCGGTATCACAGTAAGCGGAGGTGAGCCGCTTTTACAGATTGACTTTTTGCTTGATTTGTTCAAGAAGGCTAAAAAGCAGGGCGTTAATACCTGTATAGACACAAGCGCCAACCCGTTTACAACCAAAGAGCCGTTCTATTCAAAGTGGAAAGAGCTAATGGAATATACGGATTTGCTGTTGCTTGATATAAAGCATATCGACAACGAACAGCACAAAATCCTTACAGGACAGCCAAACACCAATATTCTTGAAATGGCAAGACAGCTTTCCGATATGGGCAAGCCCGTATGGATAAGACATGTTCTTGTGCCTGAAAGAAATGATAAGGACGAGTATCTTTTCAGACTTGCCGACTTTATCCGTTCGCTCAGGAATGTTGAAAGAGTTGAAGTTCTTCCGTATCATACACTCGGTGTGTACAAGTGGAAAGCACTCGGTTATGACTATCCTCTCGAGGGCATTAATCCCCCGACAAAAGAGCGTGTTAAGAATGCGGAAATGATTCTTAACGGCGAAAAAACAAGAGAATAATTTCTTATATAACAACGGCAGTACCGATTTTTTTGGTACTGCGTTTTTGTTTGATTTTTATTTGTTATTCTGCTTTTGTTGTTTTTTCTTCAGCAAAATTGATGAATCAAAGGTGAATTCAAAGATTTTTGAGCTGTCCTTGTTGAGAAATCGTCACCGTCGGAAGAAACGACTGCTACTCAGGAACAGACTGTTCAGACTGCTCCGACGGGTGAGCCTGCAACTGTCGGTACAACCTCTGTAAATCCGACTTCGGCAACAGGCGGTGCCGCAACATCGGACAGCACTCCTTCACAGCCTGATAAAAACGGCAGTGTTCAGACAGGAGTGACAGCAACGGCTGTTATGATGCTTGTTGTAATTTCGGGCGGAGTGCTTTTTGCCCTTGCAGAGCGTAAAAAGAGAATATAACACACTGACAGCCATTTGTGCAAAGATTATCAGTTGTCTATTGAAAAATTTGTAAAAATGATATAAAATAGCAGTAAGTAGAAAAATACGGTTTTTCCGCTGATTTATATTAATACTGAAAGAGGTGCCGGAATGGATAAAAACAAAAAATTATTCTACACAATCATCGGTGCAATCTCTGCACTTGCGGCTGCCACAGCAGCATTTCTCGCTTTAAAAAAGCACAGATGCGCAGAACAGAAGCTTATTGAGGAAATTGACGATATTGTTTCCGAAAAAGAGCCTGAGGAGGCTGCAAAGGAAGAACCGCAGGCAGAAGTTACAGCCGATGAGCTTGCTGAGGAAGAATAAGCAACAAATTGTTGCACCCAATTCGGGTAGCAGTATTTGCATGTGCAAAAGTTAAATATCTGAGCGGTGCTTTCAATTAAGAATTGAAAGTTGAAAACAGATAATGATGTCAGCGGTGTGCCACCGCAGTCTATTCAAGAAAACAGTTTAAAAAAGAAAATGCATCAGTTGCCCGAAAAGGTCTGATGCATTTTTGTTTTGTTAGGCTGTTTTGTCACAACCCCATCGAAATTGCTCTTGACGCAGACTTTTTTGTTACAAAACAATTGTTGTAAAAAATTAAATACGATAGTATTATTATCAGTTATTTCAGAACTGAGGAACATGGATAAGACAATATCCACAATAATCAGACAATGAATTTGTATATAATAGCAAACTTACCGTTAATTTGCACATATTTTAGGGCAAAAAATTTTCGCTAAAAGAATAACAGATTCATTGCCCGAACAACTTAAATGTGCTATAATTTAAATGTCCTCGGAAATTTTGTACTGTTAAAGTTTCCGAAGCTAGAAGTATTGCCACAAAACTGTGGCGAACGGTAATTTTATTTTATTAAAGGAGCAGCAAGTATGAAAAAAATTCAGAAAAAGCTTTCTGTGGTTCTTGCGGTAATGATGGTGCTGTGCATGTTCACAGCTCTGCCCTTCTCAGCAAGTGCTGCCGAAACAAGCGAAGAAACAAGTGCAGGCAACAAGATCAATGTTACATCAAATGTGACAGATCCTGTTTCGTATGATTACAATGCACAGACAGAGCAGGTTGTTGTTACTTACCTTCTCAAGCAGATCACATGATCGTTGATACACAGAGCAGCCTTACATACGACAGTAAGGTTCTCAAGCTTGCATCAACAACAACAAATACAAAGAATAAGGTTTTCCCTGTATTCCAGAGCAGCATCGTTTGGAATCCAAGCCTTACAAATCAGGTTCTCTTCAACTGCTCAACCTTGATCTTTTCAACTTCAAGTCAGAGAATGTTTATTGCACATTTACATTTGATGTTGTAGCAGCGGTGACACAACAGTAAATCTCAATGTTGATTATCTTACAGGTACAGAGGCTGACACATATGATGAGCTCTTCGAAAGCGAAAAGAAGGACATCGATTATATTTACAATAGTGCTAACAAAGTAGCAGGTGCTGCATTTACTGCAAAGGCAGTTCTCGTTCAGGCGAAGAGCCTACAACAGCTCCTCAGCCTACAACAGCAACACAGCCTACAACTGTAACACAGCCAACAACAGCTCCCGCAACAAAGCCGACTCAGCCTGCAACAGAGCCGACACAGCCACAGAGCGGAGTAAGTGTAACAGGAGATATCGCACTCCCGCTTGCAGATGACGGCAACGGCATTTATACAGGCTCAACTGAGCTTGAAGCAGGTTCATACACATTCAAGATGAGTGTAAACGGAGTTGCATTCGGTAACGGTTCAACATTCACAGATAAAACAACAAACGCAAAATACAATTCAAAGTGGAAAAGTTCTACAACGCTTAAGGCAACAGGCGGTAAGTACACATTTAAGTTTAATACTGCAAAGAGTACCCTTACAATTGAATATCTTGCACCTTCAAAGGCTTCAATAGTCGGCGATATCAACCTTGATCTTCAGGCAACAAAGGATGCAAATGTTTATTCGGCATCAGTTAAGCTTAACAAGGGCAACTATGAATTCAGAGTAATGAATCAGGGTGTTCGTTATTGTTGCGGTTACACATACAAGGACTTTACAGTTGGAAGCCAGTTCAACTCAAAGTGGTCGAGTGCGTCAACGCTTGCAGCATCAGGCGGTACATATACATTCAGCTATGATATTGATACAAACAAGCTTACAATATCATATCTTCCTTCAGGAGCAGAAGTAAGTGTAGTAGGTAACTTTACACTTGCCCTTGCAAAGACAGATAAAGCAAATGTATATTCAGGTACAAAGACACTTAAGGCAGGAAAATATCAGATAAAGATTAATAACTACGGCAAGCTCTGCGGAACATCAGCGGTAGTAAAGGATGCAACACCTGGTCTTGTATTCAATCCAAAGTGGAGCAAGTACACAACATTTGTAGCAACAGGCGGAACATACACATTCACATACAACACAGCAACAAATACACTTGTAGTGACAGCAGATAAGGGAGATATTCCGGTAAAGGTAACAGGAGATATCAACCTTACACTCAAGAAGAGTGATACAAATGTATTTACAGGTTCAGTAAAGCTTAAAAAGGGTGACTACTCGTTTAAGATGAATGTTAACGGTGTAGATTTCTGCAACGGTACAACAATCAGAAATGCAACAACAGGTATTAAGTACATCTCAAAGTATACAAGTGCATCAACACTTGCGGCTGTTGGCGGTACTTACACATTTACTTATAATGCTGTAACTAACCTTCTTGTTATTGGATATTCTAAGTAATTCTTTTATTGGCGGCTGCAATTTGCAGCGCCTTTTTAGATGAAATAAATAATATTGCAAAAATCAGTAAAATAAAACGCATACTCAGTGTAAATTGCACCGAGCATGCGTTTTTGAATTATTGATATTTAAAGTTCTTCTCTGACTTTTTTACCGTTTCGTTTTACAATATATGCCCTACTGCCGACAACAACACAATCTGAAGGGACATCTTTAACGATTATGCTCCTGCACCGATTATGACATTGTCACCGATAGTAACATTTCCGAGAACTTTTGCACCTGTCATTATTTTAACATTGTTTCCGATTTTTGGTCTGCCTTTATCTGTGTGACCAACCGTAACTTGCTGATTTATCCAACAATTACTTCCCATAGATTCAACCCCTACAATTGTAGAAAATCCATGTTGTATAAATAAGCCGGGTCCCATATTTTTACTGGTTAAGTACAGCGAATCCAAGGGCTTGCAAAAAATTTTCAAAAAATATTTTATATTTCCAAGACGCAGATAAAATACATTTCTGAATTCCTTAAAATGACACATCATATAGAAAAATAAGTATGTATAACTGCAATTGTTTTTTTTAGGACAAAGTTTTCTCCAACTTTCAAGATCCTTGCATAAAACATCGTGTTTTTCACAGAGTTTAAATACAAAGAAATGCGGAAGAAGAAAAATTGAGCGTAAGGCAAATAATAATTTCATAAATCCTCCTGAGGTTCAATAATCAATGAAGCTTGGATACCTTGTTTTTTAGGCTATAAAACTTCAGTTTTATTCTTCTTTTGATTTTCTTTATTCTGATTTTGTTGTAATATTTTTTAAATGTCTTTTCAAAACCGTTTTTATAATAAAAATCCCAGAAATCTTCTCGACTGTCAGGTTTTGCGGTTGGGCGTGACAGATTAGGGTTAGACTTTATTGAAGCGTTAAGGTCACATTCTACACAATGAATATTGTCGATTACTTTGTTGAGAATACGAGATCCTTTTTCGGAATTTACCAACAATAAAGAAACTCCTTTGTTGTCATTGAAATTTTCAACTACACGGTCGATTCCCCAAAAGTCAGCAAGTGTGAGATCGGCGGGTCTTTCAAGGTTTGAATATTTACAATTGTAGCAGGATGGACGCTCAATATCGTTTTCGTAGATAGATATGTGTAGCCGTTAAGGATATGCTTATTGTCATCAATCCAAATCGCTTCCTTGTGGGTATTCCAGCCTATAGTTTTATCACGAAAATCTGCCTTGGTTACTTTTCCGCAAAACTTTTTTTCACAATGTTTGAGGTACTCTTTCCATATAATAGGAGAGGGAACTCCGTGACAGGCAATGTCACATGTATAGAGTTTTGAGGTGTCGCATTTACCAAGGTATCTTTTAAGTCCGGCAACCTGACAGGCTGTTCCGGAAAACATGACATACATATCGTTATTTAAATCATTTTTGACAGATTTAAATGTGTCTTTCATATCGCTCTGGACATATTTTGATCCCTTAAACTTATCTCTGACATAACGATCTGTTGCTCTTATGTGGCTGACTGAGAAATCATCCTGAAACGCAGCACCGTAAACAGATCCTTTTTTATTAAGAATATAATCGGATAAGGCTACAAATGCAGCACCGCTACGGCTTGTAAAGCGAGTATTAAAGTCTTTATGCTTGATTGCATATGCTGTCTTTGAATGGTTCTTTTCATAACCGTTCTGAAATGCGCATATTTTTTGGCAGGCGCCGCATTCAATACAGAGTGAGACATCAATTTGTGGGTAGAGAAAACCTTCTGAATCAGGCTTCATAGCTATAGCGCCTTTAGGACATATCTGTTTACAGGCTGAACATCCGCAGCATTCACTTTTTGAAGGAAAAATTTGCATATTTATTCCCCTTTAATTATATCTTTAAGGTAATCAAGCGAGAGTTTGCGCTCTGCTTGAAGTATGTTATCGACTTTATTCCAGTCAATATCTGTTGTAACAGCTTCCCCGTCTTTAATTTCTCGGTTTATGCCTATTGTCTGAAGAAGATTTTTTGCACGGTGATTAAATCCTTTTGCTGTTTCATATTCAACAAACATATTTTTGTGAAAAATTACAGAAAAAGCAGTTCCGTGAAATGAATTGGTTACCGTATAATCTGCGTTTGCAAAATAACCAAGAAATTCTTCAACTGTTGGGGCAGATACATAGGTAAAATTTTTACGCTTTTTTTGTGGATTATCTGTTATATAAACAACAGGAATTTCGGTCTTTTTTGAAAGTTTTTCCGCAAAATCTATCAGTGATTTTACAGGTTTTACATTAAATACAAGAATATATGGCTTATCAATTTTTTTTACAGAAATCTTTTGCCATTCATCTTTTTTTAGAAGAAGTGTAGGGTCAATATGACACACACCGTTCTTACCGGTTATCTTCTTTACAATATTTAATGCGCTTTTTTCACGAACCGAAAAAGACTGAAAATTTTTAAGTAAAGGTCTGAGCTGCATTGCCTTTACATCGCTTATATCTGCAACACCAAAACTTGCTGCATAACTGTATTTTTGGTTATCGTCTGCAAAGCTCAGAAAATAGATGGAATCAGGATTTATTCCTTCCTTACCGGGCCCCCAAACCTGATCGCTTCCGCTGATGAAAGCATCATAAAGATTTTTGCATTCTGATATATCTGAATTACTATAGGTTTTATCGCTGATTTTAAGATAATTGTTGTAGAAGCTTGAAAACTGTTCAATTTTTTTAGCTCTCTTGCGATACATAACAAGGGATTTCAAAATTGACTTAATAGGATCAGTTTTGCTAAACTGAAACGGTTTGTAGCCATTGTCGATATTTTCACATTTATAATCTACGATTTCACAGTCACTTCCAAGCTGTTCAAGGGTGTGTTGAAGTGCATACGCCTGGAGAACAGCGCCGTAATTTTTGGCACGATGAAAAGTAATTATTCCAATTTTTTTTCATATCCGTTAAATCTCCTTATGAATGCTTGTACAGCAGGTAACCGATAGGGCTTGTTAGGAGAACGAGCAATCTGCGGGGCTTAGTCTTGAGCATAGTCAATATTTCACTAAGTTTGTAGCCGTTTGCAAGTCCATCACGGGTTATTGCCACGATGTGTTCAAGGTAACGCTTTCGATTGTATTTTCTGTAATCCCAACAGTCATTTACATAATGCAGATGCATGACAAATTTTTCTTTTGATGCCTTTTTTCTGTTGATATTTGTAACAGCATTTTCCTGATCTTGAATATAGTATCTCAATGCTTTGCTTAAATATCTGCATATATATTTTCTTCCGACATTATGCCAGATAACATTTTCCGGGTAGAAGTGATACCTTCGACAACAGGAAATGGAAATTCACGCATAATATCGGTTCTAATCATACCCCATAATTCCCCTGTGATATTGAGTTTAAAACGCAAATCAAGGTCATTGCTGTCAATATACGGAACATTCATTTGTGTTCCGTTAATTTTACCATCCTTATCATATGTACGGCAGGATATACCGTAATATTTTTTTTGCTCCTGTTTAGGAATTTTATTCCATTCATTTACAAATGTTTCAAGGGCGTCATTTGTACAAGTATCATCAGAGTCAAGCGTAATGAAAAAGTTTCCTCTGCACATTTTTACAGCATTGTTTGTGGCTATATGCTTGCCTTGATTTTTTTGATAAACATAAATAATGTCAAAAAAATTATTTTCTTTCAGAAATCCGTCGACAACATCCTTTGTATTATCTTCACTGCCGTCATCTATAATTATCCATTCAAAGCTTTTATAGGTTTGTTTTTTCAAACATTCAAAAACTCTTGGAAGAGTTTTTGCACGATTATATGATGGGGTAAATACAGTTATTTCAACATTACTCATAATTAACTCCATTTCATTTTTTTGTAAGCTTATTTTTGAGCTTGCAAAGTTCCGCTTTATTAAATAACAACGGCAAGGACAAGGCATATGCAAGGATTCCGCATATAGCACATATGAATATAAATGAACTCCAACCGGTTACTGTAATAAAATTGCTGATAATTGAGAATAATACCAATATAATGATAAATCCAACACAATCTCGGATTACTGTCGGGAAAAATATTGAAAGTTTTTGCTTTAGTATGTATGCAGAATATGCAGGGGTAAAGATGAGTGCACGCAGTCCCATAAGAACGGAACTCGTTCCTGCTACAAAATATACGCCATAGTCGGTGAGGTTACAGGCTGCAATTGCAACTATAACGCTGACAATGCCAACTGTAAGGTTTACAAATACAGGTAATCTAAGTTTATTACATACGGTGTTTATCATCATAAGCGACTGAGTTTGACTGGAACAAAGAAATGTAATACAAGTCAACACCGACATAAACTGAATCATTGTAATCTCATCCGGTGACTTTGTCGGTTGCCATAATATGTAGAACTGTCTGCCAAAGGCAATAAAACCGGCAATGGGGGTCGAGAGTATAAAGCTTACAATTTTGGTACTGAATTTCGCCTCGATAATTAGCTCCGGTATTTTTTTCTTTGCATAAAGAATTGTATAATGAGGAGTAAATACTGAACCTAAAATTACAGTTAGGTTGCCGATACTGTTCGGTACGGTTTTTGCGATAGAGAGAAGTCCCATCAGTGCCGTTCCAAGGGTTAGGTTGCATATCAGAAGATCAAGACCGCTTAGAAGCACCTGACAAAGTTGTGAAAGTGAAAGCCAAATGCCCGACGCAAGAAGTGTTTTAACTATTTTAATGTCAAATTTTCTAATATCAGCCTTTACTTCCGGGAGTACCTTCTTTTTAACAGTAATATTTGCCAGCAAAAGAAAAATACCGCTTCCAAAACTTGCAAGGGTAACAAAGTAAAGCTGTGCAGGGAAAATTGCAAATAAAAGTACTATGAGTGCAACTTTTATAAGGTTGGATATAATATCTCGTATAGAATTTATATCAATTCTGTTTTTTACAAAGGCTGCTGTTGTGAAAATAGCAGTAACTGTGCTGACAACAAATGTGAGAAAAGCAAAAGCAAAGGTTATTTTTACGCCGGATACAAGATTTGGAGGTATGTTAAGCACAGTGTCAAGAAAACAAACAAAAATTGACGACAGAATCAACATTACTGCAGCGAGGAACAAATCGGCAACGAGAACCGAACTGAATATTTTTGATGATTTCTCAACATCGCCCTTATGGTATGCAATTGAAATAAATCTGCCTGAAATTGAATTCAAAGCGGTCGTAACGATGGTAGCATACTGTACAAAGTTATTAGCAAGACCGATAAAACCATAGGCATCACTGCCGACCTCTTTTACAAGATACGGTGTCAGAAAAAAGTTAATTCCGACAGTAACTGCAAATGAAACGATACTTGCAATTATGTTTATCGACATTTGTTTTCCGGCGGATTTTGGCATTAAACGGTCACCTCTGAAGATTCGTTCTGTATCAGTTCCTTTATTTTATTTATATATTCCTTTGATTTATTTCTTTCCTTTAAAAGTACATTGTCAACCCTTTCCCAATTAACCGCACCGTTTATATTTGGAAAAACATCATTTGTTATCTCGCGATCATTGATTCCAAGATTGTTAAGAAGTTCTTCGGCACGGATGTTTCTGCCACCGATATGTTGCAATTCAACTGCAAAATTCTTTTTATAGATTACCGAAAAGGCAGTGCCGTGAAATGAATTTGTGCAAATATATTCTGCGTTTTTTATTAAACCTACAAATTCAGTGGCATTCACCGGATCGAGGTACTCTATACCGTCAATCTTATGGAGCCTCTCCTTTTGCAGGTAGTAGATTTTGTATCCGGTTTTTTTAGAAAGTTCAAGAGCGTAGCTGATAAGTTTAATTGGCTTTCTTACGCTGAACAGAAAAATATACGGTTCTTTTGGTACAGGACATCTGCTTATTTTATCCCAATCATCTTCAGTAAGCAACAACGAGGGATCAATACTGATTTCAGCTTTTCTGTTGATAAGATTTTCAATAATATCTGCTCCGCTTTTTTCACGAACTGAAAAGAGCTGAAATTGTGATAACAACTCTTTATATGTATGTTCCTTATCAGCAGGAAGCTTATCAACTGCAAAGCTTGCCGCATAGGAGTATTTTTGCTTTGGCTTTGCAAAATCAAGTAAATATACCGTATCAAAGCCAACGCAGATGGGACTCCACACCTGATCGCTCCCTGCAATAAATGCTGCATATTCATTGGAGGCTTCCCCAATGTTTTTGGCATCAAAAGGACGACTGAGGTTTAAAAATTCGTTTCTGAATGTAACGGACTTTTTTCTGTCAATTCCTACTTGACGCATAGTGATGAGTGAACGGATAAATGACTTCAACTTATGATGCTTGCCTACGCGAATAGGTCTTATGTTTCTTGTATACATAAAATGACATGTGTAGTCAATTACATCATTTTCTATGCCGTTTTTTTCCAAAAACTGCTGAAGGGCATAGGCTTGAAGTTTTGCTCCGTAGTTAAGTGCCTGATGAAAAGTTACAATACCGATCTTTTTCATAAATGTCGCCTTTCAGATTCTTTGTTTATCACTATGTCAATATTGTGTTTCCTTGCAATATGAAGAACGGCTCCGATTGAGAAAAACCAGATAAACACAATCTGTCTTGAATATGTCGGATTACCCGTTACAGAGTAAGCTAAAATCATAATTTGTATATATAGCGAGAAATAGCAGATTCTTGCATCATCGCAGATATTTTTTTACCCTTCTGATTGCGAGAATTGTGAGTACAACAGAAAGCACTGCAAACAGAAGAAAAAATATACTTCCGACTATTCCGAGCTCTACCGCAATCTGAAAGTAGCAATTGTGACCGTTGAAGTTCCATCTGTCTCCGCCTACACGCAATCCGTTATCATATGCGAACTGATTGTATGAGCCGAATCCTGCGCCAAAGACCGGGTACTTTTCACCCATCAGTAAAAAGTATTTCCAAAGAGAATCTCTATTACCTAAGGCCATAATATTTTCTTCATCCATAAAACGGTCAAATATATTTGCAACCTTTGGAATAAACATTGAAAGAATAAACACGGCAGATAAGGCACTTAGCACTATTCCTCCTGTTTTAGCAAATTTTCCTTTGATGTTTGAGATGACCATGAATAATGCAAATGAAAGGACGGGAATAATGAAAAGGGTTCGTTTTCCGGTTAGCATAAGCGACACAATAAATACGAACAACATAAGAATATCAATTTTTTTCAGCTTTTGCGATGAAAAGTACTTAGAAAGTAAAAGAGCAATTCCTACATTCATAATGTATGCCGCTTCACCTTTTTCTCGTGCGAATCCGGAATACGCACCTATTGAAAGTTCATTTTGAATCGTTTGTGCTACCTGTGCCGAATTGTTTGGATTTACAATAAACCAAAAATATTTTAACATACAGTTGTCGATAACTGCACTTATCAAAATTGAAAAGGCAATAACCGAGCAAATAACATATATTATCGTAAATATTTTTTTATAATAGCTGCCCGGGAGATCAATGAACAGTAGTGTGAATGCACACAGGTACAGCCAAAATAAGTTTAATGTTGATGCGGGGTCATATGAGTATGCGATTGATATGCATATATATGACAACAGTATAAATGCCGTTCCGGAAACAGCATTAAATTGAAGTGTTATGTCAGTAAGGACGAATACCACAGCAAAAAGTATGCCAACAGTGTAAATTAACGGTAAACGCAATGTGTAAGGAAAAATTGTAGCACCGGTTACAGTTATAAAAGGGATGGCAATAACAAGAAACATTTGCCATATATTTTTTAGTTTTAAATCTCTTATCTTAAAATTTTTCACGGAGTATCACCAATTAGTATTTGTCTAAGTATTTTATCATAAGAAAATACAATTTTTTACTTGTACAGAGTGTTTTATATCTTATGTAGTCTTTTTTGACAAATATTTTTTTGGCAGTTGCTTTGTCAAAACTTTTAACATACTTAACGAGTTCGTTTCCTTGGCTGCTGAATTTTTTCAGCCCGTTTCTCATATACATAAGTTTGTATATTCTGAGAGTTGTAGAAAGTCTGTTGCAAACAGCGTTTGCGTAAATTGACGGATGTTCTTTGCTTACAGTTTCAAGCATTTTGTCAGCAAGATAAATGCAGTCAAAATATTTTTCGGTAAATTCTGTTATGGAAGACGAACCTTCTCTGCGATAATAGGTGTATTTTGCAACGCTTTTGCTACTGAATGTGTTAGAATTGAGAGCAGCAAGGAAACAAAAATACTTGTCCTCGTTTGTTTTACAATTTTCGGGATATTCAACACCCCTGCAAACTTTTGCTTTGAATAATTTGGTGTAGGTACTCATACCAACATTTCCTTTAAAGAAGTCGCAAAGAAAACTTTCATTGTTGTTCCAGATTTTGGATTTACCCGTTGCGATGTTACGAACAGTGCCATCCTCAAATTCAAATCTTACTTCACAGATTGAAATATCTGCATTATCTTTGACAGCAATGTTCATTAGAAATTCGAACATATCAACATCGGGAACATCATCCCCGTCACAAAAGCCTATATAATCTCCTGTTGCTACTCTCATCCCTGCATTTCTTGCCGCAGAGACACCTTTGTTTTTTTGATGAATGACCTTAATCCGGTTATCTTTTTCGGCATAAAGGTCGCAGATTGCAGGGCTGTTGTCAACTGAACCGTCGTCGACAAGTATGATTTCAATATTACGGTATGTCTGATTTATCAGGCTCTTGATAGAGTTTTCAAGATACTGACCGATATTATAAACCGGTACGATTACAGATATTTTATTATCATACATATATAAACCTGCCTTATTTTATTTTAAGTTTTTTCAAAAATCTGAGTATTCCTGTTTTGTAGAAAAAAGCCCCTGAATTTACCGAAAATTTTTCTGCTTATTTTAATAGGAATATATTTTTTTACGACTTGTTCAATATTATAGCCATTGTTAAGCATTTCAAAGTATTCTTTTCGGTTTTTGTGATATTTGGGATTTTCCATTGCCATATGGCCGTCATTTTCAAGTAAAAGTTTTGAATCGGCAGGATATACTATGAGATTGTGTTTTGCCTTTTCAAATAATTTTGCACCTTTGGTACTCTGAATAATGACTGCTGTATATCCTTTGTCATCATCGGCAAGTCCGTTTACATATCGCGTAATATTCCAACAGTCAAATACAGTCAGATCCGATACTCTTCCCGGCTCACGAAATTTACAGTCATAACATGATGGGCGTGAGCATATTCCCTTAAAAAAGCTCTTAAGCATATAGTCAGTATTGGTGTTTTCTATACTTTTTTTGCCGTTGGCAAATCTAAGAGTCAGATTTGCACTATGGTATCCGTAGGTTTTTTCGCGAAAGTTTGCATATGTAATTTCAGAACCGAATTTTTTTTCCATAAATTCCCTGTATTTTTCCCATACCAATGGAGATGGGACAGCTCTGCATACAAAGTCAATGGTGAAGAGGTTATCATATGGTTTTCTTAAATAATTTTGAAGCCCTTCAACCTGACACGGAGTTCCCGTAAACATAACAAATTTTCCGTTGTCAAGTTGTTGCTTTACCTCGGTAAAGGTTGTACCCATATCACTTTGAACATATTTTGAACTTCTGAATTTTGAAAGTTCACTTTCTGTTTCAGCGTATGTATGTTTGACATAAAAGTTACCGTCAAATGCACCGCCAAATACGATTCCCCCGTTATTGATTATCTCTTTGCTGAAAGCGGTAACTGCACCGCCTGATGTACTGGAGCGGACAATTTCAGAATTTTTATTACGAACAACATATGCGGTATTTGGAAATACATTATGTGTTTTATTGAGTATAGGACAAACCTTTTCACAAAGGCGACAGTTAACACATTTAGTTTTATCGACAACCGGATATTTAAATCCCTCATTGTCTGTCTGCATTGATATGCACTTTTTATGGCACACAGACTCACATGCTGTACATCCGCAACAATGTTTTTTATTTGTTTCGTTTATATTTATCATTTTAATCTCCGTTTGAGAAACAACTGAGTGCATTGTCAAGAAATGCTTTGGACAGCATTCTGTGATTTTTAACTTTTTCGAGAACACAATCATAATCTATTGCATTTTCAACATCGTTATATTACCGCTGAATCTTCTGTCGTTTAATCCGTATGTCTCACAAAAGCTGTCAATACGGGAGTTTTTGGAAGATACAGAATCGTTTGAATAGCGGTTGAATATAGAAAACTGTTTTTTGTACAGCATAGAAAACACTGAGCCATGGAAAGAATCGGTAAATATATACTTAGCATTTCTAATCAAATTGACAAATTCAGCCGGTCCGATGTCAAACGGTGTGTAATCACCAAAACCCCTGTCAGCCTTATTATAACTGTCCATATGCAATTCTGTGACGATTTTTAAATTTT
>ENA-OPZM01000142-OPZM01000142.1-human-gut-metagenome-genome-assembly--contig:-NODE-142-length-30686-cov-5.823554_pt1 | contig 30686 bp, 40 predicted proteins | sample MGYA00242478_ERZ504493 | MGnify/ENA primary metagenome ERZ504493 (study PRJEB26092, sample SAMD00036227) | human gut metagenome | host: Homo sapiens | study: EMG produced TPA metagenomics assembly of... | reverse complement strand
ATTTTTTATTTTTAACAAATTTTTGTTATATTTTACCAGCAAAACATGCTATAGTTCATAGTAAGAAAAACATTTCGGAGGTATTTTTAATGAAAACGTGATCTGAAAAAAATCGTAAGCCAGATGACACTGGAAGAAAAAGCCGGCATGTGCTCAGGTCTTGATTTCTGGCATCTGAAACATGTGGAGCGCTTAGGAATCCCGGAAGTAATGGTCAGCGACGGCCCTCACGGACTTCGTAAGCAGGATGACAAGGGCGATCATCTTGGAATGAATGACAGCATCAAAGCCGTCTGCTTCCCGCCGGCCGCTTTAAGCGCCTGCTCCTTTGACCGCAAGCTGATGGAAGAAATGGGCAAAACTATCGGAAAAGAAGCTCAGGCCAACGATGTATCCATAGTTCTCGGACCGGCCGTAAACATCAAACGTTCTCCTCTCTGCGGAAGAAACTTCGAATATTATTCCGAGGATCCATATCTTGCAGGTGAGATCGCAGCCGCTTTTATAAACGGAGTACAGTCCCAGCATGTAGGAACCTCTATCAAGCACTTTGCAGCAAACAACCAGGAATATCACCGCATGAGCAACTCTTCCGAGGCTGATGAGCGCACTTTACGTGAGATCTATTTCCCTGCATTCGAAACCGCAGTAAAAAAAGCTCAGCCATACACCTTCATGTGCTCCTACAACCAGATCAACGGCACTTTCGCATCTGAGAATAAATGGCTTCTCACAGATGTTCTCCGCGGTGACTGGGGCTTCAAGGGCTATGTAATGTCCGACTGGGGTGCAGTCAATGACCGCGTCAAAGGTCTTAAGGCAGGTCTTGAGCTGGAAATGCCTTCCTCCAATGGGGTCAACGATGCCCTCATCGTACAGGCCGTAAAAGACGGTTCCCTCAAGGAATACATTCTTGACCAGGCTGTTGAACGCATTCTACGCATAATTTTTGAATATGCAGACAACCGGGCACCGCAGGAATCACCATGGAAAAAGACCATGAAGAAGCACGCCACATTGCGGAAGAATCTATGGTTCTTCTGAAAAACGATGAGCAGATCCTCCCTCTGAAAGCATCCGAGAAAGTTGCTTTCATCGGCGGTTTTGCAAAGAAGCCTCGTTTCCAGGGCGGCGGAAGCTCTCATATTAACTGCTTCAAGATCACAAATGCACTGGATTCCGTTCCTTCCGATGCACAGGTTACTTATGCAGAAGGTTTTCCTGCAGACAAAGATCTCTACGATGACACACTTGCAGCTGAAGCGATCAAAACTGCTGCCGCCGCTGACAAGGTTGTGATCTTCGCCGGACTTCCGGACAGCTTTGAATCTGAAGGATACGATCGTTCCCACATGAGGCTTCCTGAATGCCAGAACCGTCTCATTGCTGAGATCCTTAAAGTACAGCCGAGTATCGTGATCGTCCTCCACAACGGTTCCCCCGTGGAGCTGCCATGGCTCAATGATATAAAAGGCCTTCTGGAAGCATACCTCGGCGGTCAGGCAGGCGGTACCGCTGTCGCAAACATTCTTTACGGAAAAGTGAATCCAAGCGGCAAGCTTGCCGAGACAATGCCGCTCAAACTCTCCGACAATCCATCTTATCTGAACTTCGGCGGTGGTGAAAAGGTTGAATACCGTGAAGGCGTATTCGTAGGCTATCGCTACTACGATACAAAAGAAATGGATGTAGCATATCCGTTTGGCTATGGACTCTCCTACACAACCTTTGCCTGCAGCAACCTGAAGATCTCCAATGAAAATCCTACAGACAAAGACACCATCACTATTTCGGTTGATATAACAAATACAGGAAACATGGCAGGAAAAGAAGTCGTACAGCTCTACGTCAAAGACTGTACCTGTTCCGCGATCCGTCCGGAAAAAGAACTCAAAGGCTTCGAAAAGGTTTTCCTGAACCCAGGCGAGACCAAAACAGTAACCATGGAGCTGGACAAGAGAAGCTTCGCATGGTACAATACAGAACTTCATGACTGGTTCGCAGCCAGCGGCGAATATAAGCTCCTTGTCGGTACCTCTTCCAGAGATATCCATCTTGAAGGCAAGATCCATCTGAACAGCAGCCAGGAGCTTCCGATGCATGTTCATATGAACACTACCCTGGGCGAACTGTTCCGCAACCCGAAAACAAGCGAAACAGCAAAAGAACTGACAGCAAAATATATCTCAAGCCATGAATAGTGGTGAAGAGTCCTCTTCTGAAGCCGCTTCCGAAGCTATCACCGAAGAAATGACAGAAGCCATGACCGACTCCATGCCATTACGCGCACTGGTAAGCTTTGGCGGGTATTCCAGAGAAGAACTTACAGAAATTATTGAAAAATTAAATAAACTGGTATAATTTCACAGAGCATCCTCTGCCGCACGAATTATACTTACATAAAAAGCTGACAGAATAAAACCTGCTTTTATAATGACACAGGTTCGTACTTCTGTCAGCTTTTTGATTTTTTATCAGCAGTGCATCAATCTTTTTTATATTGCTCGATCTGCGAGCAGCCTCTCAGAAGCCGTTGAAAAAGCAAGCATTTCATTCCATTTTTCTCCGTACTGCTTTTGATAATTCCTGGCGGAGCTCCTCATTTGGTACAAATGCCTTATGATACACCTGATCATATCCAAGATATCCCAGATGAATCAGATAGGTAAGCACATCATCCCGGCACGAAAAATTAACCAAATCATTCTGAAATGTTGTCACATCAACTGCTATTGAATTCCCTGAAAGCATCTCAATAATTGCTTCTTTCAGTCCATCAAAATCCATATTGATCATTGGAACAACTGATTCATAAGACCCTGTTTCTGACCAGTAGCTCTGATATTTATTCCATGTAAGAACTTCAACAACTGCCTCAGGATTATAAACCTGATATTCCTCTAGCAAATAACCATCATACCACTTCTTAACTTTTTCAAAATCTCTGTTGTATTTCCGGCAGAGATCATATACTTCCCTCTCCGTAAAACCCATATACTCCGAAAAAATCCTGGCATCCAGCATTGTAAACTCCGAAAAATTATTAAGAGCAGACTGGGTCTTTAACTTTTTAATCGGAAGAATTCCCGTCAGGAATGCCAGACCTATAAATTTGGTAGCTCTGTCCCCTTAAACATCCTTCGCAAAAATCCAATATATTCTTCCTGGATCTCCGTGTTCTCCGACTCATCACGGATCAGGACATCCCATTCATCAATAATAACAATGAATTTATTTCCTGTTTTTTCATTAATAACAGACATCGCATCAGGCAGGTCTCTCGCAGATTCTCCCAGAATATACGGATATTCCTGCCGCAGCTCTTCTACTACACTATCCTGGATCATATCAACGATCCTGCACACATCATTATCCGCTCTGATAAACCACTGCACATCGAAGTGTATGACATCATACTTATTCAGATGTTTGTAAAAATCATCCTTATCATCTATAACCAGACCGGAAAATAATCTCTCTGAATCACAGCCCCTACTGTAATACGCAGACAGCATATCCGCTGTCGTAGACTTTCCAAATCTCCTCGGCCTGCTGTTGCATATAAAAGCCTGCTTTGTATCAATAACTCTGTTCGTATATTCCAGAAGTCCTGTTTTGTCAACATATATTTCCGAATTTAACGCCTTCTGAAAAGCACTGTTATCGGGATTGACAAATCTCCCCATATTTTACACACCCCTTTTTTGCCTGTAGATTTCCTTAAGATTCTCCACTGCCATCTCCGGATCCATCGTGTGAAACATCAAGTGATTATTCCGGGGCTCTCTGAGCCACCTGTCCGGACTTTGAGAGCCACCATTCCGGAGAATGGGAGCCATATATTCCGGTAATTCAGAGCCACCTTATTGGACTCTATTACATATATTTCCTTTATACTGTAAATACACACCTTTGGTGTGAATACAGATAAAGGAGGTCGTAAATTATGACCAAATATCGTGAAATCCTACGCTTGAAAAGCTTAGGATTCAGTTGAGAGGAACATCGCACAAAGTTGCGGTGTATCCAGAAACACAGTCGCCAAGGTTTTGAAAAAAGCAGCGGAAATCAATCTTTCATGGCCGCTGGATTTTGACATGACCGACAGTGCGCTAGAGGAGCTGATGTTTCCCAAAGATAAGTCGGCAACGAATAAACGTATGCCAAACTTTGACTACATCCGCAAAGAACTTCTGCGGAACGGCGTAAACAAAAAGCTTCTCTGGGTAGAATACTGTGAGGAGTGCCGCATGAGCAGCGAAGAGCCTCTAATGTATTCTCAGTTCTGCTACTACATCCAGAAGGATGAAGAAAAACGCAGGGCTACCATGCATATCCCTAGAAAACCAGGTGAACAGATTGAAGTTGACTGGGCCGGTGACCCTGCTCACATCATTGATCCGGACACCGGAGAAATAACAGATGCATGGATATTTGTAGGTGTATTAACTTACAGTCAGTATGCTTTTGTAAAAGCATATATGAATGAGAAAACTGACAACTGGATCAAAGCTCATATCCAGATGTTTGATTTCTTTGGCGGTGTCACACCTATGCTCGTTTCTGATAACTGTACAACCGCAGTGAATCATAAAAAGAGTGACTGGTACAACACTACCTTAAACACAACTTATCATGAAATGGCAGAACATTACGATCTCGCCATCCTTCCGGCCAGAGTCCGGAAGCCCAAAGATAAACCGAATGTAGAGGGATCAGTCGGAAAGATATCCACATGGATAACAGCAGCTCTTCGCAATGAGCAGTTTTTCTCTCTTGCAGAATTGAATGCTTCAATCCGTGAAAAACTGGATGCCTACAATGCCCGTAAATTCCAGAAAAAGGAATGTAGCAGACTCAGTTTATTTCTTGGGGAAGAAATGCCATTACTGGCGCCATTGCCTGCTACACCTTTTGAACTGCTGAGTGGAAACAAGCCACCGTCCAGTTTAACTATCACATCGCAGTAGACAGAATGTTCTACTCCGTGCCTTATCAGTATATCAAAAATAAGGTTGATGTGCGTATAACAGATACAACGGTTGAAATATTTTATAACAACAATCGTATTGCCTCTCACAGACGACTCTATGGAAGAAGCGGTCAGTATTCTACCGTGACAGAACATATGCCGCAGGAACACCAGAAATATCTGAAATGGAACGGTGACCGGTTCCGTAAGTGGGCTGATTCGATTGGAATTAACACAAGTAAGGTTGTCGATGCAATACTTACCTCCGGCAGGATTGAACAGCAATCCTACAGAAGCTGCATGGGATTATTGAAACTGGCAGAAAAACATTCACCAGAAAAATTGGAACAGGTCTGCGCCACGGCGCTTTCTTATTCCGGTAAACCCAGCTATAAAAGTATCAAAAATCTATTGGCTGCAACAAAGGATGAACCTGATACCGGATCAGAATCATCTCAGGCAGTAAAACCACACGGCATAACCAGAGGAGCCAGATACTATGGAGGTAAACAATCATGACAAATCAAAGTACAATCGATAAACTTATTGAAATGCGTCTGACTGCTATGGCAGATGCATTCCGCATCCAGATGGATGATCCTGCAATAAAGGAAGTTCCATTCGAAGATCGCTTCGGCATGCTTGTTGATGTCGAATACAGCAACCGCAAAAACAATCGTCTGAAAAGGTTGATCCGACAGGCTGAGTTTGAACAGCCAGATGCCAGCATTGCAGCGATTGATTACCATTCGGGACGAAAACTGAACAAAGCACTGATCAACCGTCTGGCAACCTGTGAATACATTACAGAATACCGGAACATCTTTATTACTGGAGCAACCGGAAGTGGTAAAACTTATATGGCCTGTGCCTTTGGCATGGAAGCATGCAAGCACTATTACTCAGTACGGTATGTACGGCTTCCTGATCTATTATTGGACTTACAGGCTGCCAGGGACAATGGAACTTTCTCGACTGTCCTGAAGAAATACACCAAGCCAATAGTACTGATCATTGATGAGTGGCTGCTTCTTAAACTGACAGAAGCTGAAGCAGGAATCTTTTTGAACTGATACATAAAAGACGAAAAAAATCTTCAACGATCTTTTGTTCTCAGTTCCGTGAAAGTGAATGGTACCAGCAAATCTGTGATGGTGAAAGTACTCTTGCCGATGCATCATGGATCGTATATCGTATGATTCCTATAAGATCGATATTGAAAGTGTTGACCCATCTAAAGACCTCTCTATGAGAGAAGTATATGGACTGGATCCAGCAATGGCAAAGTAACTTAATAAACAAAATGGGGTGGCTCCGTTAGTCCGGACAGGTGGCTCTCGCCACACCGGACTGGCGGCTCTGCCGCACCGTAATATTCAATTAATAAATCGAATTGGGAACAAGGATTTGAAAATGAGAAATTTGATATTATATTATGTGGAAATGTTTTGCATAATGCTGTTGATATTAAAAAAAAAGTCTCAATAATCTAAAAGAAATGCTTCATAATGAAGGTAGTTTATTTATTATAGAAGAAGTAAGAAAAAAGATATGCACTGATGACATCTGTGGAGTTTGAGTTCGCAGAAGCGGCTGTTAAATATGAGGATGGGCGTAAAATAAGTGAAAGTATATTTATAAATTTTGATGAGTGGCAACGCATTATCAAAACTATGGAGGGTAATATTTTTATGTCATATCCTGAAAAAAACGACATTTTATATCCTGCTGGACAAGTATTGATGGGAATTCAATTTTTCGTCGGAAAGTGAATTAAATATAAGAGAAATAAAAGAATATTTAAAAGGGAAAATTCCTACATATATGATTCCGAATAGAATAGTTCAGTTAAGAGAGTTGCCAATGACTAATAATGGCAAAATTGATAGGAAAAAATTGTATTTACAAAAAAAACAATTCTAATCAAACAGAGAAAAAAGAAAGAATGCATTGATGACTTGGAAAAGCGAATTGAGAGAATATGGTGTGAAGTTATCGGTTGTCAGAACATAGGACGAAATGATGATTTCTATTCGATAGGTGGTGATTCATTACTCATTGCACAAGCGATTAGTAAAATGATTCAAAACTTACCGGAAGCAAAAAACTGGAAATGGGATGCTTTAATGATGGAGATGATGAAAAATGCAACTATAAGAGGAATTGCCGAAAAATTACAAAATAATTTTGTGACAAAAAGTGAAAAAAAGGAGAATGTCCCAGAAATTTCTCCATTTATTACGTTCAAAGATGCGGAGGGAGATTGTAAAAAGGCAAGAGTACTTTTTCATGCTGGAACAGGAACATTAAGTTCCTATAAAGAACTTCTTCCATATTTAGCAAATATCAGTGCTCCTTGTGATCTGCTATGTGGCTTCAATTTTGGGAGTTTTGATAAATATTTGGAGAGAGATACGGATAGTTTGATCATCGAAACTGCGAAAGTATATGCAGACATTTTAGAAGAGCATCCAGCAGAAGAGTATATTTTAATTGGTTATTGTGTTGGCGGATGGTTGGCTTTGGAAACGGCAAGAATTCTGGTTGAGAAAGGGAAAAATGTAAGCAGAGTAATTACAATCAGCTCAAGTCTGTGCGGTCATAATTATGATAATGAACTGCTTCTTGAAAGGGCATTTGGACTGTCTATAGGAGCGGATATAGAAAAAGCCGGATATTTGGGGAGTAATGATTTGCTACAAAAAGCACTAGAGACATACAAAGAGGAAAATGGGGATAAAGGTATATCGATAGGAGATCTATGTGCATTACATGGAGAATATGAAATTTTGGGCATGAGTTTTAGAAAATTAAATAAATTATCACAAGAAGAAAGGCTAAAAAAAATATATGAGAATGTTTCTGGTGATGAGAAAATTGATGCGGATAATGTAAGTATGTTTAAAATGTTGTTTCTTCTGTTTCGACACAGTTTCAAAGGAATCATGCACTATGAACCTTCGGTATATGTAGGAGATGTACAAGCAATGTTTGTGGAAGATGATACGAAGCATTTTTTTCCCTGTTAGAAATATTACCAATAAAAGTTTGTGGGAAAACATTGTGTTAGGACAATTAACTGTAGATTATATTCCAGGGGAACATATTAGCTGTCTTAAAGAACCATATGTGCGTGAAGTGGCCAAGTTAATAAAATAAACAAAAAAGAGAATAAAGTAAATACAACTATAGATGTTTACTTTATTCTCTTTGATTAAGATTATGAATTATATTAAACAAAGTAGATAGGATGAAATTAAATATGGAAAATAAATTTTATCGGGTTATAGTTTGTGGGACAAACTTTGGAAGAATATATATAGAAGGTATCACAAGAAAAACTACAAAATGTAAGTTGGTTGGGATATTATCAAAAGGGAGTCAACAATCTAGAAAGTGTGCAGAAAGTAATGGCGTTCCATTATATACAAATGTTTCACAAATAAGTAGCAGTGAAGTAGATATTGTATGTGTGGCTGTAAAATCATCTATTACTGGTGGAAAAGGAACGGAAATTGCTAAAGAGTGTTTAAAAAAAGGAATAAACGTGATTCAAGAGCAACCAGTTCATTTTACAGATGCGAAGGAATTGTATGCAATAGCAATAGCGAATAAATGCCATTATTATATTAATAATTTTTATTCAAAGCTACCGTCTGGTATGGCAGCTATTAGATATGCAAATAAAATTCTTCATTTGGCGGATCCGATTTTAGTAGAAGCAGAATGTAGTATACAAGTATTGTATCCTCTTTTGGACATTATAGGGAAAATGTTGGGAGGGATTACACCATGTAAAGTATATAAGACAGGAGAAAAAAATGGAATATTAACAATACTGGAAGGGAGCATAAACAAAATTCCGTTGATATTGAAAGTTGAAAATAGAATGGTTTCGCAAGACTCAGACAATTATGCATTATTATTTCATAGAATCGTAGTTTTTACAAAAAGCGGTCAATTAGTTATGGATAATTCCATAGGAGCTGTACTGTGGGAACCGCGATATTTTATCCCTAAGAAAGATAATATACTAGAGCTGTTTGGAGACAATGAGTATTCAAAACAAAAAGTAAGTGAAGTGTTAAACGAAGAATGCCTTCAATACACATATCAAGACATATATGAGAATATATGGCCGGAGGGAATAGCCAATGCCTTTGATGAATTTATTACTATAATTAAAGAAAAATGTGATCGACAGTTTATACAATACCAATTGAATTTATGTAAGTTATGGAATGATATTGGCACATGTATAGGACCTACACATGATATTTATCCCGATAAATTTCCGCCAATTTGTATTAAGGGGCTTTAAATTAAGGATTATTTATGTAGAACATATAATGATAATAGTAGGAGAAACAATAAAAGCCATATGAGAAAAAACAAGTATACTGTATATGAATTACAAGATGAAATAAAAAAAATATGGAGCGAAGAACTGGGAAAGGATTTGAAAATAAATGAAAATTATTTTCTGATAGGAGGAAATAGTTTAAATGCAATTCGGATAGTTGGGGAAATAAAAAAATTATTTGATAATTCCATAGATATACCATTTTCATATATTTTTTCTTATCCTACAGTAGAAAAACTAAGTAATGCCATATATGAAATTTTAAATGGTTGCTTAAAAGCAGGGTTGACATCAAAAGAATTAGAGATGGAAGTAAAATTGGATATAGATTTAAAAGGAAAGAGTGTGCCAATAAAAAAAGAAGTATGTCTATTGACGGGAGCAACAGGAAATTTAGGAAACTATCTGTTGAAAGAAATATTAAGGCAAACTAATATGGAAATATATTGCTTGATAAGGGCGAAATCAATGGAAGCTGCACAGGACAGATTAGAAGGAGTATTAAATAAAATTAATATGTCACTTTATGAAGAAGCAAGAGTTCATATCGTTTTAGGCGATTTGGGAGAACCTAATCTGGGAATGGACATGGATGTTTATGAGAAATTAGCTGAAAAAGTTGATTGTATTTATCATAATGGAGCAAAGGTACATTTTTTGAGCGATTACTATGAATTAAAGAATATAAATGTAAATGGAACAAAAGAAATAATACGGTTTGCAGGATATAAGAAAATAAAAGCAATATTTTATATTTCCACAATATCAATTTTTTCAAAATTTAGAACAAACGATAATATAATTATGGAAAATGATGATATTTCTGATCCGGGTATTTTACCTATTGGTTATACACAAAGTAAATGGGTTGCAGAGGGACTGATATGGAAAGCAAAAGAATGTGGAATCCCTGTAATGGTTTACAGATTGGGGCATGTTGTTGGGGATTCGGAAACAGGAGTATGTAATGATGGAGACTTTATTTTTAGAATAATAAAAAGTTGTTTAATTCTAGGAGTATATCCTGATATTAAAGGAAGCATAGCGCCGATTGCGATAGATGATGTCGCGAAAATTGTGGTAGGAATATCCCAAATAGAAGATCAATATGGCAAGACATATCATGTTATAAATACGAAAGAGATTAGCTTTCAAGATGCTGTAGATATTGTAGATAGGATAGGGATTTGCTTGCAACCTTTAGAAAAAAACGAATGGATAGAAATTGCGAATAATAGAGATGATTTGCCTATAACGTTATTTCTTGATTTTTTTGATGATAAATATTGGAAACAAGAAAGACAGATAGAATTTTCAACAGAAAACTTACGCTCTGAATTAAAAAAAAATGAATCTAGAAATTAAACCCATGACATATGAACTTATATATAAATATTATGCGTATATTAAGAATAAAGAGCAATGGAAAGAAGAAACTATTGAAGAAGGAATAATTGATTAAAGCTTATGCAAAATTTATAGGTACTTTTATAAATTATAATAATCAGAGTCACTTCCTATAATATAAGAAATGACTCTGACTTCATTTGTCATGAGTTTCTAATAAAAATATTTATTGTGAAAAATGTTAGAACCCGTCAGTTGGAAGTATTTCTCTCTAAATTTTTGCGGCGCTTAAATTCTAATGGCGAAGCGTTGAACTGCTTCTTAAATGCCGAAGAAAACTTGCTTTGATTCAAATAACCAACTTGTTCTGCAATTTCCGATACAGATAAGTTTGTAGTAGTGAGTAATTCAGCAGCTCGTTGCATACGAATTTCACGTAAATAAATTGATATATTTTGACCATAAACTCCGCGAAAGTAGTTCTTCAGGCTGGTTTCACTGACGGAAAACTGTGCAGCCAGTTCCCACGCAGGATGGTGTTGGCGCAGATCAGAAGTGATGATTTTTTCCACACGTTTTGCAATGTCTACCTGTGTTCTGTGAAGAATGTGCAGGATTGGGAAGGTGGTATTTCTTTCAGATTTTGAAGCAGTGAAAACAGGGCAAGGGTATAGATTTTCATTTGTGGGATTGCCAGCGGAACAGAAATATCCAGTAATGACCACAGCTTTTTTAAGACTTCTTCTATCTCAGTCGTAACCGACGCAATATAAGTACCCCCATCCGGGCAGTAAAGATCTCTGAGTCTGTGGAAATCAATATCAAATTCAGCCTCTACCCAGGAGCTTTGAGCATTTACGGTATCCATATCCACAAAAAACTCAATTCCTTCATAGATTCGGCGGGGATAAACGTATTGCTGTCTGGCGAATCGTTCGGTTAAGGATATCTCCCCATCTTTCACATACACAAAGTTCCCGTTATTCAGGATGAGTTCGCATCGCCCTGTTACACAGTAATTTAAGAGTAATGGTCCTGTTTCCATGGAGCCATTATTGTGAAAGTCTGGGGCTGTCCAGGCAGGAGAGTTCACAAAAATATAAGCCAATGTAACTCCTGGGAACAGAGGGAAAAAAGTCATGGAACCTTTCCCGTCTCTCTCCTTTAGAATGAGTTCTGCGCTAAATTCGCCTCGTTTTATAGATATACCTGGAATTTCAATGCTTTTCTTGATAATTTCATCTATCTTCATTTTCTAACTCCTGTCATTTGGTCTGTTAACCGCTCTGTTTGAGCCTTGCACTTCTATTATAAGATCACAGTCAAAGTCAGTCAACAGAAAAACTCGGTGCTGTTTGGAGCTAAAAAGATGATTGGTTGTAGAGAATCAGCCGGTACTATGCTATTCTATAAAAAAAAGGTTAGAAGATTCTAACTGGAAAATGAATGTGGAGGTATTCATCATGAATAACAAGTTACAAGCAAAAGACCTCATTAACCTTGGTCTGTTCACGGTTCTTTACTTTGTCATTGGCTGCTGTGTCGCCATTCCGATTGGGTTTGTCCCGATCTTTCTTCCTGTTCTCGGAAGCCTGTGGTCGCTGATTACCGGTATCCCTTTCATGCTGTTCCTCACAAGGGTTAAGAAATTTGGCATGGTTACAATCATGGGTGTTTTGAGCGGTCTGCTGATGGGACTTACCGGCATGGGGTTTTGGGGTGTTCCTATGGGACTGATTTTCGGCCTGCTTGGGGATCTCATTTTGAAATCCGGCGACTATAAAAGCGCAAAGAAAAGCATCCTTGGTTATGCTGTATTTAGCCTGTGGATGGTAGGTACATATATTCCGATGTATTTTATGGTCGAGGACTCCTGGGCAAGCTTTGCCGCCAGCTTCGGGGAAAAATATGCCGATCGGGTAATGGCGGTTATGCCGATGTGGAGCATTATCCTTGTGGTTGCCGGGATTTTTGTCTTTGCCATTTTGGGCGGACTGCTTGGAAAAACGCTTCTGAAAAAACATTTTGCGAAAGCGGGCATCGCATAATGGAGGGGGTATCCTTTTCCGCCACAACGGACAAAAGGAAAGGAATCCGGCTCGACCCGCGTACGAAGTTGATTTTGCTGTTGACGGTTACTACATTGATGTTCAGCACCAGCAACGAAGGGATTATGAATTTTGTAAAACCTGTGTTAAGCCTAATCCCCTTTGTGCTGATCCTGTCGGAACGCCGTTTCAAAACGGCAGGCAAGTACCTGCTTTTATATCTCGCCTGCTTTGCACTGGAACGCATAGCGCTGACGACATTAAGCGATCTGCTGTCCTTTGTGGTTTTGGCGATGACATCCATTATGACGCGGTTTGCCCCTGGTATTATGACGGGGGCCTGGCTGCTTTCCTCCACCTCAGTCAGTGAGTTTATCGGTTCGATGGAACGTATGCACCTGACAGAGAAAATCGTCATCCCTTTGTCTGTTATTTTTCGCTTTTTCCCTACGATCAGCGAAGAATACCAGGCAATCAGTGATGCAATGAAAATGAGGGGTATCCGGTTTGGAGGGAAAAATCCATTTTTGATGGTGGAATACCGTCTTGTACCGCTGATGGTGTCTGTTGTGAAAATTGGAGATGAACTTTCCGCCGCTGCACTGACGCGGGGGCTTGGCGCTCCGGTCAAACGGACTAACGTATGTCAGATTGGTTTTCATGTTCAGGACATGATTGCGATCCTGCTCTGTGCTATATGTTTCGCTCTGTTTTTGCTGGGACAGTATTTTTCTTTTTAAGGGGGTGAGCTTATGATAAAGATTGACCATATTTCATTTTCTTATGGAGAAGAGAATGAAAATACCGGCGGTGTTCGGGATATTGATCTAAATATAGAGGATGGTCAGTTTGTTGTCCTTTGCGGTGAAAGTGGGTGTGGAAAAACTACGGTCACCCGCCTGATTAATGGACTGATCCCACATTATTATGAGGGAAAGATGACGGGAGAAGTATGGGTAAATGGAGCCAAGGTTTCCGAACAGCCCCTTTACGATACAGCTGCAGTTGTGGGCAGCGTGTTTCAAAATCCCCGGTCCCAGTTTTTCAATGTGGATACCACCAGTGAAATTACATTTGGCTGCGAAAATCTTGGACAGCCAGAAAAAGACATCCGGGAACGGTTGGCAAAAACGGTTCGGGACTTCCGGCTGGAGAAGCTGATGGATCGTAATATCTTCCACTTATCTGGCGGGGAGAAACAAAAGATTGCCTGTGCCGGGGTATCCATTATGGAACCGGATGTTCTCGTTATGGACGAACCCTCATCTAACCTGGATGCGGCTTCCATCCTTGATTTGAGAAAGATTCTTGCGTTTTGGAAATCGCAGGGGAAAACAATCATTGTATCGGAACATCGACTTTATTATCTTCGCGGTCTAGCGGATCGGTTTATCTATCTGGCAGACGGCAGGTGAGTCATGATTATTCTGCGGCAGAATTTGAGCAGCTCACGGAGCAGCAGCGTTCCGATATGGGACTGCGCACGTTTGCTTTGGAGCGTCTCCTGCCTCCGGTTTTACCGCAGCAGGAAAAGACCGCCCTTGCGCTTCGTAATTTCCACTTTGCCTATAAAAACGAACCGGAAACCTTACATATCATGGATTGTGAAATCCCTACGAACCGGATCGTTGGAATTATCGGGAATAACGGCGCCGGGAAATCCACTTTTTCACGCTGTTTCTGTGGCTTGGAGAAGCGCTGTGGGGAGATTGTCTGGAACGGAAAGAAATACCGTCCGAAAGACCGGCTGAATACCTGCTATATGGTCATGCAGGAGGTAAATCATCAGCTTTTCACCGAGTCGGTCCTTGATGAAGTGCTGATCAGTATGGAGGAAGCAAACCAGAAGCGGGCAGAAGAAATCCTAAGTCGGTTAGATTTACTGGATTTTAAGGACAGGCATCCCATGTCCCTGTCCGGTGGCCAGAAACAAAGGGTTGCGATTGCTTCGGTAATCGCTTCAAAACGCTCGATCCTGTTTTTTGATGAACCGACCAGCGGCCTTGATTACAGGCATATGAAAGAGGTTGCAAATGTATTACGGCAGGTCAGGGATGCCGGAATCACTGTGTATGTCATTACCCATGACCTGGAACTGATTTTAGATTGCTGTACGGACATCATTCATTTTGAGGATGGTTCGATTATTGACCAGTACGGAATGGATGAAGATGGCCTCAGAAAAATAAGAGAATACTTCATAAAGGGGGTATCTGAAAAATGAAGGAAGAAAAGAAAGCGTCGCCAATAAGTGTTTTATTGGGATGGGGCAAACCGTATCACGGAAAATTCATCGGCAGTGTCGTCCTTGCGGTTTTGGGTGTTGCTTGTCAGATGGTGCCTTATTTCTGTGTGGCGCATATCGTCACAATGATGTTGGACGGGGAGCAGGATTTTTCCCGTTATGTGACAGCTTGCATGGTCGCACTTTGCGGCTACCTGGGGAAAGTGCTGTTTTCCAGTCTGTCAACGACTATTTCCCATACAGCGGCCTATTACACGCTGCGGGATATCCGGGAGAGGCTGACAGGGAAACTGGCCCGCGTTCCGATGGGAACGATCCTGGATACTCCGTCCGGTCAGTATAAAACAACGATTGTTGACCGGGTAGAAGGGATGGAATCCACGTTTGCACATCTCATCCCGGAGATGACCGCAAACATCCTGGTTCCGGTGGTAATTGTCGTGTATCTTTTCATTATGGACTGGCGCATGGCGCTGTTGTCCCTTGTTACGCTGGTAGTCGGTCTTGCCGTAATGTCTGTCGGTATGATGAGTTACCCAAAGAAATGGGAGGGTGCGGTCAAAGCCGGAAAAGATATGGCGAATGCCATTGTGGAATATATCGGCGGGATTGAAGTCGTCAAGCGTTCAGCCAGTCAGCCGGTTCCTACAAGAAATATTCGGACGCCGTGAATTACAATGCGAATTACTATGTGGAATGGATGCGGGAAAACCAGAAAACCATGAGTGCCTACAATGCGATCCTTCCCTCAGTGCTGATCTGTGTGCTGCCCTGTGGGTTTGCCTTCTGGCTGTCCGACAGCCTGGAATTATCTGCGTTCCTCTCCATTGTGATTTTCTCCCTGGGGCTTGTGGGACCGATCATGTCCGTCTTTACCTTTACGGATGACCTGGCTGTACTGGGAACCAATGTGGAGGAAATCAGCCAGCTATTGAACGCGGAAGAACTGAACCATAAAGATACGCCAGTAAATCTGGCAGATACCAGTATCGGACTCGACCATGTTTCCTTTTCCTATGATGGGGAAACTGAAGGTGCTGCATGATGTGAGCTTTCCATTCAGCCGGGAACCATGACCGCCCTTGTAGGACCGTCCGGTTCCGGAAAATCTACCGTGGCGAAGCTGATCGCTGGGTATTGGGATGTTACGTCCGGTAGTATTACCCTGGGCGGCCATGAACTGAAGGAGATACCGCTGTCTGAAATTGTCGCCCAGATTTCCTATGTATCGCAGGATAATTACCTGTTTAACCGCAGCATCCGGGAAAATATCCGCATGGGCAGGCCGGACGCCACAGATGCGGAGGTGGAGCAGGCAGCAAAACAAAGTGGCTGTAACACCTTTATCCGCAAGTTGGATCAAGGGTATGATACCGTTGTCGGCAGCGCCGGTTCCCATCTTTCCGGCGGTGAACGACAGAGAATCGCCATTGCCCGCGCCATGCTGAAGGACGCCCCTGTGGTCATTTTGGACGAGGCGACAGCATATATCGATCCAGAGAATGAGGCAGTTGTGCAGAAAGCAATCTCTGCCCTGACAGTGGGTAAAACGCTGATCGTGATTGCCCATCGCCTGTCTACCATTATCGGTGCGGACAATATTGTGGTGGTCAAGGATGGAACTATCCATGCCCGGGGAACGCATGATAAGTTACTGGAAACCTGTCCCCTTTACCGGGATATGTGGCAGGCGCATATCGGCGCAAAGGATCATATGTAAGGGGGTGTTGTCAAATGTATGGAACATTGAAAAAAAATTTTTGCGTTTGCTGGCAGCAAAGAGGGACTGCTGAAAAAATCCCTGCTGTTTGCGTTCCTCTCCGGCCTGTTTGCGGCTTTACAGTTTGCCGCCCTCTTTATCGTGGTGGAGGCGTTGGTATCCGATAACCGGGACAGCCGGTTTATCTGGATTTCTTTGGGCATCATGGCTGTTTCCCTGGTTGGAAGGATCATCACGACCTATTTCTCCACGATGGAGCAGACGGAAACCGGCTACTGTATGGTGGCGGAAAAGCGTATCCACATCGGAGACCGGCTGCGTTACATCCCGATGGGATATTTTAACAAGAACAGTATCGGGAACATTACCGCTATCGTTACCACCACGTTAGGGGATGTGGAAAATTCGGCGGCGCGTGTGCTGGTATCTGTGTTGGGCGGATTTTTCAATTCGGTGGCGCTTGTCATCGTTTTGGTGGTTTTTGACTGGCGGATCGGTCTGATTGCCGCAGTCGGCGTCCTGCTTTATCTTGCAGCGGCGGAACTGGCGCTCCGCAAATCTGAGCGCTTAAGCGGAGTGCGGCAGCATACACAGGAAAGCCTTGTGGAATCCGTCCTGGAGTATATCCAGGGGATGGGGATCGTGAAAGCCTTCGGTATGGAGAAGGACAGCACACAGTCCATTGACAGTGCAATCAAGGCAAGCTGCCGGGACAATTTGAAACTGACAAAAGCCAGTGTCCCCTATGATGCCCTGAAACAGGTTGTTGTCCGGGTGTTCAGTGTTTTGCTGCTCCTGGCCTCCATTTACTTCTGGCTGAACGGTTCCCTGTCATTGGCCTATGGCGTGATTTTGGTGATCGCTTCCTTTATGGTGTTCAATGATCTGGAAAACGCCGGAAACATGGCCTCCCTGCTGCAAATGCTGGCGGCTTCTATGGATACGGCAAACTCTATTGACGATACGCCGGTCATGGATGAAAAGGGCGCAGATGTGGTTCCGGCATCCTCGGAAATTATATTTGATAATGTGGACTTTTCCTATGCAGACCGAAAAATTCTGGATCATGTCAGCTTTACGATCCCTGCCGGAACGACCACTGCCATTGTCGGCCCGTCCGGTTCTGGCAAGACGACTATGTGCAACCTGATTGCCCGATTTTGGGATGTAGACGCGGGAGAATTACGGTTGGCGGCAAAGATGTCCGGGATTTTAAACTGGACAGCCTGATGAAGAATATCGGCATGGTATTTCAGAACGTGTATCTGTTTGCCGATTCGATTGAGAACAACATCAAATTCGGCTGCCCGGATGCCACGCACGAACAGGTGGTAGAGGCGGCGAAAAAGGCTTGCTGCCATGAATTTATTTCCGCCCTGACCGACGGGTATGATACGGTGATCGGGGAAGGCGGAGGAACCCTGTCCGGTGGTGAGAAGCAGCGTATTTCCATTGCCCGCGCCATATTGAAAGACGCCCCGATTATCATTCTGGATGAAGCCACAAGCAGCGTTGACCCGGAAAATGAAGAAGAATTGCAGCGGGCGATTGCGGAATTGACGCACGACAAGACTATTATTATGATCGCCCACCGCCTGAAAACCGTCCGGGGTGCGGATCAGATATTGGTATTGGATGATTCCCATATCGTTCAGCGCGGCACTCATGCAGAACTGATCCAGCAGAAGGGTCTGTATGCGGACTTCGTATCCGAAAGGCAGGAGCTATCGGCTGGAAACTGGCACAGTAAAGGAGGCGGCAATGAAGATTTATGCGTCGGGCGAGGATTATTTGGAAGCAGTCCTTGTATTGCAAAAGGAAAAAGGCATGGTTCGCTCCGTTGACCTTGCCCGACACATGGGATTCAGTAAACCGAGTATCAGCCATGCAGTAGGTGTGTTAAAGAATGGCGGTTTTCTGACCGTGGATGAAGATGGATATCTCCATCTGACCGAAGACGGGCGGGAGGTTGCTGAGAAAATTTATGAACGGCATCAGTTCTTTACGGAGCAGCTTGTAGCTGTCGGGGTTGATCGGGAAACCGCAGAAAGGGATGCCTGTCGGATAGAACATGCAATCAGCGAAGAGACTTTTCAGAAATTGAAAGCTTCGGTTGAAAAACAGAGCAATGATACAGCATAACTTGAATGAATTATTTAGCACAGAAATTTGCATCTAATCAACAGATATTATCTATATATTGTGATTGAAATGTTGACGCAAACAAAATACAGTGCTATGATAATTGCGTAAATAGTTTTATTTGGGAAATATCCTGAATAAGAAATTTCATTCTGGAGAGGTCCGGGATTTGAAAGTAGATTGTGCGAAAAGTACAGGAGAAGTCTGTTCGGACTTCTGTAATATTGATTCGGGCATCAGCCTGAGAAGACAGAAAAGACATCAAAAAGCAAAGAATTGTTTTTGGTGTCTTTTTTATGTTCAGGCTGGCAAAAGGAGGGAAGACAAGAACAACCTTTGATCGAATATATTTATATAATGGATTGGAATGTGGAAAAGTGGAGAACCCAAATACCTTTTACCCGAATTGTATTGTACGGTAAGGAACCTGGAAGAGAGATTTTTCAAAGAAGCGGCCGAAAGAATTACAAGGGATTGTAGGAAATAAAAGATTGGAGGAAACAGAAACGTATGGCAAATACCAGATTATTTGACAGCTGGCAGATTGGGATGGATATGCCGGCACCTTTTGACAGGGCGATAGATGGAGGCGTGCGGTATTCAACGAAGGAAGAGGACTGTTCCTGCTACAACAAGGCGATAAGGGGGAAAAAGCAACACTCTTTCCCGTCGTGCTCCGTGCGGTGCTGAACCTGATGCGGGGAGGACTGGCCGATGGAAACATCGCTGCGTTCTACTGTATGGAGTACACGAAAGCATATCAGGGAAAAGAAATGGATTGTGTAATCATATATAATCCGAAAAACGGGAGGTTCAAAGAAGAAATCATAGCCACGCCGGAACTTGGGACAGCATTTTCGATGGAAATGAAGGATCAGCACATGGCAGTTCCTCTGCCGGTTCTTGCCGGGCAGAACACAGGGGAGAAATTAGTTGCACTTCTGGCTTATGCAGCATAGAGGAAGACGGTCCGCTTTTTGATGCAGAATTCCATTATTATTACCAGCAGTTAAAAGCAATGCATGATAACGGCTGGATTTTCGAAGAGGCAGCAAAAAGAAAAAAAGAGTTTGGAACTGAAGGGCATAGCTCAGTATATGGATATTAAGGAACTGTCCAGACCGATCGTAGAGGAGTTGGTAGATGTAATCTATTTTTACGATCCGGAACATATTGAGGTGGTTTGGAATTTCAAAGATGATTTGCCGGATTATACAAAATGAATTTGAAAGTGTTTCCTAGAAATATTGAATACTGAATTTACGAAAGAGGAGATGATGTGAAGATACATGATCTCCTTTTTGTGTTAAAACAGGGGAAGAGATCAGGTACTCAGTAGCATTATAGAATAAAAATTCCTGTGAAACATTTTCAAGGAATCAAATTACTGGTAAGAGCGGGGCATGAAGCATCTGGATATAAGAACTGTTTCGAGAATGTTGATTTTATGTAGAACACTTTTTGGCTTTTAGAAGATATTTGTGAAACATAGACAGATTAAAACAAAAACAGAAGAGTGCAATAGCAGATAAAACATACAAAATGTACTTGAAGTTTTATCTTGAGAATCAGCGAATGCCGGTTGAAGATGAAGTGAATGATATATGTAAAAGGTTGTTTACAGCAGTTCAATCGTTTGCTCCTAAAACGGAATATGAAGAATTTTATAAAATTGTGGAAAAGCGTGAAAAGAGTTATGAAGAACGTATCCTGAGAGACCTTCAGAATGGAATTACACTGGAAACACTTATGGCAAAAAAATATAAGAAAACGCCGGAAGAAAAAGCAGCTTTTGCGAAACAAAAGAAGCAGCAGAGGAGAGCAAAACGGAAAAAAGAAACGTAAGTATGAAACTGCCATGTGATTAGACAATTATTCAAGAGTGGAATGATAAAAGGACTATCACAATTTTTGGTGATGGTCTTTTTATTTGAAATTAGTGAGAATATTTAAAATGATTTATTATTCTTGATTTTTTTAATTTTTAGAAGATATAACTATGGATATAAAGAAGCAAAGCACTATTCTTAGAAATTTATTTTCCAAATAAATCAGTGTTTTGTGAAAATGCATTTATTAATAATAGGAAGGGATAAAAAAACATTTTGCAGGCGTTAGGTGCAGACATGTATCCTATACGCAATACAATAATGCAAGCCATGGATTCAGTTGCATTAAAGGCCGCAAATAAAGATATAGAAATCATTGCTACTGAAGAAATAAGTGATGTAAAAGTTTATCATAATTTTAAATGGACGAGAGAAGTTTTTGAAAATATCTTAGAGAATGCTATAAAATATTCTCCATGTAAAAGCATTATAAAGATAAGTATAGAACAATTAGAAACATATACTAAAATTTCGATTGAAGACAGTGGTATTGGAATTCGGGATGAAGAGTATGTAAAAATATTTCAAAGATTTTATCGAAGTAAAGATGTGGAGAATGCAGAAGGATCTGGAATTGGACTATATTTATGTAGACTTATTTTGGAAAACGAAAAAGGAAGTATTACAGTAAAGTCTCAATATGGAAAAGGAAGTGTTTTTTCTGTGTTTCTATTAAATAGCATACCACAACAGCAAAAATAACCGGAAATTCTTAAGCGAATAAAAATATATAAATGACATTCTGAGTTTCTTGATATTACCAGCTGGAGGTCTAGAGAATAATTTCCTACATGATAAAAATTCAGAAGTGTATTACAATAGTAAATGTTATACATTTGGTTATATGCCACATTATACATTAAGAAAAAATGAGATTGGAACTTTGGGAAGAGTCAGAAGAAGATGAATGAGGGCACAAAGTACCCTCATTCATCTCTCGAGATAGGTACTGATTCTCGTTTTGTCTGAAGTGAATCGGATTTTACATTTGGAGTATACATCAAAGCAATGAAATTCTGCTGGATGATATCTAGTGTCTTCTGTTTTTTCTGTAATTCCTGTTTTTCGCGGACAGTAGCTGCCTGTTCAGATTCAAGATTTTCAATCCGTTTCTGGATTTTATTAGAGCTTGGGATTTTGGTAACACCGAGATCCTGAAGCTCTTTTTTTAGTGAATCGTGGAGCTGGTATTCTGCCTGATGCTTGGTTCGGTATGCTTTTGGATTTTTAGCAGATCTGCAATCTTCAATCACTTTACGGCAAAGCCGGTAAGAATCACAGTGTTTCTGAATGATTTTCTGTGTGCTCAGCTCACTGTTGATTTGTGTTATTCTCTGCTCAGCCGCTTTAACAGAAGCATTAACATCAGAAAGATGCTGCTGGAAATCTTCATAATTCAGTAGGTTATTTTCGGAAAGATAGTTGAAGGTGCGGGCTGCCTCTTTCAGATTATTGAGTTTTGCCCATCGTTCAAAGCCTTCTCGATTGCCGGTTGTAACATACGTGGAGATATTGATATACAGGCGAGATTCTCTGGACAGATGCTTTGGAGTTTTCACCTTGCTACGATTTTTAGCCAGACGGATACGGACATTTTCTTCCGAATAATAACTTCCGAGAGATTTCATATAAGTGAAGTTTTTCTGTTCCGGTGCACGGAAGGACAGATGTTTTCCCTGTCGAACTTCATATCCTGCTAACTGCATCTTTTGTAGAAATTCCTCATAGTTGATAGAAGACCAGATTGATTTATCAACTGCGACACGTAGCTTGGCTTTCCAGCTGGTGCACGATGATACTCCATGTTCTCTTTATAGCTTTTACCTTTTTCTCCGGTTGGCATACTGGTGGCAAGTCCATTTTCATGGCAGATACGATTACTGATTCTACAGAGTTTATGGTAGCTCCGCTTATTGGAAACATACTTATGATGATCAACGAAGCTTGCAGCGTTGAAGATGATATGGTTATGGATATGATTTTTGTCAACATGGGTACTGATCACATATTCATATTTTCCTTTCAATACTTCATCTGCAAATTGCTGACCTAAGCGATGGGCATTTTCGGCATCAACTTCTCCAGGTTTAAAAGATTGGATCAGATGAAATGCCAGGTTATCGCCTTTATCCATTCCATTCTTTTTTGCCATTTCTCTTGTCATAGAAAATTCAAGATCTGCAGTTTCCGGGGAACAGCCAAAACTGGAAACTAACAGTTTTTCATCTGTCTTATCTGGATTTGTAATATAGTCCAGAGCTTTCTTGTCAGTTACCTTAATGGGGAAGATTTTAAGATACGCCATAATTCTTTCACCATCTCTTTCAATTCTTGCATTTCTTCTGGATATAGATCTCCGGTGGTATTTACCTTTTTTGCAATCTGGTTGATATTTACACCAATCTTGTGCATTTCCTCATACTGTTTCTTCAGTGGGGTGGTATCGGTGTTGACGATGTAACCGTCGATTGCCATCTTACGCAGATAAGCTCCCATGTTTTTGGTTTTTGATTCTATCATCTTCCTGCGTATAAGCTTCCTTTCTTCTTCGGTGACATAAAAATGGATTTCTTTGTTTCTCTTTCTTTCAGCCATTGGTGGGTTCTCCTTTCTGAGAGGACAGTAGTATCGTTGCTTTCAACGTTTTTCAATTTAGGGCAGGGTACCCTAATTGGGATTTCCCGGAAGTGTATCCTCACTTCCTGTCCTTGCTGTTTTACCCCTCTATTAGTTAAAGTCAGGAGAACCGGGAAAATGCAAAAGAATTTGGCAGGTAGCACGGGAAGTGAAAATATGGTATGATTATGGGCAGGATATCAGGAGAATCAGGAGTTGAATAGATTGTGAAGAAAGAAGAAATTTTTGAATATGTGAAGAAACAGTATGGTACGATGCCGGAGTATTTATGGGCACAATCACCAGATAATGCTGTGTTGCGACATAAGAATGGAAAATGGTATGCTGTGGTCATGAGCGTTGAAAAATGTAAACTCGGATTAGAAGGAAATGAATTTGTCGATATTATGAATGTAAAATGTGATCCGGAAATGACAAGTATGATTATTCAGACCTTTGGATTTTTGCCAGGATACCATATGAACAAACAGCAATGGATCACAATTTTACTAGATGGTTCAGTAAGTGAAGCAAAGGCATTAGATTTTTTGGATATGAGCTATGATATGATTGATGGGAATAGAGGAAAGGAAGAATGATGAGAAAGGTAATCGTATATTCATCTGTGCATCATGGAAACACAGAGAAATTAGTAAAGAGCATTGCAGAAGAGTGTCAGGTTGATTTGATTGATGCTGTAAAACAGCCAGATGCAGATCTGAGCAGTTATGATACGATTGGGTTTGCATCAGGAATCTATTTTTCAAAATTTCATCAGTCGATATTGGGATTTGCAGAGAAGAATCTACCGGACGACAAAGGGGTATTTCTGATCTGTACTTATGGTGGAAGTGCGAATTATAAATCCATAGAGCAGATTTTGGGCAAGAAGCATTCTACAGCAATCGGAAAATTCGGATGCAAGGGCTATGACACATTTGGCCCATTTAAACTGGTGGGTGGTATAGCAAAAGGACATCCAGATGGAAAAGATATAAAAAATGCAGTTGAGTTTGTAAAAGGACTCTAAATAGTTTAGCGAAAAAGAAAAACCGGGGAACAGTCCTCGGTTTTCTGATATTTGCGGTTCAGTCTTCAATTTGAAAAATCTCTTCTACTGGCATTTTCAGATAATGTGCCAGACGGATTGCAATTTCGAGAGAGGCATTTCGCTCACCACGCTCAATGCGTCCGATGGTATCACTGCAAGAACCGACAGCTTTTGCAAGATCTGCCTGAACGAGATTTCGTTCTTCACGGATATCTTTAAGTGTGTTGTTAATTGCCATTTTATCACTTCCTTTATTATTTTCAGCAAGAGCAGGCTAGAAGTCTGCAGTTGATCTTTAATGAAAACCAGGGATTTCTGCTCCTTTGCATTTTCCGATTACTTTCCCAAAGATTTTAAAAGAATCAGATTCATAAATCTGGATTGGATGATACTTTTCATTCAATGAAACCAGATAAACTCCATCCGGACCGTCATGTAGCTCTTTGATATAGGTATTGCCATTGAGATAGAAGATACCGATTTCACCGTTGGAGATACTGTCTTGTTTATGAACCCATGCAACATCTCCGGTATGATACATTGGTTCCATACTGTCACCAGATATACGGATTCCAAAATCCGTCTTTTCAGGTGCGAGATGACCGACATTGTAACTTTCTTTTACACTGTCTTCAATATAATTTCCAGTACCGGCAGAAGCTGGCTCTACTGCAATCGGCTGATAATTTTCAAATGGAATGATATCGGCTCTATGCGGAAGATACTTTCTGGACGCCCGCAGAAGATTGGCAAATTCAATAATCTTAGCTTTACCGTCTTCATTCAAATTTTCCATGACATGATCAAATGGATTTTCACCTAAAAATTCTTCGTATATATCTTCAATATCTAAAATCTGACAAACTGTCAGGATTGTGTGTAAGGAGGGTTCTCTTGTTAGATTCTCCCATTTGGAGACTGCTTTCGTAGTAACTTCAATTCCTTCCTGAGCAAGTAAGTCCACCAGATCCGCCTGGGAGTAGCCTTTCCTTTTTCTGTTTTCTACTAATACTTCTCCGAAAGCACGCATATGTTCGCCTCATTTCTTTTTGATTTTTCTATATGCATTATAACCCGAATAAAATCAAAAATCAAGAAAAATCTCCGAAAAGGAGATAATACGACCAAGATGTCGCTTGACTATCTCCAATACGGAGATATATACTAAGCATACAGAAATTGATAAGACAATAAACCAAACAGAGAGAAGGTGGTGGAGTTAATGGGAGACAGGACAATTCTTCATAGCGACATGAATTCATTTTATGCAAGTGTGGAAATGCTGCATCACCCGGAATTTGCCGGAATGCCTCTTGCAGTTGGCGGTGATCCGGAAGCCAGACATGGAATTGTGCTGACAGCAAATTATATTGCAAAGCGAAAAGGTGTAAAGACCGGAATGGCATTATGGCAGGCAAAACAGATTTGTCCGGAAATCATTTTTGTGCCACCACGGATGGACTTGTATTTGAGATTTTCACAGATGGCAAGAGAAATCTATTCGGAGTATACGGACAAGATCGAGCCATATGGGATTGATGAAGCCTGGCTGGATGTATCAGACAGTAGAAAGCTGAAAGGAAGCGGAATAACGATTGCAAGAGAAATCAGCCATCGGATTAAATACGAACTGGGTGTAACGGTAAGTATTGGAATTTCCTGGAATAAGATTTATGCGAAACTTGGTTCAGATTACAAAAAGCCAGATGCGATTACAGAGTTTAACCGGGAGAATTATAAAAGTATGATTTGGCAGCTTCCTGCATCGGATCTGCTTTATGTTGGAAGACAGACTCGGAAGAAACTTCAGAAGCTGGGGATTCGAACCATTGGGGAACTTGCAGAAAGTGATGAAGCAATGTTAGAAAGCCATTTTGGAAAGATGGGAATTGTGTTATGGTCATTTGCAAATGGCTGGGACGATGATCCGGTTTGCAAAGATGGGTATACAGCTCCGGTGAAGTCAATTGGTAATAGTACCACAACTCCAAGAGATTTAGAAGATGATCTAGATGTCTGGATCATTCAGATGGCACTGGCAGAAAGCGTTGCAGCAAGATTAAGAAAACATGGTTTTAAATGCAAAACGATAGAAATTACGGTCCGAGACAATGGCTTGTTTCGTTTTTCGAGGCAGAAACAATTACATCATCCAACAAATATAACAGATGAGATTGTTACAGCAGCATTTCAATTGTTTAAGGATTATTATAAATGGGAGCATCCAATCAGAAGCCTTGGTATTCGAGCAGTAGATCTTGTGTTGGATGATATTCCCGTCCAGTTGGAACTTTTTGGTAATCAAGAGAAACAGGAAAAATTGGAAAAGATGGATCGCACTGTAGATGAGATCAGACGACGGTTTGGTTATTTCAGTATACAGAGAGCAGTTATGTATCAGGATAAAGTCTTATCCCACTTGGACGCTGGTACACATACAGTTCATCCACACAGTTATTTTCATGGATAATGGGAGGGATAGATTTGAAACAGACATTAACCAGAAAACAGGAAGAAAGCTATCAGTGCATTTTGAATTATACGAAGGAGCATGGATATCCGCCGACAGTTCGGGAATTTGGAAAACTGATCGGAGTAAGATCAACGTCATCTGCTTTTTCCAGAATTAAGCAGTTGGAACAAAACGGATATATCCGAAGGATTCCGGCATCGCCAAGAGCAATAGAGATCTTATAGTGAGGTGTCGGTATGAATAAAGTGTATGTAGATGTAGTGGCAGAGTTTCGGAAAGACGGAAAACTGGTTCCTATATTTTTCACCTGGGAAGATGGAAGAAAATATAACATTGACAGAATTTTGAAAATTGAGCGATGTGCCAGCAGAAAGGCAGGCGGTGTAGGAATGATGTATACCTGTATGATACAGGGACAGGAAAGCCATTTGTTTTATGAAGTGGATAAATGGTTTATGGAGAGAAAAACAGCATAAGGAGAGATTGGTATAGACGATATTATTTGGATTATTAACCGGCAGGGATAGTCACTTTCCCTTTATATTCCTGCAGGTTTTACATAAGAAGATGGATTCCGGTCAGCAAAGGCAGCTCCCACAATGCCTTTTGGATATCCGCTTCTGCAAGTTGTAGTAAGTAATTGCTTCCCATCAAAATCATGGGGAAAGCGAACTGGTCTGAAAGACCGCCAGTTAGTGTGATGATGATAAGGAGATTTTGAAACTGATGACAGACAGAGATTATGCAATTAAATCAATGAAAGAGATTACCTTCCAGATGGCAAGCCATGCACAGGATTATCTGGAAGTAACGATGGAGAGACATTATACAGATATCAAGGAACTGATGACAAGCTATCAGAAATTGATTTTGGAAAATCAGATTGTGTTAGAAGAATTGGATATGGAGTGCCAGGAGAAAATCAATGAAGATATGGCATATGCGTTGAGTTATCTGAGCATTTATAACAATCAGCTGAATGTGCCAAAGATGCACCGGGAAATGAATAACCTGATGATTATTTACGGCTTGTCAGATATGATCTATCGTGGAATGACACTGGTAAAGTTCTATGCACCGAATGGTGTGATGCTCAGTGAGATTCTTCATTCCTGCTTTTGCAGTCATTATAATAAGACAGATGTGGAAGTACAGCAGGAGTTAGGCGTAGGCAGGACTTCTTTTTATAAAATGAAGAAGCAGGCACTTGGATATTTAGGATTTTATTTTTATGAGATAGTGGTACCGCAGGCAAAAGATAAAAGATTTAAACCATCACTGGGCGTTGAGGAAGAGTAGGTGAATAATATGAGATACGAAGATTCGATGAAGGGTGTAGCTGATCAGATAATCAAAGAACAGCAGCGAGCCAGTAAAATTAAAAACAATCCAGAAGAATTCCATTGGCATGACGAATATGCAACGTTGAATTTCTTTCGGTTTATCTGTAAAAATATCGGTAACTTGGGAAATGGAGAAATTGAAAAAATGGTCACACGCTTAAAGCACATAGATCAGAAAGCAGTGGAAAACCATGTGAATGGTGCTGTCTGGGCATTTGATTATGATAAGATGTTCTGTGTACTGATGGAAAATGAAATTTGCCGAAAGGTGTGTGAAAAGAATAAATATAATAGTTGGACGAAGCTGATTGGACAGTATTGTGTTTCAATGGCTTAAAGATGAAGAAAGTGCTGCTGGAGAAAAATACTCTCCAGCAACTTCGTTTTTGATGAATAAAGGTCAGTTTTTTTGTTTAACTATTCTCACTATTATTTGATTCAGTGATTTTTTTCTTCTTTGGAGAAACCAGTTTGTGACCGGAATAAATGGACATGCCCATACAAAGCAATGAAGAATAGGCAAAATATTTATGTGCAGTCATAGATTTTCTGATTCCAGAATAAATGCATCCCAACATACAGAAAAGTGCTCCGAGGGACCAGTATTTATGCGATTTCATGATTTGATACCTCCTTTGATTTAACTGATTCTATCATAACGCTTTTTTTACGAATATGCAAAGAAAATCTTGAAATATAGTTCTATAGAATTAGAACTTGGTTTTGCGATTCTGTATATTTAAGATATTCACAAGTATACTAAATTCAGAACGATTATTCGTTCTGGAGGAGGTGTTACGATGGATTTGAAAGCAGTAGGACAGCGAATCAAATCAGCACGAGAAGCAAAAAATCTCACGCAAGAGGAACTGGCTGCATTAGTACATTTAAGTCCGACGCATGTGAGTGTAATAGAGAGAGGCTTGAAAGTTACAAAATTGGATACCTTTGTTGCAATTGCAAATGCATTAGATGTTTCTGCAGATACTCTTTTGATTGATGTTGTGGCACATTCAGTTACAGGTGTTACCAATGAGCTGGCAGAGAAAATAGAAAAACTTCCGATCAAAGAGCAGAAAAAAATTATCAAAGTAATCCATACATTATTGGAAGAATAATATGACAAAACTGGGAAGAGCAAGTAGCTCTTCTTTTTTTTGCCCCTTTATCCAGCTTTAAGTTGAAAAGTGTCTTTTCATGACGATAGAAATATGCTAAATTAGTTCCATAGAACAAGATGTAATTCTTTTTATATTGGAGGAAAATGAATGAGAGAGAAAACTATTTATGAGAAGATTGCAGAAAAGTACAACACAACACCAGAAGAAGTACGAAGAGAAATGCAGATAGCCATAGATGCAGGCTTTGATAATCCTGATCCAGCTGTGCAGGAAAAATGGAAGAAAATGACACTTAAAGGAGACAGACCCACACCGGAAGAAGTAATCAATTACGCAGTAAAACAATTAAAAGGAAATTAATGAAAATATGAAGAAAAAGATAATTGCAGTGATAACAGGAGCAGTGATCTTGATAATTGCTGCAGGAAGTATTTATGGGAAAACTGAATCCGGTCATAAGAGAGGTGAACCGGATGTAGTAGGAACATTTTCCATAAATCGGGATGAAAATTTAACTGTGGTCGCTAATCGGGAAAATATTGAGGATAGGGAAGCGTTTGCAAGAGAACTTTTGCAGATGTACAAGGATGATTCTTTTCATTCGACAAAATTCTCTACAGACAGGGGATATGCGACGAGCCTTGATATGAACATCTATTTATGGAAAGAGGATATTGAAGACGGGGAATCGGTAATGACAGCCGAATACAGACCTGTAGAATATGGAAAGGACTATGATGTTGTCAATAATCCTGATAAATTTCAAATATATATAGATGGAAAAGAAGTAGAAGAATAACACGGTGAACTTTTTACACTGAAATATGTACGATTCTAATAATGACATGAACTTATGGGAACGTATTGAGGATACTTTGTGAACTTTATCCTGATACAATTATTATGCTGATGAAAGAGGGCATAGATAACTGAATACAAGAAAGAGACGAAGTCTCAGTAGTTAAGAAAAAACTACTGGGGCTTTTTTTGTGCCTGAATTTTTCAGCCAATAACTGCGGGTATGTCCCGGCAGGATAAAGGCGGAGCAGGCATGATCCTAAACAGAGGTCCGCCTTCTGGATTTGAAACGAGCAACAAGATTTCAAATTCAGGAGGAACGGATATGTATATTGAACACCCATATTTTTATGACGGAAAGTACTACGCAAATATTGATGGAGAAATGATCGAGATTACAAGAGAAGTTGCGTATGCGATGAACAATTTTTTACAGAAAGTAGCAAGGCAAAAAAAAGTTGAGATTAAGAACGAACTGGGGGGAAGTCGTGGATAAGATGCTGCGGGAAGTACCTTACAGTGGACAGTCCATTATGGGGGAAGGATTCATGATTGAAG
>ENA-OPZM01000141-OPZM01000141.1-human-gut-metagenome-genome-assembly--contig:-NODE-141-length-30693-cov-2.801642_pt1 | contig 30693 bp, 35 predicted proteins | sample MGYA00242478_ERZ504493 | MGnify/ENA primary metagenome ERZ504493 (study PRJEB26092, sample SAMD00036227) | human gut metagenome | host: Homo sapiens | study: EMG produced TPA metagenomics assembly of... | reverse complement strand
TATTCTCTATTCATTAAAATTCATTAAGCGCTCCCCCAACTCCTACCTCCTCCCTCCTAACTCCTAACTAAAAAATTCCCGCCGTTCCTTGGAGGAGAAACGGCCGGGGTGAAGGGGAAGATATGATGTAGAGAGGAAACGTTACATGAAATTCAGCGCAAAAGCTTTTGCTTTACACATCAGCCAGCAATGCTCTTGTACTGCTCATTGACTTCCTTGGTCCAGTCAGCGCCGCCCATGTCGTTCCAGCTCTGCTTAAAGCTTTCCCAATCGGCTTCGGTCTTCTGGCCCATGATGTACTCAATGATGAAGGAAGTTGCGGTATCGGACAGCGTGGAGGAAGCGCGCTGCTCAGTAGCGGTTGCACCGCCGTAGAAGTAGTTGGTCTCATAGAAACCTGTCTCGCGTGCGGTCAGGCCAATGTCAATACCCATGCCCTTTTCCAGGCGGCTCTTGTACTGGCCCCAGGAGGTGCCGCGGTTTTCAGAGTTGTTGCCGTTGGTCAGCCAGTCATCCATATAGTCGTACATGACTTTCTCGTACTCGACCTTCAGAGAATCGCGATCCTTTGCCTCATAAGCTGCCCAGATTTCGGGGCGGTAGGTTGCCCAAGGTACCGGAAAGTAGATGTAAACCGGCAGATAGAAAACGGATGCGCCGTTCTCGGCTTTATCCAGACCATTGAAGATGGTCTTATCGGTCGCGCAGTTTTCGTTGACAGCCATGCCCAGGTTGATCAGCTTGACAAGAGCTTCTTCTGCGTGTTCGGGGGCGTTCTTGGTAACAACGTTAAAGAATTGGATGGAAGCCTGGTTCATAGCGGGCTTTGCATTGCCGCCCAGGTTGGGCAGGTTGATTTCTTTCCAGTCGGCATCGGGGTTGGCATCCTTGTTCTGGTTCAGCGGCCATGCGGGGATATAGTAGGTACCAAAGGTAGCGCCAACCTGGTCAGAGGTAACGCGCTCGGTGAACTGGTCAGAGTTCCAGGTTGCAAAGTCGGGTGCCAGAGCACCGCGGTCATACAGATCTTTCAGGCCGTTCAGAGCATCGACCATCTCGTCCTGAACGATACCGTTGACGAGCTCACCATCGCGCATGATCCACTTGTTGGGGTATGCACCGTAAGCCTGGAAGTAAGCGGCCAGAGCAAAGTTGGTGTTCAGCACGCTGGAAGTGGAGCCGAGGCCTGCGGTAGCTTTGCCGCCGTTGACGGTGGGGCCGTACTCAGCAAACTTGACCAACATATCGTTCATTTCCTGCACACTGGTGGGTTCGCTCAGCCCCAGGGCATCCAGCCAGTCAGAACGGTAGTACAAACCGGCAACGCTTCGGTCGGGTCCAGTGCAGCGGGAATGCCATACAGCTTGCCATCGCGGGAAGCATACTGCATGGGGGCTTCGCCCAGCATGTTCAGAATGTTTTTCACATCGTCGCTTGCATCGTTATTGTAAGCGTCGGTCAGATCACGCAGGTAATCGCTATCCAGGAATTCATAGAAGTTTTCGCTGTCCAGCATGACGATATCAGGAAGCTCGCCGGAGCTGAACTGGAGAGCTAGACGCTCGGAAAGCTGATCGTTGGGAACCATCCACAGGAAGTTCAGTTCAATGTTCAGGTAGTCTTTTGCCAACTGGACCAGAGAGTTGGTTTCGGGGGTGGTGCCGTCTTTCACGCTGCTGTCGGCGTCCCAGCAACGCAAACATTCAGGGTAACAGTCTCATCGAACGGCGTCATCCATTCCAGACCTTCGGGCAGGTCAGCAACGGGTTTTGCTGCGGTAGTGGCGGAGGAAACAGCGGTGGAATCAGATGCTGCGGTTTCGGTGCTGGATGCTACAGCAGAAGAGCTGCCGCCGCAAGCGGAAAGGGCAAGTGAAAGTGACATGGCTGCTGCCATCGCGGCAGCGCTGCGTTTCGTAGACTTTTTCAAAGTGGTCCCTCCTTTTGATTTGGTTGGGGGCAAACCGGGAAGCAGCATGTGGTGGTATGTTCGGCTCCCCTGCCATCCCTGTCATTCCGTACAAAACTAGCGCGCTTCGTATAATCTTATTGTACTCACTGCAAGTGTCATTTTCAATCAATAGAAATTGACATGGAATGCTGTTCTGTTTACATTTCAGTTAGGAGTTAGGGCAATACCGCATAATTCCCGCCTTACGGCTTAAGCACCGCTCCGACGGCTGCGGCACGGCATCTGCGTTGCCAAAATGCTCGATAAGACATCCAGTATTATCTGCGCTTTTGGCTTAGCATCTGCCGCACCTCGCTCGCCGTATCGCACTTAGAATTATGCGGTATTACCCTAACTTTTATTTTCGCTCTCAAAATACTGCCTCGGCGTTACCCCAGTGTTGCGTTTGAAGAACAGGATGAACGCCGACGGCGAGGCAAAACCGGTACGTTCGGCCACATTTTTGACCAGTTCCCCCTGGGCGATCAATTTCTTCGCGTGCTGCAATTTGGCCTCGTCGATCTGGTCGGAAAGCTTTTTGCCGGTATTGATGCGGTAAAAGCGGGACAGATACGACGGGTTGAAGCCGGTCATGCGGGCAAGGGCAGTCAGGGAAAGGTCATAGTTTTCCACGTTGTCCTCAATATAACGGTTGATCCGCTTGATGATGGCCTGGGTACTGTGGGTTTCATTTTCCTCGCGCTGGCGGCAGGTTTCGGCGCACAGTCGGTAAAGCGGTGCAGCATTTCCAGCTGGGTGGCGGCACCGCTGCGCAGGTAGGCGTTAAACAGGTCAAAGCAGGCCGTATCGCGGGCGGGCTCTTCTCCCAGCTGTTCGGCAAAAATTTCCCGCCGCACGTTCAGCAGCAGGGTGAAGAGCAGCAGCTGCTGTTCGCTGTCCAGTTGGGGCGGTTCGGCAGCATCAAAAAATGTTGTCTGCATCATGGTGCATACAGTATCCGCAGTGCCTGTGCGCATCAGCTGGTCCAACTGCTGCAACAGTGCCGAAAACTGGAATTGGTTCTGGATGGAAGCGCTGCCGGTGCCCAGCAGCAGATCCGCGTAAGTATTTTCGTCCACGATCAGCAGGCGGCCGGCGCTCTGGTCCACCATGCGGTAGATGCGGTTCAGCAGGCTGTACTGCTCGGCCAGATTCTCAAACGGTCCGGCGTTGCCAACCACCACGCTGACCGGGCAGTTGGCGGTATCGCTCAACTGCTGCTGCAACGCTTCAAACACAGCATACAGATAATTGGTTGCAGGCGGGTTTTCCGGCGCAGCACCCTGCAGCAACCACACAAAGGTTCCGCTTTCCGGCATCAGGGATTCAAACACCAGCTGCGGGAACTGCGCGGCCAGGATGTTATCCGCCAGCATCAGGCTTTGCAGATGCTCCGTTGCCTCGCCTGCGGTATCTTTGCCCAGAACCATGGCCACGGGGCGGGTGGGGTCCAGCGTCATCTCCAGATTGGGCAGGCTATGCTGGATCTGCTGCCAGCTGCCGCCGCCACGCACAAAACCTTCCAGCGCAGCGCGCTGCAAAAAGCCCTGCATGCGGGCATAACGGCGCTGCATTTCGCCCTGCTCCAGCTCGGCGCGTGCTTCGGCTGCGCACTGGGCGATCTCCTGATCGATCTTGTTCAGTACCACCTCGTCGCCTTCCATTTTGAGCAGATACCCATGGTACAGCGGCGATTTGGACGCCTGATGGATAAACTGGAAATCATCAAAGCCACTCAAAAACACGAAATGGATGTGCGGCCACAGCACTTCCGTTTCCCGCTGCAAAGTCAGGCCGTCCATATCCGGCATGCGGATGTCAGACAACACCACATCCACCTTGTTGTTTTGCAGAATGGATAACGCGTGCAGGCCGGAAAAGCTTTTCAGCACGATCACATCACCGCCGTACCGGCCCTCAAACTGGCTGGCAAGGCCCTCTACAATATTTGGTTCATCATCCACAAGCAACAGTGTCTGCATGGCTGGTTTCCTCCTTTTGGGGCTGCCCGTTATGCTGTTCGGTGTTCAGCGAGTGAGCGGGATGCAACGGCAGCCGCAGGCTGACCCCAAAGCCGCCCAGCGTGCCATGCTCACCTGCAAGTCGCCACCCTGCATCTGCATACGCAGCTTTACGTTTTTCAGGGCGGTGCACTCGGCCTTGCGGTCAGTGCTGTTCAAGTACTGGGTCAGTTTTTCCAGCTCGGCATCTGGGCAGCTGCCGTTATTTTCAACATAAATATTCAAAAATTCAGGTTTCATCTTAAACCGCAGCTGGATCAGACCGTTCTCCATTTTTTCCACGCCGTGGTTATATGCGTTCTCGAACAGGGGCTGTAAAATAAAGCGCGGCACGGCGAGTTCGCGGTAAGGTTCCGGCAGGGGCTGCAGCTGCACCGTGATGCGGTCACCAAAGCGGATGGTCTGTATCTCGGTATAATCCACAATGTTCTGGTACTCCATCGCCAAGGTAACAACCGGCTGGGCGCTGCGGGTAATATAGCGGTAGTAAGAGCTTAATTTCAGGCTCATCTCGCAATGCCGTCGGTGTCCTCCATTTTGGCCATTCGGTACAAATGGTAAAAGCTGTTGTACAAAAAGTGCGGATTGATCTGCGCCTGTAAGTATTTGATCTCGGACTGATAAGCGAGCTCTTTATTATGATATGCCTGTTCCAGCGTGGCCTGCAGCTGGCTGCCAGCTGGGCAAAAGCGTAATGCAAAAAGTCCATATCATTGCTGATGGCAGGCCCGCCCTTGGGGTCCGGCAGTAGCATCCCGGTCTGCTCCATTGTTTGCAGCTGTTTGGCGATTTGGCGGAACGGTTTTGTGATGAGCCGCCAGACCAAAAACAGAAAGATTCCTACCGCCAGCAGCATAATTATCGTCTGCACGCCGATCCACACTGCAAAGGAGGCTGTTACTTCCTGCAGTGCATCGGTTCCAGCGTAACTGGCAGTCCACAAGCTCCACGAACCAACAGGCTGCACGATGCGCAGATATTCAGCAGCATCCACTTTGGTTTCCGTGCTACCGGTGAATTCATTCAACACGGCATCCTGGATATCCACCACCAGGGCGGCGGGGCTGATGCGCTGCCGGGGCTGCGCACCGTAAAGATGTTGCTGCCGTCCGTACAATAGATGGCCGTGGTCTGGCCGTTTTCCGCATATTGGCTGCACAGGCGGGTCAGTGCGGCGGTGGAAAGTTCCGCCCACACCAATGCGGTGGATGTTTTATTGTTGAAACTTGTGGCGTCCGATACCAGATACAGCCGCCCGCCCACCGTCAGCACAGCACTGTGGCCGGGCGCAGCGTAATATGCTTCAATCAGCTGCTGCTCCAGGGCGGTGGGGTCATTGTACGTGCCGGAAGAATGAATGGTTTTATTCAGCGAGGGAAAATACGCTGTGGTAGATTGGATCAGACTACTGGTATTCTGCATGGTGTATACCTGCTCTGTCATACGCTGGATGGAATCATACAGCGCGGGAAAGCTGGCCTGCCGCGGAGTAAGGGTCAGCCGCAGGGTGACAGAACGGGTCAGGGTATATTTCATCTGGGTGCGGATGCGCAGCAGCTCAGTGTTCAGCTGATCGGTAAAATCCGCAGCCTGGGCAGTGTAGGCGGCTTGCCAGTCCTGCATAGCGTTGCGGCGCAGGCGCAGGGTAACGGTAATGCCGGCAGTGTAAACCGCCAGCACCGAAACCAGAAAGATGCTGATAAGCCTGCGGGACAAATTGAAAGAAAGCTGCGGGGTGCAGTCCTGCGGCATGGGGCGGACCTCCTTTGAACAAAATTCGTGCGTTTTTACCATTATAGACGATTTTACCCACTTTGCAACATAACGAATTGTTGATATCGCATCATCAATTCTTTATAATGCCTTGCAGAAAGCCCCAAAACCCGTATGATGGAAGCATGAAACAACGCCGGGCCGCCCGCTGCCCCGGCAAAAAACGAGCCAAACGGAAACCCAGGAAAAGAGAGAAGGAGGCGCCCCATGCTGAACGATGCCCAGAACCGCAAACTGATCGGCAAACTAAAGCGCGCGCTGGAAGTGTTTGAACCCTATGTGTTCACCAAAATCGCCCAGCTGCCCTATACGATGTATGAAACTGCCGACCGGCTGGAGACTGTGCCGGATGCCACCCTGGCCGCTGTGCCCGAAACCCGCCCCACCGGCAAAACCTGGTGGTGAGGGCCGTTACTGCTGGTTTTTGACCCAGTATACCCCACCGAATGAGCTGGCCGGGCAGCCGCTTTACCTGTACCCGGAGCTTGGCGGGTACGAGGCCATGTTGTGGGTGAACGGCGAACCCTATGGTACCTTTGCCACCAAAATTGTCGTAACCCGCCATGGCAACCATTATTGCGACTGCTTTACCCGCGCTGCCGTTCCGGGCACCCCGGTGCAGCTAGCCATTGAATTTTATGCCGGGCATTATGTCATTGGCGAGCAGCCGTTTGAGGAACGCCCCCACCGGGATTTTCGGTTTACTGCGGATAAAATTTCTGTCTGCATTAAAAATCAGGATGTGTTGGACTTTATTCTTGACCTGCGGGTCCTGCTGCAGCTGGTGGAGAAACTGCCGGAAACTTCTTTCCGCCGCGCAGATATTTTGAACGTATTAACGCAGGTGCATCAGGTGCTGTACTATGACCCAACGGCCACTGATACCGAGACCTGGCACACCAGCCTGGCCGCAGCACGCCGCGTGATGGCCCCCGCCCTGGCCCAAAAAAACGGTGGCAGTGCCCCCACTGCGGACCTTGTGGGCCACAGCCATATTGATACCGCCTGGCTTTGGCCGATGGACGAAACGATCAAAAAGATTGCCCGCACCGCAGCCAACCAGTTCAACCTGCTGGACCAGTACCCCGAGTATCGTTCATCCAGAGCGCTGCCTACCACACCTGCTGATGGAACAGCACTACCCGCAGGTATTCCGCCAGCTGCAAAAGCGGGTAGCCGATGGCCGGTTTGAGCTGAACGGCGCGGTCTGGGTGGAATGCGACTGCAACATTCCCTCCGGCGAAAGCCTTGTCCGCCAGTTTTTGTGGGGCACCCGGTACATCCGGGATAAGTTCGGCAAGGAGCAGCGGGTATTCTGGCTGCCAGATACCTTTGGCTACAGCGCCGCCCTGCCACAGATTATGCAGGGTTTTGGTGTGACCGGATTTTTGACCACCAAGCTTGCCTGGAACGATACCAACCGCTTCCCCTATGAAACCTTTGTCTGGAAAGGCATCGACGGTTCCAGCGTGGTAGCACACTTTTTTGTGATCGATACCTGGCCCGACCCGGCTGGGCTGCTGGAACGCATTGAGGGCATTGGCTACAAGGACCACATTGCCCGCAAGCAGGCGTTCCCGGAGCGGCTGGTGGCCTTTGGCTATGGCGATGGCGGCGGCGGACCGCAGTTTGAGATGATCGAAGCCGCCCGACGGCTGCAGGATCTGGAGGCTGCCCCAAGGTCGAATATACCTCCGTCGATGCCTTTGTGCAAAAGCTGGAAACCGCCGCCCCCACCCTGCCTGTGTATGACGGTGAGCTGTATCTGGAGCTGCACCGCGGCACCCTGACGGCCAAGCAGCAGATCAAAAAGAACAACCGCATGGCGGAAAACCTGCTGCGCATGCTGGAGCTCTGCCTGACCCGCAGCGCTGTTGCCACCCACACCCCTGCGGACGGCACTGCCCTGCGCCCGCTGTGGAACACCCTGCTGGTAAACCAGTTCCACGATATCTTGCCCGGCAGCTGCATTGCCGCCGCTAATGACCGCAGCTGCATGATATGGCCGAGATGCTGCACACCGGCAGCGAACTGCTGCGCAGCTGGTTTGCCCCCGCGCAGAACTGTTATACCGTGCTGAACCCGCTGGATGAACCCTGCCGCGATGTGTTCTACCTACCGCAGATTGCCTCCGGCTTTATAGCCAGGAGCCCGGCGTGACGCTGCAAAATGTGGTTCTTGCCGATGGCACCGCCGCCACCGCTGTGTATGGGCTGGAACGCCCCGCGCTGGGCGCTGCCGTGCTGCATTTTGTTCCCGGTGAACAGCCCGCCCAAACCAGCCGCTTTGTGTATGACGGCAAAACGCTGACCACCCCGCTGCTGCAAGTACAGTTGGACGAGCTGGGGCGCATTACCTCCCTTGTTACCCGTGCAGACGGCATGCAGTGGGCGGACGGCCCAATGAATACCCTGCTGATGGCAGAGGATGTTTCCGCTGGCTGGGATGGCTGGGATATTGATGCCGACTGCATGATGAAATTGCAGCCCGCCGCCCGCCTTACCAAGCAGACCGTGACCGCCGATGGCCCGCAGGAGTTCCGCCTGCACAGCCGGTATGAACTGGGCACCGCAACAATCCTTGAGCAGGACATGATTTTCCGCGCCGAAAGCACGCTGGTAGAATGGCAGACCGTACTGCACTGGAACGAAAAGCACCGTGTGCTGAAAGCGGCATTCCCCACCAATCTGCGCGCCAAAACAGCCCGACACGAGATCCAGTTTGGCTACATTGAGCGCCCCACCACTGCCAACGATACCCGCGAGCAGGCCATGTTCGAGCGCTGCAACCACCGCTATACCGACCTTTCGGAGCCGGGCCGCGGGCTGAGCATCTTCAATGACTGCAAGTATGGCATCAGCGTTCAGGGCGGAACCATGGCCCTGACGCTGGCCAAGGGCGGTACCCGGCCCGATGAACGCGGCGATGTAGGCACCTACACGTTCCGGTACGCCATCCAGCCCCATGCGGAAGCTTCAGCGCCAAGGTGCCCCGCCGCGGCATGCGGTTCGACCGTCTGCCCACCGTGCTGGCTGCCGATGCGCCCTCCCCTGCCCTGCTGACCACCAGCTGCCGCAATGTAGTGGTAGAAACCGTAAAGCCCTGCGAGGACGCCCAGAACGCCATGATCGTGCGCCTGTATGAATGCGAAGGTTCCCACACTGCCCCCGTTGCCCTGCACCCCGGCTTTGCCGTGACCGCCGCCCACCAGTGCGATATGGCAGAAAACGCCCAATTCTCCGTTGACCTCACCAACCTTGCCCCGTTCAAACCGTTTGAGGTAAGAACGGTGAAAATCAGATATTAAATAAATTAGAAATGAGAAATTATTAATTAGCAATGAAAGGAATTATTTGATAAATAAATCATCTGTAGGGCACGATACTTTCATCGCGCCAGGGAAAACTGCATTATTGTTTGTCGCAGCCTTCATCCTATTTGTAGGGGACGATGCGCGCATCGTCCCGCGGAACTTTACCAAATTGCATAATAAAAATTTGTAACATTCCCTGCCCCGCCCCGAATTCCTAATTAACTCCTACTTTCTAACTAGAAAGGAGCCTCCCCATGAACATCTCCAACCGCCTTATCTCCACCGCGGCGCGCCAGCGGGCTGCGGCATTGCTGAAAGAACTTTCGCTGGAAGAAAAAGTCCGCCAGCTGGGCTGCACCATGCTGGTCAGTGAGGACACCGACCTGACTGCCAAAGATCTTTCCGGCGGCATCGGCGAAATTGCCCTGCTGGATATCTGCGAAGAACCCGAAGCACTGGCTGCCCGCCTGCGGGATGTGCAGCAGTATGTGATGGAGCATTCGCCCCACCGCATTCCGGCGCTCTTCCATTGCGAAGCACTGGGTGGGCCGGTAGTCCCGCATACCGTGCTTTACCCCAACTCCATCGGCCTGGGCGCCACCTTTGATACCGCCCTTGTGCGCGATATGGCCAATACCATCCGTACCCAGATGCGCGCCATGGGCATTCTGCACGCATTATCGCCGGTATTGGACGTTGCCAAGGACCTGCGCTGGGGCCGCGTGAATGAGACATATGGCGGCGACCCGACCTTGAGTGCCGCTATGAGCTGCGCATTTGTGCAGGGCCTGCAGGGCGACGACCTGAGCACCGGCGTGGCCGCCACCGCCAAGCACTTTTTGGGGTACTCCCAGACTGTGGGCGGACTGAACCTGACCCGCACCCAGGCCGATGCCCGCGAACTGCGCGAGGTGTTCGCCAAACCGTTCGAGGCTGCCATCCGCAAGGCGGGCATCCGCACCGTAATGAACAGCTACTCCGAATGGGAGGGCCGCCCCGTCTGCGCCAGCCGCAAGCTGCTGACTGACCTTTTGCGCAGCGAACTAAGCTTTGACGGTTTGGTAGTCAGCGACTACCGCTCAGTATAACGCCTGCTAGACGATATCTTGGCCACTGCGGATGATATCACCGATGCCGCGCTGCAATGCCTGACCGCGGGCTTGGACATGGAGCTGCCCGACCGCCTTGGCTATGCCGATGGCATGACCCACGCCTTTGCCGAAGGCAAGGTGGATATCTCCTACCTGGACCGCGCCGTTCTTCGCGTGCTGACGCTCAAATTTGAACTTGGCCTTTTTGATGAGCCTTACCCCCAGTGGCAGCAGTACCACGCCGCTGCGTTTGCCCCCACCGCTGCTGCCGAGCAGCGCGCCACGCGGGAAAGCATTGTGCTGACCAAAAATGAGGGCAACACCCTGCCCCTTACCGACCGCAGCATCAAGTTGGCTGTCATTGGACCGGTGCCAGCAGCCTGCGCCTGCTGTACGGCGGCTACACCCAGCCCTCTATGCTGGAAATGTTCCAGGTGGTGCAGGATTCCAGTGCCATGGCAGGCGTGGGCGATAAATCCGCCGCCAAGCCAGTGCGCAAGTACGACCTTGCCGCCACCGACCGCGAGATTCACAAATCCCGCCCCGAAGCCAAAACGATTTTTGAAGCCCTGCAGGAGCTTTACCCCAACTGCACCTACACCCAGGGCTGCGATTATCTCGACCCCACCCAGACCGACTTTGCCGCCGCCCTCGCGGCGCTGAAAGCGCGGATGCCGTGATCCTGTGCCTGAGCGGAAAAAATGGCTGGGGCCGCCACTGCGACACCGGCGAAGGTAACGATGCCGCCAGCCTTGACCTGCCCGGTGCGCAGGAAGAACTGGCCCGTGTGGTGCTGGCTGCAAACCCGCGTACCATCGTAACCCATACAGATGGCCGTCCCCTGACCAGCCCCCATATTTACGCCAACGCCGCCGCCATTCTGGAAGCATTCACCCCCGGCACCTGGGGCGGCACTGAGCTGGCCGCCCTGATTGCCGGTATCCACAGCCCCGCAGGCTGCCTGCCACTGCCGCTGCCCCGCACCGCGGGCCACGAGCCGATGTTCATGGCTGAACACCGCGGGACCACCGGCCAGAGCTTTGTGGCAGGTTCCCTGAACCCGGACGGCTACTGGCAGTCGGACTTCCGCCCGCTGCGCCCCTTTGGCTATGGCCTATCCTACACAACCTTTGCGTATGAGGCGTTGAACCTGATCGTGGACCCCGATGGCACTGCCGAAGCGTTGGTCACGGTGCATAACACCGGCAGCTGCGACGGCGAGACTGTGGTGCAGCTGTATGGCCGCGATGCCATCGCCACCATTGTGCGGCCGGAACTGGAACTGTTGGGTTTTGCCCGCATTACCGTACCGCAGGGCCAGCGCCGCACCGTGCGGTTCCGGTTCAATCTCAACCAAATGGCTTTCCCGGACGAATACAGTGTCTGGCACCTAGAAGCCGGGCGGTTCACCATCTCAGCTGGCCCCAACAGCGCTGACCTCCCTCTGACCGCCAATTACATTCAGCCCTGCACCCGCGAAATCTTGCCCGAAGCACGGGAATATTTTGCGGAGTGGGATGTGGTGGAAGAATAAAGACGAGTTTTTGCCCTGTAGGGCGCGCTCACCCGACCGCGCCGGAATGGTTCGGTTTTTCTTTATAAAACATTTCACGGCACGTCATTTTGGGAGTATCCTCCCGTAGGGGCGCACGCAGACGTATCGTTCTATCGTCGAACAAAATATCAGCCCGATGTCCATTCCAATTTATATGGCTTTAGGTTGGCAACACATCGCGCACATTTCTTCCTTGCCCGCCTGCGGGTACCTCATCTGCCGTCTCCTTCTTCTTTTTTGAGGGGTGGGTTTGATACAGGAATCCCCGCCGCAAAGCTACTGTGCTCTGGCGGCGGGGATTCTGTTTGCCCGGCATTGAATCAGCAGGCCGTTTTTGGTATACTGTTGGATAAACGAAAGATAAGGAAATGGGGAAGAAACATGGCTTCTTATACATTTGAAAATCACACATTCCGCATGGTAGACCGCACCGACGGCAAGGATATTAAGGTACCGTCCAACATGTACCCGCTCAACCGCGAAGCACAGCTGTTTACCACCGAAACTACCGATACCATCAGCGATGCCCATGTGCGGGAGATTGTGAACTGCATTGACGGCCGCATGAACAACACCTACCAGAATGCCGAACAGGTAGTACGCACCCTGAACGTGTACGGTATTCCGGCTGTGCAGTATGTGGACTGGGTGTTTATGTCGGATTCTGCCCCCATGTACCAGTCCTTTGCTCTGGTCAAGGGTGACCACGGCGGCCCGGCCATTATTGACCTTTCGGTGGACCCGATCTGGCCCCAGTGGGAACAGGAAATGGCCCAGTACACCACCCCTGACGAGATGCGCGCCGCCTTTATTGAAAAGCAGTCAAAGCGCTGGGGATGTGCCAAACACCGAGCGCTGCGTGTTTGGCCAGGTACCGGATTATATGGTGTATGTTGCAGCATGTGCACCACCGACCAGGGCTTGAAGCTTTACCAGAAAGTCATGCGCGCCTTCCCCAAGCATCCCGCCAACCTGGAAGCCGAGCACGCACAGCGCGCCATGGTGGAGAGAGTGATGAAGGGGAAGATTTAAGTTAGGAGTTGGCGGCGGGGCAAAGGCCCGGCGTTTTGAGGCTATTTACCGGGACTATTTCAGTCTACAGGTACGCAACGAGAAACTCAAAAACATGCGAAACATTGGCAGTTATTATTATTACGACCCCGTTCATTGCAGAAACGGCGGATTTGATGCAGCTTTGGAATTTTCCGATGGGTATGATATCTTTGAAGTGAAATATTATAGCCAAGCCATGACTTTAAATGAGATTCATCATGAAGCGCAGCAGGTTGCAGCAATCAAAGAGCCGAACGTCCGCCATCTCGGTTTTATTGCAATCCATGGATTTGTTGTCCGGGAAGTCCCTTATCTGTACCTTGACGAAAATGACATTTTGTAAAATGATACGAAATACCATTTAATCATTTTCTTTGTAACGCATCTCGAGTTTTATTGTCTACGCCGCCATTAGCGGTATTTGCCGGTAAAAGGCAGAAGTTATCGGAAGATAATTCGACAGTCAAACGTAGATAAAAGTCAGAAAAGCATGCTTTTTAACGTCAAAACATCGCAATTTGAACCCATTTCAAAATGCTGATTTTTCGGGAAAAAAGAGAGAAAAATGGGCATTTTCGGCACGTCGGCGAGATGTAGGAGAGAAAAACAGGAGAAAACAAAAAGGGGCGATTTCCCTTATTATAATAGGTGTTTACGTAAATGCGTTGATTAAAATTTATGCAAAAATCCTCTTACCCCAAAAATCAAACCGCCCCTACCTTCTGTTGATAATTTCAAATAGCGGACGGTGATTATGGAAACAATATCCTCCGAATGTGACCGGGAGGACGCTGTTTTTATAACCCTATTTCAACTGCTGACAATTTGTCACCAGTTGGCACACACCTACTTCAATGCCCTATTAAATCGAAGCATTTGGATTCTGCCCTCAATAGCGGCAGTAATTTTCGCAGCCCGCCCATCATCAAACTGGGCAGCATTCTCCAAGATGTCCCTTGCCTTGCCAGAGAATCCATCAAGGCGAACCAGCGGCAAGTCTATATAGGGCGCAATCAGCTTTAGCTGGGATTGCTGTGATGTTTCAAACGGCTTTGCCGGAACCATTGCGTCCGCACTGATGGAGCGTGTGAGAGTCATCTGCCAAAGGCTTGTGCCGCTGTCATAGATGGGGGCAAGGCCTTTCCATTCCAGCGTTTCAGAATCCCGCAGAAAGCCGAAATTTCCAAGGTGGCGGTCTGTGTTGGCTAGGATATAATCGGCGGCCAGCATATTGCAGACTTCTTTTTGTACATCCGATAGCCCCCCTGCATTGCAACAATTATTAAAGTGCTGCCAGTTAGAAACACCCTGTTGCTGCGGCTGTAACCGCATAAATTGGGCAGCCGTAACAAGTTCCGTATGCTCGTCGGTGAAGCACTCACAGGCAGACATGACCTGTCCGCCCTGCTCTACAAGCCAGTAGGAAACGTGTGGCATACCGAGGGCCTCATACAGTGCCGTTGCCACAAGTTCATTATACGGCTCTTGTTGGTAGATGCCGGATCCTGCTTTTAACAGAATTCGTTTTCCGTCGGCAATACGCCAGCGCTTTTGCAAAAAGCCATCCGAGGTATTGCACGGGGAACACAAATCCGGCTGCGCAGATAAGACACCCTCACCAAACAAGGCCCGCCCTACATCTTCTGAAAAGTCGTTCTCATAGAAGTTTACATCGTGCCAGTTTTGCAGGGCATCACAGGGCGTGACCCAGTATTGATCGGAAAGCTTAGGCCGCTGCATTTGACGAGGAGCAGTTCAGCATAAGGAACGTGCAAATGTTCCAGCGCCTGTTCCAGCCCGGAACGGCTTGCCGGGATACCACGTCCAGCCCACCATTTGCGCAGGGAGAGAACGTCAAAACTACCATCAATGTGCCTTGCGCCGAGGGGGATTCTTTGCTCCGAAAGGACCTCTACTACATCAATAATATCGCCGGTCTTTTCGGCAATTTCAATAACTGCAACTTGATGGTCACGCTGCATCAAAAAAACCGCACGTCTGCTCACCTGCCTTACCTTATCATAGTAGATTATACCTTATAAAGGGTACCTTTGCAACGTGAGAAATCATCGCTGACAATAGTAGGATGTTTGCATATCGATATCCATACCGACATCGGCATCGTTTTCTGCAACACCATGTGCTATCAGTTCATGAGTGGTTGCATAATCCGTAATAACGACACCATCAAAGCCCCATTTTTTGCGCAGTGTGTCTTGCATCAGCCATCCTGTGTGGTATGGCCTTGAACAGGATGCCCGATAAACCGCAGGACTTGATTGCCGCACAACAATAAAGCAAATAAAAAACGAGCTTTACCATTTTTTCTCTGGCAAGGCTCGCTTCTCTGCTTTGTTTGTTAATCCAGCCGGAACACCTGCTCCAGCTTGGGCTGGGCACCGGTCACGGGGTCCATTTCCAGCTCCAGAATATCTTTCATATACTCATTCCAGCGGTCCACAATGGGGCTTTCTGCCTGCACTTTTTCAGCATAGGCAACGCCTTTTTCGCATTCATAGTAGCCAAAAAGTTCATCTTTGCAATAAAAAATGCTGTAATTGCAGATGCCTGCCTCTTTCAAAACCTTGACCATCTCCGGCCAGATCTCTGCGTGGCGGCGCTGATATTCTGCCTTGCAACCGGGTTTGATGCGGCCTTTCCATGCCATATGTTCCATGTTGATTTCCTTTCCGTACAAACATTTTTATTTTGTATTACGTTAAAACTAAAGTCAAAAAACAAGGTTGCATCCGCACCTTATTTTTGGTAAAATTACTGTAGTGTTACTATTCTTTTCATTTACATTATATTGCTTTTTTCTGATCTATTTCATACCACAAAGCACTGTTTATTTTGTGATAATTCTACTGAGGTGATCCCTTATGTTGACCTATAATATGGACGTGGAAGAGCGCAGTGTGTGGCTGCGTGCAACGCCAAATAACGCCGTGTTGGCACAGCCGTTTTATGCAACGGAAGCCGGACTGTTTTATGGGCGTTCCCACTTTGCCACAGCCCGTACAGACAAGGAAAGTTATATCCTTTTTTATACCCTGGCCGGGGCTGGCTTGATTGAGCAGAACGAACAGCACATTGAGCTGCCGCAAGGTGCCGCACTGCTGATGAACTGCCGCACACCGCAAAGTTACTGCACGGCCCCCGGCTATGATGTATGGGAGCACTACTGGGTACACCTTGACGGTGTTGGGGTTAAAACGTTGGCCGATTCCGTACAGTCGCAGGGGCGGCTTACCGCTGCGCATGTCAGCCGCATGGAGATGCAGCCTTTGTTTGAAACACTGTTTGCCGAGTGGAAAAAGGAAACCACCACCGCCCAGATCGAAATTGGGTTGACACTGCACAAAATGCTGGCACTGCTTGCCCACCAGCAGCTTTCCGGGGACGAAAGCCGTTCCAACCGGACCATGATCAAGCAGATTGCAGATTATATCCGTGCACATTATGCGGAGCCCATCAATCTGGATATGCTGCTGGCGCAGATCCCTGTCAGCAAAAGCTGGTTTTTGCGGCTTTTCCGGCAATATATGGGCACAACACCGTACAATTTTTTGTTATCCACCCGTATTACCCGCGCAAAAGAACTGCTGGTTCTGACAGATTTCCCTGTCGGCGAGGTTGCCCGCCAGGTTGGCTTTGAGGATGAAAGCAATTTTCCACCCGCTTTTCTTCCATGACAGGCCAAAGCCCGCAGCAATACCGCAAAAGCGCACTGAAACCTTTTGCCCAGAATTCATAAACACAAGACAAATCACGGTCTCATGATGATTTTTCTATCGCAGAGCCGTGTTTTCTTTTATTTCTCACCGGTTCAGATCAGCGTTCGCTTCATCCATTCTTTGCTGTAATACCGCACCACCGGGATGATACAGCCGGAAGCCCAGCTTAACGGGGTGGCAAGCCAGATGCCCCACACACCCAGGTGCGGCGCCAGCAAAGAGGCAAACGCCAGCCGGGCCCCCATCTCAAACAGGCCTGCAACCAGGCTGACATTTACATCCCCTGCACCGCGCAGCACGTTCAGATAACTGTTCATTACCGCGGCAATAATATAGGCAAACCCCATTACACTGAGAAAATCCGCCCCTTGTGCAATGCTGGCAGCATCGGTGGCTGGGTCAAGGAAAATCGACAGCAGCAGCCGGCGCGATGCAAACACCGCGACGGCCAACACCAGGCAGATCACGCAAAGCGCTTTCAGCGAATCACGCAGGCCCTGGCACACGCGGTCTATATCGTGTTTTCCCATATTCTGCCCCGTGTAAATGGCCAGTGCATTGCTTACCGATACCACAACCTGAATCGTCAGCGAATCGATCCGCTGCACAGCGGTGTAAGCCGCCATGGTCACACTGCCAAAACTGTTTACAATTCCCTGCACGGTCATACCGCCAAGGGTTATCATGCAGCTTTGCAGCGCCGTAGGCAGGCCAAAACGCAAAATCAGGGCGGCATCCACTTTGTTAAAACAGAGCCGTACCGAGGCAAAGGCAAAGGGCTGTTTCTGCCGCCATAGTTCGCAAAGGCAGACCCCTGCAGAAAGGAACTGTGCCGCTACCGTTGCCAATGCTGCCCCGGCTACCCCCATGTGCAGCCCCAAGATAAACCACAGGTCCAACACAATGTTGCAAAGGCTGGAAACCACCATAGCGGCCAACGGCGTGCGGGAATCCCCAGTGCTGCGCAGCACAGCGCCCGCGGCGTTATACAGGGCATTGCCCAGCAAAAGCCCTGCTGTAATACGCAGGTAAGTCACATCGGCATCCAGCAGATTTTCCGGAACTTGCAGCAGGCGCAGCATTGGCTCAGCCAGCAGCACTCCCAGCAGTGACATTACAACAGATGCCGCTAAAAGCAGCGTCAAAAATGTTCCCAACAGGCGGCGCAGTTCATCATACCGTTCAGCACCCCAGTATTGTGACACAATAACGCTGACACCTGTTGCAAGCCCAGCCAGCAGCAGAAACAGGCAGGCATTGATATTGCCTGTACTGCCCACTGCCGCCAGCGCGTCTGCACCAAGTGCCCGTCCCACGATAGCGGTATCCACCACATTGTACAGCTGGTTGAAAAGGTTTCCCATCAGCAGCGGCAGTGCGAAAGAGAAGATGACATTCAAGGGCCGCCCTTGTGTCATATCAACGTTGGAACGCAGAACCTGTCCACGAATGCTCATAAATTTACCATAGCCCCTCCATAGGCAGTGCATTTCCCCGCAAGCGCACAGGGAATGAAGGGCCGATTTCAGTGTATTGGCCGCAGCACATCCCACTGGCATAAGGAACCGTGGGGTTCCCGTTGGCATAACGTCCGGTGCTGATCAAAATGTGCACCGGACGTTATGTTTTTAGTTTTGGGGCAAAATTTTGGTTTCCAGCCATCCAGCTCAACAGCAATATCGCCATCGGGGGTCTTGACCACTGTAGATTTCTTCTGCGTGCTGTTATTGATGACAACCAGAGTTTTGTCGGCGGGGAACCATGCGGTCTCGGTTTCGGGGTCCGTGGTCAGCCAATCGCTGTTCAGCGGCAGCCCCTTGGCCCACAGCAGCAGGTTCAACAGCATGCGGGCGTTGACAGGGCTGTATTCAAACCCGGCCATGTACACACCGCGGCCCTTGCCGAACGCATGGGCAGCAATAGCGGGGGTGCCGTCCACCTCAGCCAGCACACGGGTACCGCCGTCGGTCATGTACAGGTGGTCGTGGGTTTTCAGCGTTGCACCGTCCGGGATCAATCCATCCACCGGTTCTGCCTGCACCGGCCAGCGGCCATGGCAGACACGGGCACCGGTATCCTCGTCCACGCCCAGGATGCGTGCCATGCGGAAGGTATCGCCGTAACCGCTTACTGCGGACGGTTCCTCTACCCCCAGCAGCACGCCGCCGTTGTATACCCACTTGTTCAGCGCGGCAACCAGGGTTTCATCCTGCCAAGCATCGCCGCCGCTCCATGCGCTGCCCGCGCGGCCTGCGTTGATGATAACATCTACATCGTCAGGCACACCGTTCTTCACATCGTCAAAGTTGATGAATTTCACGTTCACCGGAAGCCCTGCCAGCGCTTCGTTGATGTGGATAAGGGTGTGCATATAAGTCTCATGGAAATGGCCGGACAGCGTCCAGGGGCGCAGGCTACCCCAACTGTGCAGAACCGCCACCGTCAACGGCAGGGTCGCCACGGCACCATGGGTATGCAACTCCTTAATAGCGCGGAACTCGTCAGAAATATCCGCGATATACTCCACAAAATCCGGGAAGTCATTCAAAAGGTGCAGGTAGCCGCCCAGGCCGATGCGGTCGATCTTGGCCCGCAGCAGGGCGCGGCGGACATGGTTCCAATACTCAGCTGCATCGCGGGTAGGGTTGCCGCCCGGTGCAAAGGTCGGTGCACCGCCCAGGCCCACCGGGAACAGGTACGGATGGAAGCGCAGCTCATGCACCGGCGCATCAACGCCCGCGCACATCCGGACTTCATAACCAGAAAACACGCACTTGATGACGCCGTCAAAGCCGAATTCCTTAAAGTGCGGGCCGTAAGGTTCAACGCCCACCCAGCTATCGTCATAAAATACATAGGCACGCTTGCCGTAACTGTGGACCAAATCCACCAGTTTTTTGCCGTACCCGGCCACAAACTGCTGGGTAAACTCCATGTAATCCCGCTTGTGAGCCGTCGGCGGCATGTGGGTCACCTGCAGGCTGCCCTTGTTGATAAAGTCCTCTGCCGTCAGGGTATACCCATACTGGGCCGCAAAATCATCCAGCGCCTTTTCCGATACGGTAAAGTCATAGCTGCCCCAGTCCGTAAACAGATTCTGGTTGCGCTTATCGCTGCCCCAGATCCAGACGAAGTTATAGAACATACTGGTAAACCGCACCACGTTGGTCTGGGGGTGGGTCTCGCACCAATTTTTCAGCCAGTCGTACAAGAAGTCCTGAGCTTCCTTGGTGCGCGGATCAACAGGCAGCAGGTGCTCACTGGTCCAGCTGTTGGTAACATGGTTGTACATGTTGATCTCTTCCCAGGTGCGCCATGCCAAAAAGCTGACCGTGTAAGCATGGAACGGCGCTGGACTTGCCACAGTCACTGTACCTGCGGCAGCATCCCACTGCCATGTGTCCGCAGGCAGCAGCTTGTTGGCCGTGCGGTCCCAAACCTGCCAGTAACGCAGGGCTTCGGGGCGGTCATTGATCTTGAACTGCTCATCAAAGAACCCCGCCATCGGCTTAACGGTCAGCGGCTCTTCGGCAGCAATGACCGGCTCTGTGCTCAAAAAGGACTGCTGTAAACATTCCGGGTGTTCCTTTGCCCAGGCATTGTGGTCACGGATGATGCAGATGGTGGAGTAAATATCGTATCCGGCGTCGAGAATTTCATCGGAAAGCTGGGTGCCATCACTATCGCGGATCACATCCGCGCCCCATTTTTTTGCCAGTTCCAGCGTAAGTTTTTCCTGCCCAGATTCACCCGGCAGCGTAAATCCGCCGCTTGTATGTTCAAATTTCATCTCCAGTCACTCCTTTATTCAAATATGCAGGCGGCGGCAGATTTCTGCAGCGTTACTGCGGTTCAGCGGTTTTGTCAGGGCTTCGGGGGCAATCAGGCCTTCCGCCACAGCCTGGCCCACTGCCCGCCTTGCGTAAACGGGCACAGAGTCCGGCACAGGCACGGCATCCGCCAGCGGGCGGCGGCCTGCAGCACCGGGAATCAGCACAGCCAAAAAGTCAGCCGCTGTTACTGTCTGATTCGGGTAAAGGCTGCCATCCGCAACCCATTCCGGTGGGATCAAGTCATTCTGCGCGGCGCACTGTATGGTTCCGGCATACGTTTCATGCCCGACAATATCGCTGTACAGGTCATTGTACACATTGATGGGAAACAGTTTAAGCGCCTTGATTGCCAGTTCCAGCGCTTCGGCACGAGTCAGCGTATCGTTGGGGCGGGTGGCATCGTAATCGGCAAAGGGATCGCCTTCCGGCGCAGGAATCGCGCAGTCTGCAGGAGCTTCCAGCGGTACAAACGGCGGTGTCGGCGTCCACTCCGGGGCATCCGTCACCATCAGCCCCAGCGCATCGCCCAGGGCATGGGCCACAAAACCCGCCATTTTATAAGCACCAAAATCATTGGTGTGGGTATAGTCGCCTGGGTAAAACCACCGCTTAGCCGTTTCCAGCCCATCCTGCTGCATCAGCGCCATGGCCCAGGTGTGCAGGTCAAGAACCATCACATTTTCAGCTTTGCCCAAAGTCAGCACTGCATCAGCAAAATCTGCCAAAAAGTCGTTATAGTGTGCGGCATCTTTCCAGCTGTTGCGCGCCAGCGGTGTGACCAGCACCGGCACAGCTCCGGCTGTGCGGGCTTCCTTTATATAGGTACGCAGGCGGTCGGTATAGCCGCCGTATGCCTGCAAATGTGCCAATTTCTGGTCATTGTGGCCAAACTGGTAGAGGCAGATATCCCCTGCCCGCAGCCGCGGTTTGACAATATCCCAGTGTCCTTCGCTCGTAAAGCTCTCGGTGGTCAGGCCGCTGTGGGAGTGGTTGGTGATGCAGACATCCGGCAGATAAGCGGGCAGCATCTGCCCCCAGCCGCAATAGCTTGTGCCCGGTGCATAGGCAGATTTGCCGTCTGATCGGTCACAGTTGAATCACCGCACACCCAGATGCGGCGGACATCCGGGGCTTCGGCCACCGCTGCCGCCGCCAGTGCGCCCCCCACAACCGTCACGTTCACAGCGGTACTTGGCACGGCATCTACCTGCCCGCGCGGCACGATGGGAAACACATCGCAATACGCTGTTATGGTTTTGTTCTCCCCTGCTGCCAGTGTACCGCGCCAGACAAGACGGCGGCGGCCGATGAATACCAGCACTTCCCCTCCATCTGTACCGGTCACGGTAATTTTGGTACGGTAAACACCCTCTGCAGGAACATCTACCCGGAACCACACCGGCAGGCTGCGGCATTCCAGGTCCTCTGCCCGTACTGCATCGGTGGCAGTTGCCTGCACGCCGTATTCCGTGCAGGTCACATCACAAATTGCGGTACCCGCGTACCACCACTGCGGCAAAAAGCTGCTGTTCGTTTCCGGAATGCGCAGCGCCGCATTGGCGTTATACACCGCACCGATTACAAAACCGAAACCCGTTTGTTTGTTGTAGGAAGATACGCCTTGCGCGATGTTCCATGTAAACTGCATCTTATGTACACTCCTTTGTACATTCAACAAATGGCATATACTTTCCGTGGGCGTTGACGGGTCGGTGCAGGCACCGTCCCTTGCAACGGTTGTTTTGCATAAAATTGGGCCGCTGCCCGGCAGCGGCCCCAACAGCGCATGATGTATACGCGATTTTAAATTTTCTTACTTGACAACCAGGACATTGCCATCAGCAATCAGGCTTGCCTTTTCATCGAGGATTTCCTGATAACCGGCATCCAGATACTCCTGGCAGTACTCCTCATACTTGGACTCAAACTCATCGGGGCTGCAGGTAACGCAGTCAACATAGGCTTCCTGCCACAGGCTGTTCAGGTCAGCGCTGTATTCGGTGGTAGCTTGAACTGCCTTGGAGAAGATCGGGGTGATGATACCGCCGCTCTCGCCCTTCTTTTGCAGGTCGTAAGCATCTTGGACAACCCAATCATAACCGGCGGGAGCCAGGGTTGTCTTGTTGGCCTGCAGGTCAGCGGCCTCGTCGCCGTAGTGCTGGACCTCCTGAACGAGGCACCAGTAGTCCTTGTTATTATTGTTGCTCAGCTTGTCGTCACCGGTGTAGTCGGTGTTGTAAACATTGATGCCGTCCACGACGTTATAGGTCTTGCCCTCTTCGCCGTACTGGAGGTACTTCAGGTTATCGGGCTGGCTCATCCAGTCAAGGAACATATATGTGGCGGCGCGCTCCTCAGCGGTGGCGTTGGCGTTGATGCCCATAATCATGCCGTAGCTGGGATACTCATAATAGTGTGCGGTGAAGCCGTCGGCAACCGTGCCGGAAGCGGTAGAACCCATAACGGCTACTTCGGCGTTGGGGTCGTTGGCCAGCAGGCTGCTGAACACGTCGGTGCCGCTGGACATATAGAAGCTGTACGTAGCGCACTGACCGGAGACAAACTTGCCCTTGGCCAGCGTGTCATCGGTGGTCAGGTAAAACTCCGGATCAACGATGCCTGCGTTGTACTTCTCGTTCATATCCTGCAGGTAATTCTTGGTGGCGGTCCAAGTAAACGGTGCAACGTTCAAATCCAGGTACTGGGCCAGCTCGTCATCGCTGGTGCCTCGGGGATCCAGTTGTAGAAGTAGGTGAAGCTCTTGGTGATCAGCGGAGCGTTCTCAACACCAAGACCCGCGTCCTTGAAGGCCTGCATGGCGGTCTTGAGTTCCTCGTTGGAGGTGGGCACATCCAGCCCGACCTGATCCAGCCAGTCCTTACGAATCAGCGTGACCCAGTTGTAGTAGATGGGGTCGCGCTCTGCGAAGATGAAAGCATTTTCACCGTCAAGCTTGCCGTAGGTCTCGATGGTGTCCTTCATGTTATCCCAATAGGTAGGGGCATAGTAGGCAACTTCATCCAGATCGATGGGCTGCTCAGCACCTTCGGACCAGTAGTTGACAGCAGCAGGCATATCATAATGGAAGATAATGGTGGGGGCGTTGCCGGCGGCAATCATCTGGTTAAAGTCCTGCACCTCATTGGAGCGGGCGATGGCAACGTATTTGACGGTAACGTTATACTTATCGCCGAACTCGGACTGGATCCAGCGGGTGTAGTAGTTGTCTGTGGGGTTCCAGTTTTCAAAGCCGCGGTCATAAACCGGGATCTGGATGGTGACATTCTCCGGGAAGCCCGCAGAATAATCAGTGTAGCTGCCCGTGCTCTCCGCAGTGGAAGCAGCCGCAGTAGAGGAAGCGGTGCTTTCGGCTGTAGAAGCAGCGGCAGAGGAAGCAGCAGAGCCAGAGGACCCGCCGCATCCGGCGAGCAGGGTTGCGGTCATGGCAGCAGCCATACCAAGTGCAAGTGTCTTTTTCATTGTTTTCCTCCTTTTTGAAAAACAAATTGTTTAACGTTTTTTGGCGCCGTTCTTGGCGGCAGTGTTTCATAAAGTTGTGCGTGAGTTGTCCTCTTTGCGGTATCCTCTTGCGGCGACCCGCATCGCGCTTCGGGGTTTGTGTGCCCTCGCGTCCTGTTTCTACCTCAGGCAGCGGCCGGATTTTTAACCTTTGACAGCACCAACCATCGTGCCCTGGACAAAGTATTTCTGGATGAACGGATATACGCAGATGATAGGCACAGCGGCGAAGATGATGCAGGCAGCTTTCAGAACTTCGGGATTCGTCATAGCAACGGTGGAAACACCCTCGGACTGGAAGCTTTCACTCGCGGCAACAATCAGGTAATACAGTTTGAGCTGCAGCGGGCGCAGCGAGACATTCTGTTTAATGTAGTACAGCGCATCGGAGTAGGCATTCCAACGGCCAACTGCATAGAACAGGGCGATGGTTGCATGATGGGTTTGGACAGCGGCACAACGATCTTTGCCAGAATGGTGAAGTGAGAAGCACCGTCCAGGCGGGCGGACTCGATCAGGCTTTCGGGGATAGAACCCTGGAAGTTGTTCTTCATGATCAACAGGTTGTACGGTGCAAAGCACAGCGGCAAAATCAGGCACCAGATGGTATCCAGCATGTGCAGCTGGTTCATCAGCAGGTAGTCAGGGATCGTACCGGCGGTAAAGTACATCGTGAACATGATCATAAAGGTGAACACCTTGCGGCCATGGAATTCCGGGCGGGTCAGCGCATAGGAGGCACAAACCGTAAGAAACATACCGATTGCTGTAAACACAACGGTAACCAGGGCGGTGACCCACAAGGACTGCATAATGGTGGGGTCATGGAACACCTTATTGTAAGCATCCAGATTGATGCCGGCATCACTCATTGGCAGCAGAATCACGCGGTTTGCAACAACGTAAGCATTATCGGACAAAGACTTTGCCAAAATATGGATGAAAGGCAGGATACAGGTCAAAGATGCTGCACCAACGATCACGAAGCAGAAGATGTCGATGATCAGGTCAATCACGCGGGCCTTGGTCCAAGGCTTTTTGCGCTTTTCAACAGCAGGTGCTGTGGCAGTGGTCATATCTATCTTCCTCCTTACAGCAGGCCATCCTCGCCAAGTTTTTTGGCGACACGGTCGGATGCGATAACCAGAATCACGCCGATCACAGACTGGAACAGGCCAAGCGCTGTGGATTCGCTGAATTTGTTGCCCTGGAACCATTTGTAAACCAGAACCGGGATGGTGGTGGTGAATTCGGTTGCCTTGGCATTGGACAAAGCAACGATACGTTCGAAGCTGCCGCCCATCAGTTTGCCAAGCTGCATGATCAGCATGACCACGATGGTGGAGCGGATGCAAGGCAACGTAACATGCAGGCATTGCTGCCAGCGATTGGCACCATCGACCTTGGCAGCCTCGTACAATTCAGAATTGACGTTCGTGATGGCGGCTAAGTAAATGATGGTTCCCCAGCCCATGGTCTGCCAACGCCGATCAGCACATAGCTGAACAGCCACCAGCCATCTTCCTGCAGGAACGGAATGGGGCTTTTGCCCGCATTGGCAATCAGCGCATTGACAACGCCGGACTGCGTTGCAAACATCTGGTAAGCAACAGCGCCAATGACGACCCAGGACAAGAAGTGCGGCAGATAAAGCAGCGTCTGGGTCGTGCGCTTGAACCATTTGACGCGGATCTCATTCAGCAGCAGCGCCAGGATAATGGGCATCGGGAAGCTGAAGATCAGATCCAGCACGTTCAGCAGCAGCGTATTGACAACGGCTTTGGTGAAATCACGGTGCTTAAAAACTTTCTCGAAGATCTTTAAGCCAACAAACTTGCTGCCCGCGTAACCTTTGCCGATCTTATAATCCAGGAACGCTACAGACAAGCCCGTGTAGGCGAAGTACTTGAAAACGATGATGAACACCATTGGCAGCAGCATCAGTGCGTACAGCTGCCAGTCCCGCTTTAAGTAGTACAATGGTCCCTTTTTAACGAGCCCCGGTATTTCTGATTGTGCAGTGGACTTTTGCGGTTTTGCCATACTGGGTCGCTCCTCCTTTTTCCATGTGGTTTGATGCAAAAGCCTGAACCGTTTTGCATTTGCACCAGTTTTTTTCCTCTTTCGTTGTTTCTATTATGTACTTTGTTGCAGCCATTTTCTCACTACTTTTCTTCAATTACTATGCAAAAACGCTCAAGAATTTCAATTTAGAGCATTCATATTCCCTGTATATTGAGAAAACACGCTTATTTATTTGGATTATTATCGTAATGCTGCACCTTGTTTCCTGTATATCACTTGCTTTTATGGTCGTTTCAGCTATATCATATTTCTAACAAGGCGTTTTTTGCACATGATTAGTAGAATAAAAACAAAAACCCAAGCAGATTTTTCATGGTACAATAGAGACAGCATAGAAACCAACAAAGGCAAGGAGGCTTCCGCATGGGCCGCCACAGCAAAACCGTTATTGAATACCGGAGTTATGAGTTTCCTCCCCACTTCCCTCTCCGGGTCATTGCTGGTGAGGAATGGCGCATTTCCGATGTACCTTCCGGCGTACTGCATTTCCACAACTGCCTGGAAATCGGCATTTGTGAAAGTGACAGTGGGAAAATGAACTTTTCCGGGAAGGTTGTCCCCTTCAAAGCCGGGGATATTACCTTTGTTGCCGGGGATGTTCCGCACACAACGTGGTCTGACCCAGGCTGTGCCAGCAAATGGAGCTATATTTTTACCGATGCAGAGGAGCTGCTGCGCCCCTTCTTTGACCCAGCAGCCCTGCCAAACAGCCGCCTGCTGACCCAGGTACTGCATGGCTGGAGCGGCATTTTTTCCTCTGCCGACCACCCCGCGCTGGCAAATTATGTCAAGATGATCCTGCAGGAAATGCAAACACGTTCCCTGAACTATGAGATCAGCGTGCGCGGGCTGTTTGTTGCCCTGATTACCGAAGTCATGCGGCTTTCCACCGAGCAAAATGATTCTGCCTCAGCAAACCGCATGGTCATTGCACCTGCATTGACCTATATTGATGAATTCTATATGGAGAATTTCAGCATCCGCGACCTTGCCGATGCGTGCAGCATGAGCGAATCCCACTTTCGCAGGGTGTTCCGGGAGCTTGTCGGCATGGGGCCGCTGGACTACCTGAACCGGACGCGCATTGCAAAAGCTTGCAGCCTTTTGCGCATGACCGATGATTCGATCCTGACCATCAGTGAAAAAGTCGGCTTTGGCTCCATGTCCAGCTTCAACCGCCATTTTTATGAGGTGATGGGCACCGCCCCATCGGACTGGCGGCGGGCCACAGGCACCGGCATTGGTACTTCTATCTTGAAATACAGCGGCTGGCTGCGCCCGCCAACCCCATAACTTCCGAAACAAAAAGGGAAGCCGTTCTCTGCAAACGGCTTCCCTTTCAAATTATCGATTGCGGCTTATTTGCTGATTCTGTCGATCGCTTCCAGTTCCTCTTCCGTAAAGCTCGTGTTCTGCACTGCTTTGATGTTATCCAGGATCTGGCTGGTTTTCGATGCACCGATCAGCACGGTCGTAATCTCATCATGGCTCAACAGCCAGGCCAGGGCCATTTCAGCCAGCGTCTGTCCGCGGGCCTGGGCAATATCGTTCAGGGCACTGATCTGAGCGATTTTTTCCGGCGTAATATCCTTTTCTTTCAAAAATCGCCCGTCTGTGTGTACCCGGCTGTCAGCCGGAATCCCCTGCAGATATCGGTTTGTCAACAGTCCTTGTGCCAGCGGACTGAAGGTGATAATTCCCTTATGCAACCGAGCAGCCATCGCTTTCAGGCCGTTATTTTCAATCGTGCGGTCAAAAATCGAGTAGCGGTTCTGATTGATGATAAACGGCACATGCAGTTCGTCCAAAATCGCAGTAGCTTTTTCCAGCGTGGGGCCGTCATAGTTGGATAGGCCGACATACAGCGCCTTGCCGCTGCGCACCGCCTGGGCCAGCGCGCCCATTGTTTCTTCCAACGGGGTGTTAGGATCCATGCGGTGGTGGTAAAAAATATCCACATAGTCCAGCCCCATGCGGCGCAGGCTCTGATCCAGGCTGGCCAGCAGGTATTTGCGGCTGCCCCAGTTGCCGTAAGGGCCGTCCCACATTTCATAGCCTGCTTTGGTGGAAATAATCAGCTCATCGCGGTAAACGCCAAGGTCATCGTGTAGGATCCGGCCAAAATTGCGCTCGGCAGCACCCGGTTCTGGGCCATAGTTATTGGCAAGGTCAAAGTGGTAATGCCGTTATCAAACGCCGTACGGCAGAGCGCACGCATGTTCTCATACGGGGAGGTATCGCCAAAATTATGCCACAGCCCCAGCGAAACAGCGGGCAGCAGCAGGCCGCTGTTTCCGCAGCGGCGGGTTGGCAGGGTGTTGTAACGGTTTTGTGCAGCCTGGTACATAAATATCTGCCTCCTTACAAGGATTATTGAATTTTTTTAAGGTCAACTGCACTTTCCGTACAGTCCTCCAGTGTTGTAACTTCGCTCGCCCACGCTTCGCTTTTATCCGCATAGCGCACGGTGCTGTCCTGCACGGTCAGCTGTTTCACATTGCGGGCATACAATGCGGGGATCGCATGGGAGTACACATGCCGCACCGATGGCTGTTCATCAAACAAGCCTCCCGGCTGGGTTCCCTGTCGCTTAAAAGTCATGTGCAGGTCCCGGATGCGGATACCCCGCAGGCAGCTTTCCGGCTCACCGGCCAGGAACGCACAGCTTTCGCAGGTAATGGACAGGTTATCGAATGTAACGTTCCGGATGGTTCCTGTCTTTGTCCGGCTGTTTCTCCTGGGGGTCGCACTGATGAAAATCGGTTCGCCCTTTCCCCACCAGCCCGGTGCACCCGCTCGGCATAGCGGTCTGCATAGCGCAGGTGGATCCGGTCAGGTGGTGAATATGGATATCCTCCACCGTTCCTCCATCGCGTACCCAGATACCCACCGCACGGGAGCAGCGGTCAATAATGCAGTCGCTTAAAGTTACGTTGCGGATCGTTCCGTGGGTCTCGGTGCCAATTTTCAAGGCGGAATCGCGGGAATGCAACACGCAGTTCGTGATGGTGATATTCTCACACACACCATACCGGCGCGACATGGGGCCGGTGGATTTTACCACAATGGCGTCATCACCCGTTGAGACAATGCAGTTGGCAATTACCACATTGCGGCAGCAGTCCGGGTCAATGCCGTCGTTATTGGCTCCGCGGTCATCGTTCAGGATTTTTATTCCGTCAATGCGCACATTCTGGCAGCCTGCCATATGCAGTGTCCAAAAAGCGGCATCTTTCAGAGTTACATCGCGCACGGTAAAGTTTTCCACATCTTCAAACAGCATCATGCGCGGGCGGAAGGCTTCGCATGTTTTGGGGCATTCATGGAAACCGTTATCTTCGTTTTTGTCCAAAAACACCTGGTCGCCCTGGCCGTAAATCGTACCCATACCGCTGATGGTCACATTTTTGGCGTGGGATGCACCCAAAAAGAAGCCACTCTGCCAGCCATCGGCAGTATCGTCAGGGTTCACGCCGTTTCCCCCCTGGGGGAACGGTTTGATATCTACAGGGTCCAGGCTGCTGATAAGGACCGCGCCGCTTTCCAGGTAAAGTTCCACATTATCTTTCAGCAATACCGACCCACTCAGATACTGCCCGGCCGGGATGATGACACGCCCGCCGCCTGCCGCCGAGGCCGTATCCACAGCGTTTTGGATAGCAGTTGCGCAGTTTGTCCTTCCGTCCGCCACCGCACCGCAGGAAAGAATGTTGTATTCCATTGTTCTGCTCCTTCCGGCAGGAACTCTGCCTAAATTGTGCCCATCATAACACAGTTTTTATTGTCTGTAAACTTCAATTATCACAAAGAATCCGTGCATTATACAAGTTGCATTTTTCCGGCTGGGCGGCTTACAATAAAATAAATAAGTCGTATTGGGGGTAGCAAATGCCGTCAGAAAGCCTTACATGGCAGCTTTGTCCCGTGGTTCGCGCATCATTCCATGCTGTGCTGCACAGTGGAATCGATGCGGTATCTCTTGCTGCTGCCATGCAGGAATTTTCCCAAACCGTTGAGGGGCTGCGCCAAGCACACCAGCTGCTAACAGCTTCGCTGTTTCGGTATCAGGCGCACTTGTTCCTGTACCTTGAATCTGTCGGCACAGCGCTTGCGCCGGATGGGTTGTCGCCCCTGCTGGATGCACTGCTTTGCCCATGGCCCGCTGCCGTGGGCGAAGCCCTGCCCCGCCGCTGGGTAGCAATGCAGCCGTATTTTTACCACGATATTCCCACCACTGCCGGCGATTGGCTGCGTGAGCGCCATTCCGGTGCACAGCATGGGCGCATTGCCGTTTTGAAACCGGATAAATGGTGCAGCTACATGGAGTACCATCTAAAGCTGGTGAGCGAGGGCTTGCTGGAGGGGGATCGCTGGCATCTGATCAGTGTACAGGAAAACCTGCTGTTTTCTTATCTGGAAGAACCGCGTACCCATGTAAATATCCGCCACCAACCTGGTGTACCAAGCGCCGAGCTGCAAGAATGGCTTGCTGTTGACCCAGAAAGTCACTTTGAGCATTTTGCCAAAGAACAGCAGGGGCCGGATGCTCCAAATTTTGTTTATCTTCCCCGCTGTGCAGGTACCCACGAATAGACTAACTATTAAAAGTCAAGCCCGAAATGCGGAGGAGTGGTGAAAAAATGCAGGCGGTTCAAAAAGGGTATAGCAAAGCAGACATCCAGACGGACGCCTAACTGAGCATATAGAAGAATGGATTTACGCAGCGTTACGATATGACTGTCTGGATTTCTCCATCGCGTAAA
>ENA-OPZM01000140-OPZM01000140.1-human-gut-metagenome-genome-assembly--contig:-NODE-140-length-30734-cov-2.823178_pt1 | contig 30734 bp, 37 predicted proteins | sample MGYA00242478_ERZ504493 | MGnify/ENA primary metagenome ERZ504493 (study PRJEB26092, sample SAMD00036227) | human gut metagenome | host: Homo sapiens | study: EMG produced TPA metagenomics assembly of... | reverse complement strand
AACATTTAATTGCTTAAAAAAGTGGTTTTTGGAAAACCACAAATATTTAAGTTCTGTTTTTGTATATTTTCACAACAAAAAAGCTCACAAGCAAACCAATTTTCTTGATTTTCCTGCGAGCTACAATTATTAACGCTTAAATCTTTAATAGATTATTTTTATGTTTCATATTCCTATATTTAATTTTTCATTTAGTTTTTCAACTTTCTCTACAGCTTTTCTGTACACTTTCCTTTTCTACGATTTTTCCTGAAACAATACTTAAGCCTCGTCCTGAATCCGGATTCTTAATCTGTTTCAGTGCCTTTTCCAGTGCTACTTTTACCATTACCAGGGTATTTACCTCATAACTGGTAATCTTTTTATCCGGGAATCCAGGATACAGGTAATTATCGAAACCGACTACAGAAATATCCTCCGGTACACGATATCCCTGTTTCTCCAGTTCCAGAATCAGTATTCCGGCAGTAAGGTCACAATTGCATACAAAGGCTTCCGGCATATGCTGTGGCAGCTTAATATGCGTAGAACCTTTTTCATCACGGTCTTCGATCAGCCATTCCTCCGGAAGAATCTGTCCATGTTCTAACTGAGCTTTATAAAAGCCACAGTAACGATCCATGATACTGCTGGTGGCATGAATAGAACCAACATAAGCCATCTTTGTAAACCCCTGTTCAAACAGATATTCAGTCATCAGATACATACCATAAAAATTGTCCGCAATAACTGCATCTTTAGCCAGTTCTTTGTCATAAAAATCCAGAAATATCACCGGCATATCTGTATGTTTCTTCATAAAATGAATATATTCCCTGCTGATTTCCCCCATTACAATCAGAGCATCCACAGTATGCTCTTCCTGAATTCTCGGAAGGATGAAATTCTCCTCCATATCCCACTTCAGTATTTCCACTGCAGCCATGCAATTCTTATCAGTAGCAACCAAAGCAAGCTCCTGATACATTTTCCAGTAAAATGTCGTATACTCTGCCAGATACCGTTCCGGAATCACCACTCCGATGCAGCGCAGGCTTTTTCCCTGTGTATTTCTCGCTCCGCTTCCCGGCTGGCGGTACCCCATTTCCTTTGCAATTTCCAGAATCCGGGCGCGCATCTCATCGCTGACCCCTTTCTGTCCTGTAATCGCGTTATGCACGGTGACGGCGCTGACGCCCGCCACCTTTGCAATATCTGCCAATCTTACTTTTGCCATATCCGTTGCTCCTTAGTCTACTGCAACAAAGTGATACAGTCTGCTGACGAAATCACCCCAGAAATCTTTCATCCGGAAACCGGCATTCATCAGCATCTCGCCGCTGTAAACCTCATCGGTTCCCTCCAGACGATATTTTTTCGCCGGATCAAAGCCGCGCAGGCGAACCTTGCGGGACGGCATATTTGCCTGTGCCAGCACCTGTACGTAGGTCACAAGCACTTCGCTTTTATCCTCCGATGCTACTGCCCAGCAGTCGGATCTGTGGTTTTCACGGCTGGAAAGAATACGGTAATACTCTCCCTCGCGGATCAGTTCATGATATTTGTGATACATTGCGGTCTGCTCCGGAATCAGCTTTCTCTCTTCTTCCGGCAGTTTTGTGATATCAAGCTCATAGCCGAACGTTCCGGCCAGTGCCACATGGCCTCTCGTTGTAAACGGAGTTACACGGCCAACCGTGTGGTTCGGGCATACGCTGACGTGTGCACCCATTGAGCAGAGCGGGTAAATGAGGGCTGTTCCCTCCTGGATTTCCAGACGCTCAATCGCATCGGTGTCGTCGGAGCACCAGATCTGCGGACTGTAGTAAAGCATTCCAGGATCGAAACGTGCACCGCCGCCGGAGCAGTTCTCCAGAAGCAGATCCGGGAACTCCTGTATCAGACGCTCCTGCATCGCATACATACCGAGCACGTAGCGGTGGAACAGCTCCTGCTGGGAATCTTTGTCCAGGTAGGTGCTTCCCAGGTCGCTTAACTGACGGTTCATATCCCATTTCACGTATTTGATGTTTGCACTGCGCAGGATTTTTGCCACACATTCATACGCATAATCCTGCACTTCCGGGCGGGAGAGATCCAGCACGTACTGGCAGCGGATCTCAGTCGCTTCTCTTCCCGGAATCTGAATCGCCCATTCCGGGTGCTCTCTGTAGAGATCAGAGGTCCGGGGAGATCATCTCCGGCTCGAACCAGATACCGAATTCAAGACCGATTTCATTCACTTTGTCAACCAGATTTTTCAGGCCGCCTTTGATCTTCTCTTCGTTGACAACCCAGTCACCGAGGGAAGAATCGTCTTTATTTCGTTTTCCGAACCAGCCGTCATCCATAACAAGCATCTCGATGCCGTCTTTTTTGCCTCTCTTGCGATATCGAGGAGTTTATCGGTATCAAAATCAAAGTAAGTTGCTTCCCAGTTGTTAATCAGAATCGGGCGTTTTTTGTGGTTGTACGGGCTGCGGATCATATGTCTGCGATAAAATGCATGGTAGGAACGCGTCATTTTGCCAAGTCCCTCGGCAGAGTAGACCATAACAACCTCCGGCGCCTGGAATTCATCGCCGGCTTTTAAATTCCAGCAGAACTCCTCCTGGTTGATACCCATGACCATACGAACGGTATCAAACTGGCATCTTTCCACCTGTCCGATAAAGTTGCCGGAATATACGAAGTGCATTGCGTAAACCTCGCCGCGCTCCTGATCCGTTCCCGGTGTCACCAGGGCCACAAACGGGTGCTCCTGATGGCTGGACTCTCCTTTTCCGGAGGAAACGAGCTGTTTTCCGTAACGGAGCGCACCCTGCTGGATGTGGCGTTCTCTTCCCCAGGATCCATGAAGAGAAAGCATCTCAAAGTCTTCGTTGTCCATATCGAGGCAGGCACTGTAGATTTTCTCTACCTTCAGCGCTTCACTGCCTTCATTTTTCACGCGGACACTTCGGGTGATAACGTTTTCTTTTGTAAAAACAGAGTAGGAAAGGACAACAACAAGATCAAGAACAGGATCTTTGCAGGTGATTTCCAGAGTTTCTACTTCGTCCTCGGTTCCAAAAGAAGCTGGAAGACCGGTCAGCGGGCGTTTTCCTTTGAAAATTTCATAGGAATCAAAGAAAATCTCACATCCCATACGGCCCTGTGCATTTCTTATATTCAGACAGCTCTCACGGTAATCGCCGACTCCTCCGGTCGGGTATTCCATTGGAAAACGATCGAGGAACGAAGATTTCTCTCTCTTATTGACGCACGGGGTGAACGGCGGCTCATCCATGCGGAGCGGATACAGATCCGGCTCTCCGTGCAGAAGGGGTCCGTAGTAAACATGTCCGACGTAGCTTCCGGGCTCAGGCCGATCACATACGTCGTATTCTCTGTATTTAACTGAAAAAGCTTTTTCTCATCATAATATAAAATCGCCATTTTCTTCTCCTTATTTCAGGTAAGCTTGATCCGCCGGGCCGATTTTTGTACAAAAAGACCTCACCCGCCGGGCAAGGTCTTTTTGTATTCACACAGCGTTTAAGCAGTTACCATTGCATTTTTTAATTTTTCCAGTTTCTCGGCTGCATCTTCAAGGGATGTGCCTTTTACGCCGAAATAGAATTTGATCTTCGGCTCAGTACCGGATGGGCGCACACAGCACCATGCGTTGTTTTCCAGCTCATAGTAAAGAACGTTGGAGGACGGAAGTCCGGTCGCGCTCTTCTCTCCGCTTACGAGATCCACTCGTACATCTGCTTTGTAATCGCGTACGGCAAGAACCTGGAAACCGCCCAGCTCTTTTGGCGGGTTCTCACGGAAGTTGGTCATCATGGTCTGGATCTCTTTTGCACCGTCGATACCTTTTAAGGTCATCGTTGCAAGACCCTCTTTGTAGTAGCCGTACTCTTCGTACATATCCACCATGGCATCCCACAGTGTCTTGCCCTGCTGTTTGTAGTATGCAGCAACCTCGCACAGCATCATAACTGCCACGCAGGCATCTTTGTCTCTTGCATATGTTCCAGCCAGGCAGCCGTAGCTCTCCTCCAGGCCGAAAACATAGTTGTGTGCACCGCTCTGCTCAAAGAACTTGATCTGCTCGCCGATGTATTTGAATCCGGTCAGAACTTCAATCAGTGCCACGTTGTAGGCTTTTGCGATTGCTTTTGCCATATCTGTGGTAACGATCGTCTCAACGAGAGCCGGGTTCTCCGGCATGGTTCCGTTCTTGGTGCGCTCACGCAGGATGTACTCTGCGATCAGCATACCGGACATATTTCCGGTGAAGCTTACGTACTCGCCGGTCTTGCTGTCTTTTGCATAAACGCCGAGACGATCTGCGTCAGGGTCGGTTGCAAGGATGATGTCAGCGTCTACTTCTTTTGCCAGTTTCAGCGCCAGTGTCCATGCTTTCTCGTCTTCCGGGTTCGGGTAAGCCACCGTCGGGAAGTTTCCGTCCGGCACTTTCTGCTCTTTTACAACGTAAACCTGATTGAAGCCAAGCTCGCGCAGAACGCGGCGTACCGGCACATTTCCGGTTCCGTGAAGCGGTGTGTAGACGATCTTCATATCTTTTGCCGCATCTTTGATGATTTCCGGATGAATGCTCTGCTCTTTTAATTTTGCGACGTAACGGTCATCAAAATCGGTTCCGATGACCTGGAACAGGCCTTCTGCTCTTGCATCATCTTCTTCCATCGTTTTAACGGCAGAAAATTCGGTTACTTTTGCTACCTCTGCGAGGATGTTTTTGTCGTGCGGCGGTGTAATCTGTGCGCCGTCCTCCCAGTATACTTTGTATCCGTTGTACTCTCTCGGGTTGTGGCTTGCGGTAATGACGATACCGGAAATACAGCCGAATTCACGGACAGCAAAAGAAAGCTCCGGTGTCGGACGCAGGGACTCGAACAGATACGTTTTGATTCCGTTTGCATTCAGGCAGAGTGCTGCTTCGCGTGCGAATTCCGGAGACATTCTTCTGGAATCGTGTGCGATGGCTACGCCTTTTTCCTGTCCGTTCTGGGAAATAATGTAGTTGGCAAGGCCCTGGGTTGCCTGGCGTACGGTGTAGATGTTCATGCGGTTGGTACCCGCTCCGATGACACCGCGGAGTCCGCCGGTACCGAACTCAAGCTGACGGTAGAAACGGTCTTCGATTTCTGCCTCATTTCCTTCGAGTGCTTTCAGCTCTTCTCTGGATGCCTCATCAAAATATGGATCATTGCACCATTTTTCATATACTTCTCTGTAACTCATGTTTGTTATCCTCCCTGTCTGTTGTACTTTATTTAACTTAAGACAGCAGACTTTTTCTGGATTTAAGCTCGTTTCATCACAGCTTAAAGTTACTATTTGTTTAGTCTGCTGTCAACTTAAAAATTAATTTATTTTTTCTAATTCTCTTGGTTCCTGATAAAGCTCTTTTAGATCACTGAGAACCTGTACTTTTCCTTTGCGGTCTGCGGTGCTCCAGGCTTTTCGTCAGTTCCATGACAGCCTTCATATAGCAGGCATGATCCTCTCTTAACCGGCCATACCTTCCGCAGCGTTCCGCGCAGACGGTACATCATATTTTTCAGTGCTCCGTACGGATTTTCACTCTTCTCATCCGTCCAGAGTGCTTCGGTTAACTGTTCCAGTGTTACGATATGGTTTTTGTTGCAGATCATATAAACCAGCAGCTTTGTGATCATCGGGGAATGAATCGCTTCCTCGTTGAGGCAGCGTGTTTCATCGTACATGCGGAATCTTCCAAGCAGCTGTACGCGAATCATAAAACATCGTCTCCTTCTAAGAACTCAAGCTCTTTTTCGGTCTGAATTGCCGGCAGTGCACTGTATTTCAGATTCTTTGCCCAGCCTTTTTTCTCCTCGGAGAAGCGCTCGCTGATTCTCTTGTAGACGAGTTCGCATCCTCTCTGGCTGCCGCCCTGCAGCAGAATCACATACTGGGACGGGCTGTATTTTGCAAAGAAATCGGAATGACGCAGGCTGCGTTTCATTACCTCAAGCAGCTTTTCGGACATACGGTCAAGGCGCGGACCGCCTTTTGCCGGGTAACCTTTTCCGTCTGTAATGGTGCACAGCATCAGCCACGGCATCTGTCCGTTCAGCTCGGACATACGGTAAACAAGTCGGTAGCAGTCACGGAATCCGGCGAGGGAACAGAAGAATGCTCCGCCCTTTTCTCCCGGGCTCTCCTGAAGATCTGCCTGTACCTCTTCGATCACGCGGTGTCTGCTGCCCATGCGGCTTCCCAGATAGCGGTACTGCTCCACCAGTTTCTCGCTCGGTGTAACGCCAAGCTCTTCAAAGTAATGTTTCGAGGTCTGCTCGTACAGTTTCATGGCCTCTTTGTATCTCTCCAGGCCGATCAGCGCCTGCATCTGGACTGCCTGCCACTCGTCGAACGGATACAGTTCGGAAGCAACAGAAGTCAGTTTCTGCAGCTCATCGAACTCCTCGTTTTTCAGAAGATACTCACTTACTTCTTTCAGTGCATCGGAATATACTTTTTTCAGCTGCGCGCGCTCCGCCTGTACCCACTCTTCCTCGCCGAAATCTGCAAGGAACTCTCCGGTGTACAGCTCCAGTGCTTCGATCATCTGATCCATGCGCGCTTTCTCGTCCGTCTCTTTTCCTGCTTCCAGGATCTTATTTTTGATATCAATCGCATCTACCTCGACCGGCATCGGGCTGGTCCAGTGGTAAACGCCTTTCTGTGTATAAATGTACTCAAACTGCGGAAGTCCTGCCTCGACAAGGCTTCTTTTCAGGCGATGTACGCCGACACGCAGGCTGTTTGCCGCGTCCGCCACATCTTCTCTTCCGTATGTGCTCTCCAACAGTCTTCCTCTGGAAATTCCATTGTCCTTGTTATAGAGGAAAATCTGCAGAAGTCTCATCGATTTTGTTGCCATTGTTTTCCGGAAGGAAATCGGCTGGTCGCCGTACTCCAGGAAAAAACTTCCCATCATGTGTACTTTTAAAAGCGGTAACTGTTCTGTTTGGTTTTTCATTTCTTCGTTCATACTAACTCCTGTATTGCCTGTTGTGCTCTAATCTCTGTGGTCGGTTGCGCTGCGCTCCGCAATCGGCTGCGGTAACGGGCCGGCGGTTCCCTGTTCGTTCATTTCAAAAACAATTACGGACGCCGGATTTCTGTTTTCTATTTTACATCATTTTAATCAAAAATCCTACTATAAAATGTATAAAATATTAACTTTAACACCGAAAAATTCCTGCTTTTTCTTCTTTTGTCTTGTTATCTTTTTGTCAATCCCATCTCATCCGTAAATTGCCCGCATGATTTTAGCCATCAGCCGCCCTGCAGGCGCCGAGAGCACCAGTACTACAGCAAGAGATACCATGCCGCACCCGAGCAGTGCGCGGTTCACAAGTCCCCGTGCTGAGCAGAATCCGAGGCAGAATCCCTTCTTCCAGGGCCAGAACAGCTTTTCCGGTTTCCGGTTGAAAAAATCGAGCACCAGATGGGACAGAAAGCCCACGGCAAAATAAGCGGACGCATCCGGGTAGATGATGTCCACGCACGCCGTCAGCAATGCCAGCGCCGCAAATGAATGCATGAAGGAGCGGTGCGGCTGCTGTTTCCCATAGGCGCAGATCAGCAAAAATGCTGCCGTTCCGGTGAGGAGACGCAGCACGCTGCTGTCGCTTGTGAGGCGGCGGTAAATTCCAAGATTCAGTTTATACTCCGCAAGAATTGTGAGCACCGCAACTGCAACTGTTGCCGTAGTGATCTTATCGGCATCGCGGTGCGCCTGTGAAGTGCCGACATCAATGTCACTGATCAAACCGCCGATCGCGGCAGCCCCGGCACCGGCCACAAGCGCGGGAACCGTCTGCGGCTGTAAAACAGCAAGTGCCGCTGCTGTTCCAATAAAAAAATGTGTTCTTCCAAGCATTTGTCTGTTTTTTCCTTTTGTAAAATTTCCTTTATCATAGCACATTCCCTCCCTTTTATGCAACCATTTGTTCGATTCTTTTACGACCGTATGGTCCTATCAGGATCAAAAAAAGAACCTCCTGCGACCATTCATCGCCGCAGGAGGTTCTCCTCTGTTTCTGTCTTTATTCCATACTATTTTCAGGTTATCTTATTTTACGTTTTTCCCTTCATTGTATGAATTTTCATTTGACATTTATTACTCATTTGAGTTATGTTCTTATGCTTCATATACCAGTTCACCGGCAAGATACGTCCGGCACACCGGAATGTCTTTGATCGTGCTCTCATCCACCTCAAACGGATTCTGACCCAGTACGACGAAGTCTGCCATCATGCCTTCTGCGATCTGGCCTTTCACGTTCTCCTCGAAACTTGCCTCGGCACTGCGGATCGTGTAACTGTCGAGTGCTTCCTGTACGGTGAATTTCTGATCCGGCAGGTACGGGCCGACATGGTCGCGCAGCGTTGTTCTTGTGACAGCGCACTGCATGCAGGCGAGGGCATCCGGCAGCTCTACCGGGCAGTCAGTTCCGTTGCTGACGGAGACGCCGTTGTTCATCAGCGCCTTCCAGCTGTAGCTTGTGCTCGCAAGCTCTTTGCCGACGCGCTCCTCTACGATATGGTTATCGTAATCGAGGAAGATGCTCTGTGCGTAAACGTGAAGATGCATTTTCGCGATTTTTTCAAGCTGATCGGCTCTTGTGATCTGGCAGTGCACGATGCCGTGGCGGTGATCTTCTCTCGGGTTTTCAGCAAGGGCTTTTTCATAGGCACTTAACACGCGGTCGAGGCACGCATCACCGATCGTGTGAACTGCAGCCTGCATGCCGTGTGCATTGGCGTAGCCGATCATCTCATCCATGGTTTCCTGGGTGAATACCGGGATTCCGCAGGTGGACGGGTCGTCTGCGTATGGGCGACTGAGGAATGCTGTTCTCGCACCGAGTGCGCCGTCGCCGAGCATTTTCAGCGGTCCGATTTTAAAGCGGTCTGTGCCGATGCCGGTCACATTTCCAGCCTCAACGAAACCTTTTAAGGATTCCAGATCGGTAAAGTTGCTCTGCTCGTAAACGCGGACGGTCAGCTCGCCGGACTCCTCGAGTTCTTTGTATGCTTCGTTGACGGTCTGCCACGGAACGGCGCGGTAAACGCAGTAATCATCACTCTGGCTGCTGGTGACGCCGTAGCTGTTCAGGGCTTTGCAGGCGCTGCGGATCATATCTTTGATTTCCTCTTTGCTCGGCACCGGAATGCTGTCGTAAACCGGTTCCATTGCATTGTCGAAGAATCTTCCGTCCGGCTCACCGTTTTCCATACCGATCTCTCCGCCCTCCGGCTGCGGGGTATCTGCGGTGACGCCGAGGAGTTCCAGCGCTTTGCTGTTGACTACGAGGCAGTGGCCGCACGCTCTCGTCGCGCAGATCGGAACTTCGGTTGATACGCGGTCAAGATCGTAGCGGTTCGGCATGCGGTCCACGTCCGTGAAGTAATCCTGATTCCAGCCGCGGCCCATCAGCCATGCGCCGTCTTTTCGCGGATGCTCTTTCTGGAAGGTGTCGAGGCAGGCGAGCATATCTTCCAGGCTTTCAGTATGTGCGGCAAGCTGCGCTTTCAGCAGGGAGCTTCCGTAATTTAAAAGGTGCATATGGCTGTCGTTAAAACCGCTGCAGACGAATTTTCCGCCGAGGTCTACAACTTTGTCGCCGGCTGCTGCAAGGGCATCTGCCTCTGCGCTGCTTCCGGCGAAAACAAATTTGCCGTCTTCTACTGCAAACGCTTCGACAAGCGGCAGTTTTCCAGTGTAGACAGCTCCGTTTTTGTAAATTGTTTTCATATCATTATCCTCCTACTGTCATCTAAATTTGATTCTATTCTTTTCTGCCCATTTGCGCAATATACAAATTCAGACACGCCATTCTCATGCGTGTCTGGATTCGCTTTTGAATATTTTTTATTTCATTTTCTCTTCGTAGAACAGGCAGGCGTTCTTGTCTACCGTGCCCTGGCCGAAGTTTCTTGCTTTGTAGTCTTTCAGCAGTTTGAAATACTGGTTCGAGAGAATCAGGATCACTGCTACGTTGACGAAGGTCGGGATCGCAGATGTGATATCAACGACAGTCAGATAAAGCCCTGGTTGTTGGTCTTTACCAGATAGATCGTCCACAGTACGCCCGGCAGAGCGCGGACTGCGTAGAAGATTTTCATGACGATATCTTTCATCTTGCCTTCTTTTTTATACAGATGCTCCAGAATTGCCAGATAGTAGGTGAACCATCCGCCGGAAGTCGTTACAGTAAAAATGACCATGATGACTGCCAGAAGGATGCTTCCAAATTTGCCGAATCCGCTTGCAAATGCACTTAAAGCAAGTGTTCCGCCGTTCGTTCCGTCGGTCCAGTTTCCGCTTAAGATAACGGAAAGTGCGGTGATCGTACAGATAACCATGGTATCAAAGAATACCTCGAAAGATCCCCACAGACCCTGCTCTACCGGATGCGGTGTTTTTGCGGAAGCATGGATCATTGGAGAAGTACCCCATCCAGCCTCATTGGAGTATACGGAACGCGCCATACCCACACGGATAATCTCGCTGACTGCGCAGCCGGCAAAACCGCCGATCGCTGCTGTTCCGGTAAATGCGTTTGTTACGATGCTGCAAATACGCCAGGAACGCGGTTGATGTTGATGATGATCATGCCAATTCCCATCAAGATATAAAGAACGCTCATAAATGGAACGAGCTTGCTGAACAGACTTGCGATTTTCTTCGTACCGCCGCTTGTAACGACATAGGTCAGAATGCAGAGCAGAACGCCCATCACGATAACGCCTTCTACTTTGAAGCTTCCAAGATTGATATTCTCAATACCGAACGCACCGGCTACGACCTGAGATGCGGTCAGGTTGGAAGAGGTTACGAAGAAGGTGGAGAAAATACCGATGCCGAAGATGAGCGCCGGGATCAGCCACAGCTTGCCCCAGTGGCGCTCCTCGCCAAGTCCGCACTCCATGTAATAAGTCGGACCGCCGTAGTACTCACCTTTTTCGTTGGTGTGACGGTAGTAGCAGCCGAGGGTAACCTCAACCTGTTTTAATATCATACCAAGCAGAGACGAAAGCCACATCCACATGATGCTCCCGGGCCGCCTGCTGCAACTGCAGTTGCAACACCGGCGATATTACCGAATCCTACGGTACCGCCGATAGCGGTCGAAATCGCCTCAAACGAGGAAAGCATACCCTTTCCTTCACTTGCTTTGTCTTCTTTCTGGAACAGTTTTCCGCCGGTTCTCTTCATAATCCAGCCAAAGTGACGGAACTGGAAAAATCCAGAACGAACGGTAAAGTACAGACCGGTCAGAATCATCAGCGCGATCAGCGGCACGCCCCAAAGGACACCGTCCAGCCAGTTAAGAAATGCTATCATGTCAAAATCCTCCCTTTTTTCTTTTCCGGCAACAGTTTTCTTCAGACGTATCCTGTAACACCCGTTTCGTCTTTCGTTCTCCAACCAAACAGATTTCCACCCCCGGAACCTTTTGTCACGGTTCCAACTGCAGTACAATAAAAAGAACAGCGGTCTTCACCACTGCTCCATTAAATCTACGTTCATGAAGCAATAGCTCCTCCACCAGTACGGTGAGAGTGCACAGCCTGTTCGACTGTACCCCAACGCAGACAGTTTTTCGGGAACTGCCCCGTTTCGGCGAATGCTCCTTTCCCTGCCCGTCCCAGACCCCGTTGTCTCAGGACAGCTACTCTTAGCCTTCGCGCCTCTATTGCCGAATATGTATATTGACAGGTATTATCATATGTTTCTTTTCGCCACTTGTCAATCGTTTTTTCGACATTATTTTACAAAAATTTTATATTTTCGAAATTTGTCCTGATTTATTTGACTTTCTTGTCTCCCTCTGACGGCTTCAGCTGGTTGAACTCCCACAGACGCTCCATATAGCCGGACTGCTCTTTGGCCAGATCTTCCACATTCGGGTTGTAAATGATTCCTTTTACCATTCATTCTCTGTCTGTCATACCGTCCTCCTGTCTGCTGTAGGATCTAAATAAGTATCCCTTCCAAATGATCCATCTCATGCTGGCAGATCTGGGCTGGCCAGCCGGTGAATTTTTGGCGTTGTTTTTTCCAGTTCCAGTCGTAGTATTCGATTTCGATGTTCTGGTACCGCTTTGTTTTCCGCACGCCTGGCAGGGAGAGGCAGCCTTCTTCTGTTTCGTAGGGGCCGCTTTTGCGGACGATCACCGGGTTGAACATGATGATGTCGCGGAATCCGGCGTTTACGATGATGATGCGTTTTTTCACGCCGATCATATTTGCCGCCATGCCGACGCATGCCTCGCGGTTTGCTGCCAGTGTGTCCTGCAGATCTCTTCCCACCTGCAGATCTTCCTCTGTCGCCGGGACGGATTTCTGTCCGAGGAAGAGAACGTCTCTCATAATTGGTTTTACCATTTGTGTTTCCTTTCTCTTTCGGCCTTAAAGGCCAAAATCGTTTAATTTTCTATTTGAATCCGCATATCGCACGATGTGCATCCGATTACGGTTTTTCCGCCTTTCTGCTCCAATCGTTCTACTGTTCCGCTACAGAACGGACAGATCCAGTCAATCTGTTTTCCGGCTTTGACGGCCTGCATCATGTTGACGAATTTTGTCGTATCTACATTTTTCGAATCACAGTTCTGCGTCCAATCACCGGAGAGTACTTTTCGCAATTCGCCGTTTTCATTCAGAATAACGGTGTCGCCCTCCTCGATGTTCCGGTCATACAGCATCTGATCCTCCTGGCGGATGCGCGATTCGTTCCCGTTTTCATCCTGTAACACAACAACTGCCATGACAGGCTCATCGGCGCTGCGTTCCTCGCAGCCGAAATCGATGTCTTCGTCGATCCGCACTACCTGATATTTCATTTAAAAATCCCCCTTACTCTGCTATCGTAAAAATCACAACCCGCTCCCGGCTGTCCCCGCCCGGAAACAGATCCATACAGTCGATCTCATCGAGAAATTCCAGTTCCGGCACCGTCATCAGATACGAGATATAAGCATCCGACGGGTAATAGAAAAACAACTGGATCTCCGCGGATTTTCGTAGTACGATTCCAGCAGTCTTGTCATCGCTTTTCTTAAGATTTCAAGCGAAAACGGGTTAAAAAAATACACCCGGTCCACTTCCGCAGGAACGGGAAAATTTTCGGCGCTCTCCAGCACAAACTCCGTCCGCGCACCAGAGGCCGCCGCCTTTTTGTTTTCCATTGCCTTCGCATAAATCCGGTCATCATACTCCACACCGATGGACTGGCACCGGGTCTGCGCCGATAAGAAGAAATCTACGCGGCCCTTTCCGCATCCGTAATCGAGCAGCGTATTTCCCTTTCGGATCATCCCGTGTTTGCCATCCGCTCCAGCACGCAGTACGGGGTCGGCTCATACGGATACCGGTACAGATCCGACCGGCTGTCATCCCGCCCCATTGTGTGGATCTGCAGCAGCTTGTCCCAGCGGTTTTCGTTTTTATCCTCTCTCATCGCCCGTCTCCCAATACTGTTCGAATAATTCCAGATACTCCTGTTCCACCGCAGCAAACGGCCGCACCGTGTAGTCCAGCGTGATGTGAAGTTTCGGCGCATCCCCCGCCTGCGGTTCCTCCAGCAGATTTGTCAGATCGTACCACAGCAGATCATTGTCGATCTGTTTCATCATCCGCTGCTCCTCCGCCGTCAGATCACTGCCAAGATATTTCTCATAAATCACCGAAAGCAGATGGTCCTCGATCTCGCGGTACCGCGGCATTTCCTGTTTTAATGGCCGCGGCACGTCCGACATGTAACACTCGCTCGCGTCATGCAGAAGGCACGCCAGCACCAGCCGCCGGGAATAGCCGCGCGCGGCCGCCTCTTTCGCACAGCAGATGCAGTGCTCTCCCACTGACCAGAACGTCGTCACATGGCCGTTTCCGCGGCAGATCATCGGCAGCGCATGCGCAAAATCCTCCACACAGAGCAGTTCCGGGGCGGGATGCACAGGGTCAAAATGTTTTCTTGTATACGTTGTTATTGTGCTCATTCTTTTATCTCACTATATGATTTTACTGCCGGCTGTCCCGCGTGCGGCTCGCCGATGATTTTTCCATCCAGACCATATCATACCAGCGGTCGAATTTGTAGCCGCAGTTGTGGAAGGTTCCCACGAGTTCGAATCCGAGATGTGCATGGAACTCGGCGCTGTTTTTCGTCAGATATTCATCCTCGACCTGCGGATAGCCGATGCAGGCGTAGAGGTTCAGAATGCCCATTTTTTTCAGGTGGTCCGCCAGCTCTTCATACAGTCTCCGGCCAAGACCTCCTTTTCTTGCATTGGGATCGAGATAAATGGTCAGCTCGCTCGACCAGTCGTATGCGGCGCGGCCGACAAAGGCATGTGCGTATGCATAACCTTCGATTTTTCCATCCTGCTCGATGACGAGGTATGGATATTTTTTCATGATATCACGCATGCGGTTCTCAAATTCTTCCAGAGACGGCACTTCCCACTCGAAAGAAATGACGGTGTGTTCTACATAGTAAGCATAAATCTCCAGAATGCGTGCGGCATCCTCTATTTTTGCATCTCTGACAGTAATTGTACTCATAATAAATTCCTCCTCTGACCGTACTGCTTGCGTTTTCTGAACTTTATCTTATCACTCCGCTGAAAAATGGACAACATGATTTCCAGATTTCCTTTTTTTCTAAATTTTTCTGTGCTCTTTGCTTTCTTTCCTGTATAATAAAAGAAACAAGACGGATCACTATTTTTCTTCTTAATGAAAGAAAGGAACGTGCCTATGAAAATTTTAAATCTCGAAAACGAAAACCGGAAATTCACCAAATCCATCGAAAATTTCCACGTCATGGAATATCTCCAGGATTCCAGCGTCTCGCCGATGACTGCCATGGAGGAGTATTACATGAGCAAAATGAATGTGCGCCGCCGCCAGGTTGTCATTGAACTGGACAAGGAGCACTCCGCGATTATCCAGTCCGGTGCGATGCAGTGGATGGGCGGCCATGTACAGGCGACCGCCGGAATCAAAGGGATCGGCGACCTGTTCGGAAAGGCCATCAAAGGCGCCATGACAAAGGAATCTGCCGTAAAACCGGAGTACGTCGCGACGGATATCTCGTGCTGGAACCGACCTACAAATACATCATTCTTGTGGATGTCGAGAAATGGGGCTCCTCCGGAATGACGATTGAGGACGGCATATTCCTCGCCTGCGACGGCAGAGTCAAAAACAAACTGACCGCCCGCAAGAGTATTTCCTCCGCTGTCCTCGGCGGTGAAGGCTTCTTCAATCTGAGCCTCGTCGGCAGAGGCGCCGTTGCCCTCGAAAGCAACGTACCTGAGGACGAGCTGATCGAAGTCGAACTCGAAAACGACGAACTGAAAATCGATGGAAACCTCGCCGTCTGCTGGTCCTCCAACCTTGATTTCACCGTAGAGCGCTCCACCAAAACCCTCGTCGGCTCCGCCGTCAGCGGCGAAGGCCTCGTCAACGTCTACCGCGGAACCGGCCGCGTCCTCATGAGCCCGGTCGCCCCGACAGATTCCCTGCTGACTGCAACCAACACGACCCAGGCGAACCCCGCTGTGAAGAACAACCTTCCGCCGGAAAATTAAATTCGAATCCTCTCCGCCCCTATGCCTAATACGTATAGAAAAAAGTCAAATTAAACCTCGTTTTTGATTGACACTTTCTTCAAAACATGTTAGCGTAAAATACGCATTTATCTTTACATTCTTAAGAAAAACCATACGATAAAATACATGTTCTGGAGAAAATGATGAATAGAATAAACTGGACTGAACTGAAACCGCAGATTCAGCAGGTCGGGCGATTAAGTCTGCCTGCGATTCTTACACAGATTACTACGATTGCGATGCAATACATTGATTCCGCGATGGTCGGCGCGCTTGGGGCGAATGCTTCGGCGGCGATCGGACTGGTTTCGTCGACGACGTGGCTCCTCAGCGGTACGATTTATGCGGTTTCAGCCGGTTTTTCTGTTCAGGTAGCGCATCAGATCGGGGGAAATCATGACAAGAAGGCGAGGGATGTTGTGCGGCATGGCATCGCGTCCGCGCTTGTTGTGTCGGCTGTTTTGTGCCTGATCGGGCTTCTGATCAGTCATCCGCTGCGGGGTGGCTCGGCGGTGCGCAGAAGATCCGGCGGAATGCCACGCTCTATTTTATGATGTTTGCCATCATGCTTCCGTTTTCCCAGCTCAACTCGCTGATGTCGTCCTTCCTGCAGTGCAGCGGTGATATGGTGACACCCAGTATTTTAAATGCCGTCATGTGCGTGCTCGATGTCATTTTCAATGCTCTTTTGATTCCGGTTTTCGGTGTCATGGGTGCCGGTATGGGAACGATGCTGGCCTGCGCCGTCATCAGCCTCACGGGTGCCTGGTTCTGTTGTGTCCGCAATCCGCGGCTGCGTCTCCGCCGGAAGGAAAAAACGGTTTTCGATGCGAAAATTCTGAAAACTGCATTCAAAATCGGTGTGCCGGTTGCCGTACAGGAAATCGCGATGAACAGCGCCATGGTTGCTGCCACCATGCTGATTGCCCCGCTCGGCTCCATTGCGATTGCGGCCAATTCGTTCGCCGTCACCGCCGAAGGCCTCTGCTACATGCCAGGCTACGGCATCGGTTCCGCCGCGACAACGCTCGTCGGCAGAAGCTACGGCGCCGGAAATTACAAGCTGGCGAAACGCTACGGAAATATCTGCATTGCCATGGGCGCAGTCCTGATGGCCATCACTGGAGGTCTGATGATGATCTTCTGTCCGTTCGTCTTTAGCATTCTGACTCCTGACCCGCAGGTTCGCTCGTTTGCCGCCGAGGTACTCCGCATCGAACTGCTCGCCGAGCCGTTTTTCGGCGCTTCCATCGTTGCCGCCGGAGCCCTCCGCGGAACAGGCGATACGTTTGTGCCAAGCCTTCTGAACCTTGGCAGCATCTGGGTCATCCGCCTCGGTCTCGCGGTGCTTCTCATCACCCCGCTCGGCCTGCGCGGCATGTGGATCGCCATGGCTATCGAGCTCTGCATCCGCGGATTGCTGCTGCTCTACCGCCAGCATACATCGAAATATTATAAAATATCATAAACGCCATACAAAAAAGAGGTGATCTGCCGGCACAGAGCAGATCATCTCTTTTTTGCATCCTGCTTATTTTTTGTTTTTCATTCCAAAGTTTTTCTGTTCATCCTCGCGGAACAGACGGTTTTTATCCTTATAAGACTGAAACGCATGTTTTGTCGCCTTCCACATGGTCCGGAACGAGAGCCCCTGTTCTTTATCATATTTCGATGGCAGTAAAAGATAGCAGAGAAGGGAAATCAGTACGCCGATGCCGGTATCCAGAATCCGGGCAAGCGTATAGAAAACAACTCGTTCCTCACCAACTGTGTAAAGTACCACAAAGTAGACCACGATTCCCGGCTGGATCGCAGAGTCCGCCTGCAGTGCCAGATTGCACCACAATACCAGGCAGAGCCCCGCCGCCAGCCACAGAAAAGCCGGAATTCCAAACGGCTGTTTCTGATACAGCATGTAGAATGGAATGACCAGGATTCCTCCCACAAACGTTCCGATCAGGCGATTGATTCCATTGTGGAATCCCTCTTCAAACCGCTCCCAACCCCGTACACTGCGCCGATCAGCGCAAAGCAGGGGGTTGCGGCCGCCGGGAATCAGATATTCATAAATCAGGGAAGTCAGCAGAACAACCACCGCTGTCCGCCACATGCGTTCCGTCAGACGGGGTGATTTGAAATCCTTCAGCGGCGTGAGCTGCCACTTATTTTTCACCTCCGCCCGGTCCAGCATTTCCTGTGGTCCCATAGGCTGCTCCTGTCAAAAACTCTTATTATTTGATAAATTATTTGATAAACTTCACTTCCGGATAAATTGCCTGTTTTGCAGCCTCTTTGCGCTCGTTGAAAACAACTTTGTTCTCTTCAAACAGGTTGCGTCCTTCTGCATCAATAGAAACGATCAGCGGACCGAACTCTTTTACTTTATTGCACCATAACGTCTCCGGCATTCCCAGTTCATCCCAGTGATGCTCTGCAATTCTTTCCACCTCAGTCGCGGCAACAACCGCGCAGCCTGCCGGGAAGACACAGTGAATGGCACCGAATTCTTTACATGCACGCTCGGTATTCGGACCCATGCCGCCTTTTCCGACAATGACACGTACGCCGGTCAGTTTTGTAAATTCATACTCGAATTTCTCCATACGCATGGAAGTAGTCGGTCCGACAGAAACCATCTCGTAATCATCTTCTGTTCCCTCAATTTTCCGTACGATCGGGCCGCATGGAAAATTGCCTTGTCTTTGATATTATATGGAAGCTCTCTTCCGTACTCAACGAGTCTGCGGTGTGCAACGTCACGGCAGGTCATGAGATCGCCGTCCAGCCAAACAATATCTCCGATGTGGATATCTTTCAGGTCTTCTGCGCTTACCGGTGTAATCAGAACTTTTTTATCTCCTCTAATTTCGATCATAATTCGTACCTCCGTTTATGCATTAAATTTCCAGGTGGAATGTGTATCACAAGTTACTGTCAGATCAGGATTTACCACGATATGGCCGCGGCGGTGGGACCAGCATCCCACATTTACGGCAACGCGATCGTGGATGGATGGCGGGCGGTGTTTTCAATGTTTACACCCATAACGGAATATTTTCCGCCCATTCCCTGCGGTCCAAGGCCGATGGCATTGATGCCGTCTTCCAGCAGACGCTCCATTTTTGCTGCATTTGCATTTTCATTGTGGGAACCGATCGGGCGCATCAGCGCTTTCTTTGAATTTAATGCTGCGGTTTCGATGGATGTTCCAACTCCAACGCCGACAAGAAGCGGAGGACACGCATTTAAGCCGTAGCTTGTCATCTGATCCAGTACGAAATCGGTGATTCCTTCATATCCTGCACCTGGCATCAGAACCATCGCTTTTCCAGGAAGCGTACATCCGCCGCCTGCCATGTAAGCGTAGATTTCGCATTTGTCACTGTTCGGAACGATATCCCACCATACGGTCGGGGTTCCTTTTCCTACGTTTTTCTTGGTATTGTACTCATCAAAAGTCTCTACCGAGTTGTGGCGGAGCGGTGCTGCAAAGGTAGCCTGTACAACAGCCTCTTTCAGCAGGCCTTCCAGTTCATTGATGTACGGAAAATTCGTTCCGCATTTCAGCCAGAACTGAAGCACGCCGGTGTCCTGGCAGCTCGGACGGTTTAATTCCACCGCCAGTTTCTGGTTTTTGGTCATCGTCTCATACAGTGCTTTCGGAAGCGCTGCTGTTTCCTGGGAGCCCAGCTCCTCCAGCTTTGCAACTACATCGTCCGGCAGCTTTTTGCCGATGTGGGCAACAAAATCAGCTACCATGTCTGTTAAAACTTTTACTCCATTTTCGTTTGTCATAATATACCTCCTATGAATGATTTTCATGAGTGAACTTTGTGGTGCGGGGCAGGAATTTTCTGCCCCTTGTAGTGTGTGATACCTGTTTATGCGAAGGAATGCTTATCATGGATAAAAAGGAAACAGGATGGGCAGCAGTATCATGCAGATTGCAAAGGATACGAGGATCAGAGGCAGGCCGGATTTTACATAATCCTTGAATTTATAGCCTCCGAGTCCGACTACCATCGTGTTTGCAGGCATACCAATTGGTGTTGCATACGCGCAGGAACCGGCGATAACAGTTGCAATCACAACGGACCGCGGGTCTGCTCCAAGGCTGTTTGCAAGAGAAACAGCGATCGGAATCATAAGTGCCGTAGTGGCTGTATTTGACATAAAGTTGGTCAGTACACAGGTTACCAGGAAAATTACCAGGAGAAGCAGAATCGGATTTGGATTGGATCCGAGCAGACCGACGATTTTATCGGCGATCATACTTCCTGCCCCTGTGACATCCAGTGCTTTTGCCAGGGAAAGAGAGCCTCCAAAGAGGAGAACTACTTTTAAGTCAATGGAATTCAACGCTTCTTTTTCTGTCAGAACCCCGGTCAGCACCAAAAAGAGTGCGCCAAGACAGGCGGAAAGCTGAATGCTGATTCCAATTAATTCTTCGAAAATCATAGCGAAAATTACAACGATCAGAACAACAAGTGAAATGATCTGTTCCATTTCGGAACATTGCTGAAATCTTTCTGCTCTTCCAGGTTCTGGGCTGCTTCGTTCTGATTCTGCGTAAGAAGTTTATATCCAAAACAGACGAAGTAGAGGATTCCTATCAGCAGCATCGGAATTCCGATTGGCGCGTACATGAAAAAGCTGGTTTTGATTCCCATCTCCTGCAGTGCATTGACGCCCATCAAATTTCCCGGCGCTCCGATGATAGAGAGGTTTCCGCCGAGGGCTGCCGCGAATACAAGCGGCATCAGCAGGTGGCTTCTGGAATAACCGGACTCATCTGCGATTCCACAGACAACCGGGATCAGTACGGCAGCGGTTCCGGTGTTGGATAAGAATCCGGACATCACGCCGGCAATTACCATAATGGCGATGATCAGTGTTTTTTCGGTTTTGGCAAAGCGGGTTACAAGTCCTCCGATTTTGTTTGCCATTCCCGTCTCGAAAAGTGCCTGGCCGACAACAAACATGCCGATGCAGAGGATAACGTTGCTGTTTACGTATTGAGAGAAAGTCGTTGATACATCCAGAATTCCGGTGAGAGTCAATCCAAGCGCACAGATCGAAGCTGTCAGACCCAGCGGAATTTTCTCCAGAATGAAGCTGACAATCGCAAATACCAGAAACAGCAATGTGATTGTGGTTTGAGACATTCCCAAATCTCCTTTCGTTTTTTCAGTTTTCTTTTTCTTGAAAAGCATCGGCCGAACACGTTTCTTTTGTTACTTGTATTATACGGCGTGTACTGGTTAAAAAACAAATTGGTGGAATACATGACCCCATAAAAATTTTTATATTCGCAAAACAGGGGCTCTTTTTTTGTGCATTTTTACCTGGTTTTGCGGGAAACCGAAAAAAAATATAGAAACATTTACGTCTCTATGGTATCTTAATGGTAATATAACGTTGTCTCAACGAACATTTGGAGGGGAAAAATGACTTTAAATCAGCTTCGTTACTTCTGTATGGCAAGCCGGTGCCACAGTATTACAAAAGCAGCCGAGGAATTGTACGTGACGCAGCCGACCGTATCGGTTGCTATCCGTGATCTTGAAATTGAATTCGGCGTCAGTCTCTTTTCCAGAAAGGGAAATCAGTTAATTCTGACGCGTGAAGGGGAGGAATTTTATCAGAAAGCAAATTATATTCTCCAGTACTGCAATGAGCTGCAGGCGGATTATTCCAATCTCTCCCGTGTGCGCCCGCCGATCCGCATTGGTATTCCGCCGATGCTGAGCACCGTCTTTTTTCCCGAGCTTCTTCTCGCTTTTTCAGAAGAGCATCCCGAAATTGCGGTATCTCTTGAGGAGTATGGTTCGGTCCGTGCCTGTAATCTGGTGCAGGATGACACACTGGATCTGGCGCTTGTCAATATGGAACAGTATAATATTGATAAATTTCACCATGCCGTTCTTGCGGATGACCAGGTCGTATTTTGTGTAGCAAAAACCACCCCCTGGCAGGCAGAGAAGTGGTTTCCATTCAGGATATGGCAAAACAGCCTTAATTTTCTTTAATGCTGACTCGGTGCAGAATCAGCTCCTGAAGCTGCGGTTCGAACTTGAGGGGTATACACCGAATATCATCATGCGGAGCAGCCAGATTTACACGACACTGCAGTTTTTAAAGACGGGCCGCTATGCCTGTTTTCTGTATTCCAGCATGACTGATAAATTCCGGAAATCATCGGCATTCCGATGCAGACACCAATTCGAGTGAAAATCGGCATGATATGGAAGAAAAGCAGATACATCAGCAGCGATATGCAGACGCTGATCTCTTTTACAAAAAAGTATTATCAGATGCATTCGTTGATTCCATCGGACAAAAAACGAACGGGGATTGAATATATCCCCGCCGTTTTCTGTAATCTTTTTTTATTTCTCTGGAAAATCGTATCGTACAATCTCACAGTTTTTCACACCAAATGCCGCATATTCTTCATTCGTCATATCGTGAAAATACGACTGCACGACACGCGCAATGCCGTTGTGTGCGACGAGAATATACGTTTTTTTCATCGGATTCTTCCCGAATTTCATCCAGCAGATTATAGATTCTCTGCGCCAGCCGCAGAGTCGATTCGCCGCCCTCGTGGCTCATTGCGAAGCATTCCTTCGCCTTTTTGAAGTCCGCTCCATCGCGTGCTGTGGACTCCCATTTTCCAAAATTCTGCTCCGTCAGCCGCGGCTCCGGCCGCGCCGGGATGCCGGTCATCTCGGAAATATGTTTCGCGGTGTCTGCCGCACGAACCAGCGGGGAATACAGAATCTCATCCGCCTGAATCCCCTCTTTCAGGATTTTCTCCCCGGTCTCAACCGCCTGCTGATGCCCAAATTCCGTCAATGCAATATCCGTCGCCCCACAGATCTTATTCTCCACATTCCAGATCGTCTGCCCGTGACGCACAAAATAAAAATGTCCCATGAAATGATTCCTCCTGCTTATCCTCGTCAAATGTTTCTTTCTTTTCAGAATATCACAAGCCCGCATCTGCCGCAATGAACTGTTTTTAAAAACTCCATTTCCACCAGATGAATCTTATTTTATTCACTTTTTGTACCTTTTCTTTAATTCATTTTCAATTTTTAAACGTCTCAACCTCCACAACCCGGTCTTTCCCTTTCGTTCCCCAGATCATCAGATGGGCCTTATATTCCACCGAATCCCGTGCATAAAAGAATGGCTCCTCGCGCAGCAATGATGCGCGTTTTCCTTCGGCTTCCAGTATCTTTTTCCGTTTCATTGCCTGCTCCTGGATTTTTCGGATCTGGGTTCCTTCTTCGCCAGTGAAGCGTCGTTTCGGGTAATTCTGTGCTTCGCGGGCCAGTTTTTTTTTCCAGTAAATCCACGACTTTCGCGTGGCGGCTCGTATGCAGCAGTTTTGCGATCTGTTTTGCGAGGAGTTTTCCCTGCCATTTTTCATAAAGTGCAAGATACCTCAGCAGCACTTTATCGCCTGCCTCCGATGCCAGTTTTTTCATCTCCGTAATTGCCTCTTCCGTCGCTTCCCACCACGGGCATGACGGTACGAGATACTGATCCGGCACGGCCGGGTAGCAGCAGAAATTGAGCGGCGGGAAATTGGCCAGCGATGCCAGACGCATTTCTTCCTCGGTGCAGAACGCCTCGCCGAGGTATTCCAGCTTGTCCCGCAGGATCGCAATACGGAACTCAATCTGCCGCAGATACTCGTATCCGTCCACCCAGAAATGACCCGTTTTTCCGTAATCAAACAGATGCACTTCCAATGAAAGGCGGCTGAAAAACAGCGTGCACACCGTCTCTCCCTGCCGCACGATCAGAACGTACTGCTCCCCGTCTTTTTCCAGTGCAGCATCTATTTCTCCCTCGTATTCCTTCTGATACGTTCCCGTCAGCTCCGCGTCATGAAAAACGAGAAAGCTCTCTGCCGCATCGTTCATCAGATAGACAAGCCAGATCTCCTTTTCTCCTCCCCCGTACCGCTCACCCGGAAGCAGCAGCTCGAACTGCCCCTGCGAAAGAAGCACATCCAGCCTTTCCAGTTCCTCGGTCCATGTGATATTTTCTGCAATTTCCATTCCGTGATTCTCCCCTGTTTTCTTTTACTTCCTATGATACACTATAAAAAGGCTCCACTGCAATCCAAAGCAGTAGAGCCCCTTCTCCAAATTTTTCTGTTATTAATCCGTCCCGTTATCCGGCGCATGCCGTCCGCACTTTCTCGTCCAGCGTCGTCTGAATTTCTTTTAAGTTCACCGGTTTCAGAATATGCCCGCGTCCGCGCACCGCTTGCGATCCGTTGCAAAGGTATTTGCTGTCATCGCAAAAATCGGAACATCATTGTCCTCACGCACACTGTTTCGAATTTTTTTCGTCGCCTCGATGCCCTCCATCACCGGCATCTGCATATCCATGAAGATCGCAAAATAGCTTCCCGGATCCGACGCTTCAAACTGATCCACGGCCTCGGAACCATTCTCCGCCCAGTCCACGACAAGGCCGAGGCTTCCGAGCAGCTCCGTCGCAACCTCTGCATTCAGTGCATTATCCTCCGCAAGCAGAACAGCAGCACACCTGCAATCAGTGCCACCAGATACAGCGGGTGGTCAAACAGATACGCCATGATGGTCGGTGTCCCCACATCTTCCACATAGCTCTGCACAATTTCCGCTCTGCTCTTTCGTGATACGTTGTAAAGCGTTTTTTCCCACAGACCGTAGAAACTCCGGTCAACCTCTGAGAGTACGCCCATCCGCAGGGACATCGATGCACCTGGCACAACTTCCACGCGGAGGCGGTTCTGCGTATCATCTCTTGCCAGCTTCTGCGCTGTGTAGGTCATCAGCAGTGCACCGTCCACATTCTCATTGACCAGTCTCTGCACACATTCGTCCGTATCTTTCACCGACACAATTTCTGCATTCGGCCATTCATTGTTCAGGATTTCTTTGACCGTCACACCATCGTCGATTACCACTATTCTCTGCAGTTTTCCCGACGCACCGCGCCGCCGCAATTCCTTTTGCCTCCCCGTTTTCATACCACGAGTATTGATTTCCGTCCGGATTCATCACGCCGCGGATCACGGCGCCGCTCTCTTTCAGCTGGGAAAGAAGCGCTTTTTCCTCTGCCGTGTAATCAGTATTCACTTCCACGGAACCGTAATATTTATTGTACAGATCAGACCGCCAGTTCGGTGTCTCCACGTTCATGCTCGTAAATGCGGTGATCGCCGGATGGCGGGAAAATGCAAACTCCTCCTCGCGCTCCGGTATCTTTTTGGCAGCCGTATAAATGTCTGCTTCTCCATTTTGCAGCATCTCCTCACATTCCTTCGCCGTCTTATCGTATCCGACGTAGGAAAACGTACACTGCATATATTTGGCAATGCCCTGCATCATCTCATATCCATATCCGCTCCACAGTCCGTTTTCGTCCTGCATGTGATAGCTGTCGAAGGCTGCTGCTGGACCTATGAAAAAGCCTATAAGAGAATTTATCAGGTACTCACAATGGAAAATTCCTGAAGTAAACTGCGGAATCGCAAGTATGTGTTTCGTCTTGAAAAAGCAGCAAAAATATAGTATAATATTTTTGTTGCTGACCCGGCTGAAACATTTATAATTCTTGTTTCTGTAGCTCAGTAGGATATAGCGTCCGCCTCCTAAGAGAAAGCCGAGGCATTCCCCAAATTGGGGAACGTTCTAATGTTACCAAATCAAAAAAAATCTGTAGATTGACAACTCGAAAAAGAGTTGATAATCTTATATATGGCCGAAGGGAAAAATCCCAGAAACCCAGTAAAATCAAGGGTTTGCGGCATGTGTCGTCATAGCTCAGCTGGATAGAGCACTCGCCTCCTAAGCGGCAGATTGTTCGATTCCTTCGAGCAGTGAAAATTGAATAAAACCAATAAATGTCTCAGTAGCTCAGTTGGATAGAGCACACGCCTCCTAAGCGTGGGGTCGGAGGTTCAAATCCTCTCTGGGACGCCAGAAAGCACCGCTGCAAGCCTTTTTTCGGGGTTTGCAGCGTTTTTTTGTTCCTCCTTCTCCCGGTAATTTCGCTTCTGTTACCGAGAGATTTTTATACGCCGCATGATGTATATTTGCTAATTGGACTCGAACGCTTTTCAGAAATTTGCTAAGAAATTTCTGCGGTTTGCTAATTCGATTTTTCGGATCACTTTGCCGGGCTTGCGCCGCTATCAGGGCTGCGAGCGCACTCGCCAGCTCCGGCGACTTCTGAAGCTGCTCCACAAGGCTTTCAAGGTCCAGGGTCGCAGGTTCCGATTTTGCCGGTTCTTCCGGCGGACGGACATTGCGAAGATCAGGCTTGGCATAGAAGGCTGTCTCGAATTTCTGAGCATTGACCTTTCTATCCTCGTCCAGAATGTGAGCATAGATACTGGTTATCATGTCGATCTCGGCATGGCCTGTATCGCCCTGAGTGGCTTTCAGATCGCCGTGGTTCAGTTTCAGCTTGTAGGTGGTACTGGAATGACGGAGAGAATGAAAGACCACCTTCGGCAGCCCTGCGTCCTCACGGAGCTTTGCAAATTCTTTGAGGATGATCCGATCCTCGCAGGGCCGTCCATTGGGAAGTGCCACCACCAGATCGAAGTCCTGATATTCGTCGCCCAGGAAGCCTTTCAGCTCGTCCTGGGACTTCTTCCATTCCCGCAGGATGTAAGCCAGTGTTTTTGGCAGCCACACCTTACGGATACTGGAATCGGTTTTCGGCTTTTTCAGAACAATTCTTGTGCTGGTGTTCGGCATGAGCGGAGTGAATATGTAATAGATATCCTTCTCACCCAGCGTTTCAATCGCCCGTTTGGAAGCCCGTGTCAGCTCCTTGTCGATGTAGACATAGGCATTATCCGCCGCAATATCTTCATCGGAAATATGGACGTTCTCCCAGGTCAGTCCCAGGATTTCACCCATGCGCAGAGAGCAGGCAAAGGAAAGATTCATTGCTACATAGAGCTTGCTGTCCGTGCATTTGTCCAGGGCAAGACGGATCATATCCGCTGTCCAGATATCCCGTTTCGCATACTCCGTTTTCGGGAGGATCACATTGTCAAAGGGATTTCTTGCAATGATTTCCCATCGTACTGCCTGCTTAAACGCACACCGCAGGAGCTTGATGATCTTTTCAATGGTCTTGTCGCTGACATAGGTGGTAACGGCCTTTCGGGTCTTGGTAGACACCGACTTGGTTTTCTGTAAGGTCTGGATATAACCGTCAACCGCACGGGGAGTAACCGCCTGTACCTCCATATCACCGATGATTGGATTGATATAGTTCGCAATCAGCGCCGTTTGGCTGTCATACATAGACACGCCCCATTTCTTTTCTCCGTAAAGAGATACGAAGTCATAAAGGAACTCGGTGATCGTCTGATTGCTTGGCGGGAGAAAAGTTCCCGTGTGCTGCTGATTTTCGATTTCTGCCTTGCGCTTCAAGGCCTCTTTGTGGGTATGCCAGGTTTCCCACTTCTGTTTGGTTTCTCCGTTTTCATCCACATAGTTGTAAACAACGGAATAGTTTTTCTTTCGCTTGATTATAGATGCCATATCGTTCTTCCTTTCTTGGATCACAGGTCGAGGGAGTCAAGCCACTCGTCAAATGACCGCTTGGAAATGCGTATGGCGTTACCAATTCGCACGATTTTGAAGTGCCCTTCTTTTACAAGGATATATGCGGAAGTTCTTCCGATGCCCAGAATTTGAGCAATATCGTCAACCGTATATGTCCTTCTTTCAGGGATTTCTTTCTTCGTGCCGTTCCATGTTTGAGACATGAGAACCCCCTTTCAGTTATGAAAAGGAACAGCACGAATATGTGTGGGTAATATAACTTCCACCATTATTTTACCGTGCTGCTCTGTGTTTGTCTGCTGCTAATTGAAAAGTTTACGATCTATCCATAAACTTTCAAAAAAGAAAAGTAGGCTTACGGACGGCTGCTGGCACAGCTCCACGGGAGTCTAACCCCGGCCCATGCTGATGGGTGCGGCGCACAATGCTTTGTGGGCGTTCAATGCGCGAGTATCTTTAACCCTGCCCGTGTGTCATCGCCCGCAAGCTGCCACGCTTGCTTTGCGGTCTGGTGCTGTTCGCTCGCCCGTTACAGTGGTCCCGTCCTGCGGACTTGAAACGAGGTCATGGCGCACCGGCCGTATGGCTCGGCACAAACAGGAATGTATCCGTTTGCCTTATACTGCGGCGTTGGCTCCCAACGGGCTTTCTTTGTCAAGGAGCTGCCTCCGTTCACGAAAGAGAGAAACAGGGAAAGGGTAAGCTGCTTCCGCTTTCAGACCGGGCTTGTCAGCTCATGCTGACAATGGAATGAATGAGCTTGATCTCCAATCGGCGCTTCATGTACTCGTCCACCCGAACATGGGGCTGGCCGTCAGGATCGTAAAGCGTCCGGGTGCAGAGCTTATTGATATAGCCCTCATAATACCGGAGTACCTGATCCACAGCCTGAGAGTCCCCGTCACGGGCGGCGTCAATCACCGAAAGAGGAAGAAGCTCCTTGCCCTTGTAAGTGGGTTTCTTCATACCTTCAACCTCCCTTCGGCATGAGTGCGGCCAACTTGATCCGCAGCTCGGTCAATGATTTTGCCTTCGCCGTTGAACGGCACTGCGAGACATTCCAACAAGGCGGCCAACCTCCTGATCCGGCAGGTCCAGAACAAAATGCAGGATCAAAATACTCTGCTCCTGAACAGACAAACCGGCGAAGGCGTCAGCCACAAGCTCGTTTTCGATATGCAGATCATACCCGTGGGACGAGAATGTAAATCTGTCACTGGGGTAATGATCTACAACGCAGAGCTTGTCCATCTCCATTTGCGGAAGGTCGCTGAATGACAGTTCCCTGTCACGGCGCCTCTGCATTTCCCGGAGGTAGTCGATTGCCTCATGGTACAGTACCAGTTGCAGTAAGCATCGAACTGGCACCGTTCGCCATAGTCATTACGGGGGATCATATCCATCTTTTCACCCCCTTTCCTGGGGGAATGAGGTGGGTTTCTCCCTTTCCGCTAACAAGGCGAACGCAAAGCCGCTCGCTACCCGCTAAAAGTCTCCTTTTTGAAAATTTCTCAAAAATTTTTTTCGAGGCGGGTTTGTCCTCGGAAAACAGCAAAAAGCGCCCAGCAAGTCGCAACGGACCTGCAGGGCGCAGAAATGTTTTATAAAGAAGATTGCTTACATAGTATAGTTCATATCCAAAGCCGGACGACTCCGACGGAGGGGCTATGCTTTTTTTAGCTGGTGCAGATCATGGATACTGCGAAAAAGAGAAAAGGACACGGCAAAATAACCTCCAATCGGCTGCCGTGTCCCTGCAAGTCGTCATTGGTTTGTGTAGACGCAAAGAAACGGCGGCTCTGAAAATCAAAGCCGCCGTTTCATAGGCGCGTGAAAATGTGTCTGCTGTACGACGGCTTTTTTTCTTTTGCCGTCGTCCGGCAGATTAACATATGAAACTATAATTCATTGATGGTTGCAGTAATCGACATATTGCGAATTCGTTTTGCCGGAGCATATACAGCTGCGATTGCCGCAATCGAGACAAACAGAAGAATAACGCCCAAAGAGATAATTGGGAACTGCCACACAGCAGATGGAAAATGCCCTGCAATAAGGAAATCATACAGCGATTTGCTAAGCGGCAAGCCAATAGCACAACCAACAACGCACCCCAAAACAGCATAGGTGAATGCTTCACAAGCAATCATTTTCGTCATTTGCCGTTCATCCATTCCTACTGCCCGCATAGCTCCATATTGCTTCATTCTGGCAGACACACTCATGGAAATGCTATTGACAATGTTCATTACCGTTACCAGTGCAATAATTGCCAAAAACGCATAAACACAGAAAACAAAAGCCAGATAAGTTCCCGTAGTGCGCTCGTCGCGTTTGTCTCGAAAGCTATATGTTTGATCTACGGAATTCTGGATTGCCTGAACATTTTCGTCCGTAACATCTCCCGTTGTTTGTATCAGCACAAGAGAATAACCTTCCTCTCCTGTCAAACGGACAAATGTTTCATCAGAGGTAATCAATGTGAGCTTTCCATTTGTCAATCCATTCTCACTAAATGGGTCGTTTTTTAACAGTCCGGCTATGGTAAGGGTTTCATCCCCAATCTGAACAGTGTCACCGATTTTCCATGTGCTGTCCTGATCGGATGTTGCCAAAACAAAATTGCTGTCCCCAAAAACTTTGGACAGATCACTCCCCCTTTTCAAAGCACTGTCTTTTTTCAGACATTGTAAATCAAAATCATCATAAGAAATCATGTCGGTTGTACCGGAAAATCCGGTATCGCTATTTAATCTGGCAGGAACATCAAACGCGCTACGCCGCCCGTAAACCTCTCTCACTCCATCCATTGCACGGATGGATGTAAGCAATTCCCGAGGAATCGCATTACCGTCATCACTTGCAATATCAATATCTGATGTGGCAGCTGACTGAGGTATCAAATAATCCACAAAATCGATCATAACGGAAAAACTCAAAAATAAGATGATACTAAGTGCAAAAGAACCTGTCATCAGGAATAAATTTTTCTTCCCGGAGATTGCATGGCTGACACCAAGAAGGGATTCAATTTTTCCGAAGCCTACATACGGCGAATGGCGCATTGTTTTTTCGTGGCCTGCATTTCCAGACACCGCTGTGATAGGAGATACCTTTGCAGCATGTTTTGCCGGAGCATTTGCGGCAATCAGTACAGTAATCAGTCCCACAAAGATACCGCAAGCAATGCCAAAAATACTAATGCCAAAGAGAGGAATATCAGAAAATTCTTCTTTGACTACAAAACGCAGTACCGCGCAAAGTCCCCATGTAGTAACAACCCCTAAAACAAGACCGATAGGGATAGCTGTTTTGCACCAGTCAATGCCTCTAAACGGACAAAGCGGATGGTCTGCTGCTTACTCATACCAATGCAGCGCATCATTCCGAAAAATTGGGTTCTCTGTGCAACGCTGCTGTTCATGCTGCTGGAAATCATCAAACGCTGCAATCAAAATCAGCCAGGAACAGAACAACCGACAACAGAAA
>ENA-OPZM01000139-OPZM01000139.1-human-gut-metagenome-genome-assembly--contig:-NODE-139-length-30791-cov-7.532742_pt1 | contig 30791 bp, 30 predicted proteins | sample MGYA00242478_ERZ504493 | MGnify/ENA primary metagenome ERZ504493 (study PRJEB26092, sample SAMD00036227) | human gut metagenome | host: Homo sapiens | study: EMG produced TPA metagenomics assembly of... | reverse complement strand
TTTCAGGACTACAAACCCGACTTTAAGGACGCCGATGAGGTGCTTGAATTTTTGATTGAGAATGTCGAGGAGGACTTTCCGACTCCCGTTACAACCTCTTACACGGCAGATATATGAGCGATTCCGCAAAGAGCGACAATGTGGGAGCGTACTATGTTCAGGGACGAATTGACGATACAAGCGTTAATATCATCAAAATCAACCCCCGACTTTGCAAATAAGGTATGACTCAGATGTACACAACTCTTGCCCACGAAGGCTATCCCGGTCATCTTTATCAGTTTACCGCATCAAATGCAAACAAGGATATCCCGAATGTCCGCAAGATTTTAAGCTTTATCGGCGCAACCGAGGGCTGGGCGCAGTATGCCTCGAAATGTACGCTTGATTACCTTGATACAAGCGAGGGCATTAAGAAGCTTATCTACGCAAATGATATTCTCGGCTATATTCTCTACTCAATGGTCGATGTCGGTGTGAACTACAACGGCTGGGATTATGAAAAAGTCAAGGAGTATATGTCAACGGCACTCGGTTCGGCTGACAATGAGAGCGTTACAGCCGCAACAAAAGAGGCGTATGACCTTGCCCGTTCAAATCCGGGTTATTTTCTCCCCTATACCGTAGGCTACCTCAAGATGATTGATATGCGTGAAACAGCCGAAAGCGAGCTTGGCTCAAGCTTTGACGCAAAGGAATATCACACATTCATTATGAATCTCGGAATCACAAGCATTGATGTCTACGAAAAAGCCCTTGATATGTGGCTTGAAAGCAAAAAGTAAATTTTTGGTGATAATCTTGAATATTTTTTACAGGTATGATATAATTAACTCATTGATATGATAAATATAAATTGGTATGGATTTTTCTAAGATGTGATTCTTATTTTCGCCATACACTCATTATGGGTGTATGGCGATTTTTATTTTACGCAAGGGGTGTTAATATGGGCGTTAAAACGGAAAACAAAATGGCTTATGAACCTGTCAACAAACTTATAATTCAAATGTCGGCACCGCCGCTGATTTCAATGTTCTTTCAGTATTCATACAACCTTGTTGACAGTATGTTTGTTGCGGGGATAAATGAACAGGCACTTGCGGCAGTATCGCTTGCATTCCCGATTACAACGCTTATGAATGCGTTGTCCGTGTGGATAGGTGTGGGTGTTAATGTTTTGATTGCAGGTTATTTGGGACAGAAAAATCAGCAAAAGGCAAATTCTGCAGCGGCTCTCGGAGTGGTAATTTCGGTAGTTGTCGGAGTGCTGATAAATTTCCTTTCGCTTTTCATAATAAATCCCTATTATTCGGCTTTTACGCAAAACAAAGAGATTTTTGAATACGGAATTGCGTATATGAGCGTCTGCGTTTTTATGCAGATACCAAATATGGTGCATATTGTAATTCAAAAAATACTTCAGGCAACAGGCAATATGATTGCTCCGATGTGGTTTCAAATTGCAGGTGTTGTATTCAATTTTGTGTTTGACCCTTTGCTCATTTTCGGCATAGGTCCGTTTCCGAAAATGGGTGTGGTCGGAGCTGCAGTTGCCACGGTTTTAGGCTATGTTGTTTCAACAATTATTGCGTTGATACAGCTGTTTCTTACAAAACAAAAGGTTAAGCCGGTGTTTAAAAACTGCCTTGAACCGCAGATGATAAAGCTGATATTTTCCTACGGATTGCCCTCTTTTGTTATGAATGCGTTGGGAGCATTCACCGTGAATTTTGCAAATATGTTTTTGGTGCGATATTCGGACACGGCGGTTGCATTTTTCGGAGCATATTTCAAGGTTCAGCAGTTGATTTTTATGACGGTGAACGGACTGATTCAAGGCTGTTTGCCTATAATGCGGTTTAATTACAGAGCAAAAGAGTACGGTCGCCTTAAACAAGCAAATAAGAGCGGAACAATTATCGCGACTGTTATGATGATTGTCGGTATGCTCTTGGTGCTGATTTTCCCGAAAGAGATATTGTTTTTGTTTTCGGCATCGGAAGAAATGTGTGCTTTTGGAGTGCCGGCAATGAGAATTATGTCACTCGGATTTGTGTTCAGCGGCTTTTCCGCAATGATCGCAACCTATGAACAGGCAACAGACAGTATTATGCCCGGCGTTGTAGTTCAACTGTTGCGACAGGGCGTGCTGTTAGTCCCCGTAATTTGGCTTTTAAACAGCGCTGTTCAAATGACAGGCATATGGCTTGCGTTCCCAATTACAGAATTTGTCACATTTCTTGTTGCTGTTGTATTTGCAAAAATTAAAAATCATTGAATAAATAAAAATAACAACCGCCAAAACCCGATATAATGGATTTTGGCGGTTGTTTGTTATTTGAAATATGTTTAATTTTAAATTGTTTTTGCTAAAACATTATCAGATGATTTTGCTCTGAAAATTGTTTTTACGAGCAAGAATGTTATATAAACATAAAGTGCGGTGTAGATGATTGTCGTAAATTTAAGGCTAATAAGCTCGTAGGAGAACAGATAGTAGCAATAGCCTCTCAGGCTTATAAGCGTTGACACAATCGGAATCCACAAATGCTTTGCACTTACTGCCGCATAGACAATTAAAATAATGTCAAGCAGATAACCGTAGCGTTCGTGCATTGACGAAAGGAACATGATACAGGTGAACACAGTCCACGCTGTTGTCAGAAGAAAAGTTTCAAGGTTTTTCAAATCAACCTTTTTATAGATGATAATGCACATCATAATTCCGAGTACGGCAATTGTCAGAAAGACCGAAAACTGTTTGAACAGATAATAATATGTTATATCGTTTCCGTCACATATGAGTGCGTAAAAGTTCGGACAGTTCATCTGAATAAGCTTTCCATAGTCGGTCTGTTCCGCATATATTGTGATGATATCGATAAACGGTATACCCATAATAATTGCAGGCAGGCACATTATCACATCAACCGCAGGATTATAAAGAAATGCAGAATCGAAATTTTCTTTGTCGAAATCCAGTAATAAAGCAGAACAGGAATGATGAATACGGTTTGCAGCTTGAATGCAAACGCAATGCCGATGAACACAAACGATGCAATCGGCTTGTCTTTGTGCAAAAACAGGATTGCAAGGATTATAAACGAGGTGTAAATTGAATCGCACTGCGCCCAAAACGATGAGTTAAAAATAACGGTTGCCGAAAGAAGTACGGCTGAGTAGGTGAGTATCGCTTTGAGCCGTCGGTTATTCTTTGCAAACGAATAAGCAAGCATTGCGGTTGAAATTGCAAGTACAAAATCGAATATTATTGATACGATTTTGTACGCATACAGAGCGTTTAGCGGCAAAAGAGTCATAAGATAGATTATGATTTGATACGGAATGTTGTAGTTACCCACCTGAGTTGCAAGCCCCGTAAAATCATTCAGCTTGATTATGCTCCACCACGAATTTAAAAAGCTGTTGAAATCATCGCTTTGAAAATCCATTCCGCAGACTCTGAGGAAAATTGCAATAATCGTTACCGCAACGAGTAAAAATAAAAGAATGTGTTTTTTTATAAAGTCAATGACTTTGCTTTCTGCTTTTGTCATAGAGAAAATTCCTGTTCGGGTTTAAATAAAACCGATTTTCTTCATAACCTTGCCCATTGTGCGGCTGCTGATTTTAAGGGCAATTTCATCGGCTTTTCTGTAACAGCTTTCAAGATATGCCTTGTCTGCAACAAGCTTTTCGTAGCGTTCACGAATCGGACGAAGTTCTTCAACAACTGCCTCGCCTACAGCTGTCTTGAAGTCGCCGTAGCCCTTGCCGTCAAAATCCTTTTCAATCTGTTCATATGAAAGACCTGTAACTGCGCTGTAAATTGCCATAAGGTTATTTACACCGTCTTTGCCCTCCGCATAGCGAACCTTCGCCTCGCTGTCCGTAACGGCTCTCTTGAACTTCTTCATTATAACCTCGGGTGCATCAAGAAGATGTACACAGCCGTTGACATTTTCATCGGACTTGCTCATCTTTCTTGTCGGGTCCTGAAGACTCATAACCCTTGCACCGTTCTTTGGAATGAAACCGTCAGGAATCTTGAACACATTGCCGTAAATACCGTTAAAACGCTCTGCAATGTTTCTTGTAATTTCAATGTGCTGTTTCTGGTCTGCACCGACAGGTACTTTGTCAGCCTGATAGAGAAGAATGTCGGCAGCCATGAGTACGGGATATGTGAAAAGACCTGCGTTGATGTTGTCGGCATGCTTTGCAGACTTGTCCTTGAACTGCGTCATTCTTGAAAGCTCGCCGAACTGTGTGTAACAGCTGAGCGCCCATGCAAGCTCTGCGTGAGTGTGAACATGACTCTGAATGAAGAAAAGACTTTTTTCAACATCAATACCGCAAGCCATAATTGAAGCATAAGCGTCAATTATATTCTTACGCATAACGGCAGGAGTCTGTCTTACCGTGATTGTGTGCAAATCTGCAAGAGCGTAAATGCAGTTGTATTCGTTCTGCATTGTAACCCAGTTGCGAACCGCACCGAGATAGTTTCCGAGTGTAATTGTTCCGCTGGGCTGTATTGCGCTGAATACAACCTCTTTTTTTGTCTGATTTTCCATTATTCCCCTCCGTGATTAAAGACTGTTTGCATACTCGCCGAGGATTTTTATTCCTCTTTCAAGCTGTTCGTCAGTCGGTGTTGAAAAGTTTATTCTGAAACTGTGACAGGTTTCGTTTTCGTCAGTTAAAAATGCGTTGCCAGGAACTACGCAAACCTTTTTGAGAACGAGTTCTTTGCAGAAATTCGGCATATCAATATCCTCGGGCAAGTCACACCAAATGAAAAGACCGCCGTCAATTTTATGATATGTGATTTTCGGTGCGCAGTATTTGTCAAGAAGCTCCATGCAGAAGTTCGCTTTCTTTGTGTAGATTTCACGAAGCTTTGCAAGGTGAGCGTTAAAGTCATACTTTGTGATGAACTCATCGCATACATATTGTGCCCAGATGTTTGTATGTACATCGTTGCCCTGTTTGCACACAACAAGCTTTTGAAAAATCGGCTTTGGTGCAATTGTGTAAGCAACACGCATACCCGGTGAAATTACCTTTGAGAATGAACCGGCATAGATTACAATTCCGTCCGTATCAAAGCTTTTTATGTTCGGAACATATTCACCGCTGTAACGCAGGTCGCCGTACGGGTTGTCCTCAATGATGAGAACACCGTATTTTTTGGCAAGCTCATAAACTTTCTTACGCTTTTCAAGGCTCATTGTAACACCCGAAGGATTTTGAAAATTCGGAATTGTGTAAATGAGCTTTGCGTTCGGATTGGCTTTTAAAGCCTCTTCAAGCTTTTCTGTGCTCATACCGTCAGGCTCAACGGGAACACCTGCAAGCTTTGCGTTGTAGCTTCTGAATGTGTTGAGCGAGCCGATGAATGACGGTGCCTCGCAGATTACAACATCGCCCTCGTTTACAAGAGCCTTTGAGCATAAATCCATAATCTGCTGTGCGCCTGTTGTGATGAGAATGTCGTCATTGTCAGAGCCTGTGTTATGCTCCTTTTTCATATATTCCGTAAGGTGCTTTCTCAGCGGAGTGTAACCCTCCGAAACACTGTACTGTAAAACCGAAATCGGATCTTCTGCAAAAACCTTTGCCGAGATTTCCGCAATCTCCTTTGAGGGAAATGCATCGGGCGACGGGTTTCCTGCCGAAAGCGACACAACGCTCGGATCGGCGGCATATTTGAAAATTTCTCTGATAGCACTCGGCTTCAGGCTTGAAACCCTGTCGGAAAACCTGTATTCCATAAAAATATCTCCTTTTAAGATGATAAGGATTTTATAAAATTCCATACCCTGTAATTCTATCACGAATTGCATATATGTTCAAGAAATTTGACTGTTTTTACTGCGATTTTATTCAAAAAATGTGTAATTTATTATTTTGCATTTGTAAATGTTAATTCACGGAAATTGTATTTTTTGTGCTTTTTGTATTGTTTTTGATGAGTTTCTGTTGTATAATCTAAGTGATAATGTCCTTACGGTCAGAGCAAGGCTTGCTTTGATTCAAACAGGAGTACACTGCGAGTAATTAATACACTTATATAATTCATTGAATTCAAATTGAATTTAAAAATCTTCAGTTTGGGAGAGTAACACTATGAGCAGAAGAAACGATTACGATTATTTTGATCTTGATAATTTCGATGACAGCATTGATTCCCGTGAATATCGTCGCAGACAGCAACAGCGCCGTCCTGCAAGCTATGCCGCAAGACCGTCATCACAACGTCCCGTCAGAAGACCTGTAAAAAGAAGAAACAAAAGAAGAACCAGAAACAGAATTATTATCGTTGCGAGCGCATTGATAATTCTGTTTGTTATTATTTTTATTATAACTTCAATTTTTAAGGGTTGTTCAAAGGAAGATGCCCTTGCAAGCGTTCCCACGGGAACAGTTGGTACAACGGCATCTCCCGACGAAACCGCAAAATCTTCGACTGCTAACAAAGCAGACGAGCTTTCTCCTACATACTTTATGACACCGAGCATAAAGGACGACAATAAAAACGGAACTCTTTCGTACAGTATTTATGTGTGGAACAAAACAGGCTACGAATTGTTCAGCAGTGATGATGCAAGAGCGCAGAACTATGCTCAGACAATCAACGGCTTTGCAGATAAGTTCGGCAGTTCCGTAAAGGTTTATGATATGATTGTTCCTAACCATACCGAAATGGGACTTCCGCAAAGACTCAAAGACAGCGACGCTCCGTCAACCTCACAGGCTGACAACATCAAGGCAGCTTATGCGGCTCTTTCCGATAAGGTAACTCCGATTAACTGCTACAACCGTCTTGCGGAACATAATACAGATTACATCTACTTTAAGAGCGACCACCATTGGACAGGCCTCGGCGCTTACTATGCTTACACAGCATTTGCCGATACAAACGATTTGCCCGTTCTTTCGCTTGATGATTGCGAGGAACAGAAGATTAACGGCTTTACAGGCTCGTTTACCAACTCGGCAGACGGCCTTGACAGCGATACGGTAAGTTATTGGAAGTTCCCTTATAATGTAACAATGGATATCACACAGGCAGACGGTTCTTCTGCAAGCTATGACAGTCCCTACTATGAAGCCGCAGAGGGCGGTTCAAACACCTACGGTGTGTTTATTATGGGTGATAATGCCCTCACGGTTCTGAAATCAGCTTCGGAAAATGCGGCGGCAGGCAAGAAGATTGCCGTTGTAAAGGAAAGCTACGGCAACGCTTTTGTTCCGTATCTCACCAATAACTACGAAGAAGTTCATGTTATCGACTTCAGATATTTCAAACAGAATCTTGTTGATTACTGCAAAACCAACGGAATTGACGAGGTGCTTTTTATGAACGGTGTAATGAGTGCCAACACTCAGGTTCAGCTTGACAGTATGAGCGGACTTTTTAACTGATATCATATCGGGTAAATTCTTGTAAGGAGGTGTATGCCGATGATAGCAGACAGTGTGAAGGTGAGCGTGTTCGGAAAAATAAGCGATAAGCTGTATTCGGCACAAATTACCTCCGTTTCAGGACGCTGTAAAAGTGCGTATGTGATTTCGCACAAACCCGTAACAGAATATTTTGAGGGTGTCGTGGTTGCCGTTGCCGAATTTGACGGCCTTGACGGCGAGCGTCCGATAATCTCACAATACGGTGAGGTGTTTTATGAGCCCGAACTGCGACAGGTGCTTTCAAAACTGAAAAATATTAAGCTGAAAAGCATTGTGTGCCTTTACGAAAAGTCGTGCGGTGCGGTTATCTTCTACAAAAGCAGACAGAACACGAAAATTCTGCTTGTAAAGAACAGCAACGGCAGATATTGGAGCTTTCCGAAGGGTCATATTGAAGACGGTGAAAACGAACATCAGACAGCAATCCGTGAAATTAAAGAGGAAACAGGTCTTGATGTCGTGATTGAAAAGGGCTTTCGTGAAATCAGCGAATACTGTCCTTTCGGTAAAATTCGCAAACGGGTTGTCTTTTTCCTTGCACAGGCATTTACAGATAATGTCAAAATTCAGGAGGAGGAAATTGACAGTTATATTTGGGTTGATTTGCAACAGGCACGAAAAATGTGCTCCTATGATAATGATTTGAGGATTATTGAGAAAGCTGAAACGGCGATTCATCTTCTCAGAAACTAAAAGCCGACAATTTAACACGAAATTTACAGGTACACGGCGGTGTGCCTGTTTTTTGATTTTATAAAACATTTTCTGTAAATTAAAAATGTTGAAAAAAAGCAAAAAATACCACTTGACATGTGGATTATACAGAATGTAATCTAATTCCCCCGTTACAATCCTGTATCCAAAAATGTGGAAAACCTATTTTTTTAATGTTAAAAGTTACAACTTTGTAAATTTCGTGTAGTATCGGGATTTTTTAACATCACTTTCAACACTTTCAACATAGTTTTCCACATTGATGTTCAAAATGTTGAGTTATACAGAATGTATAAGTGCAAATTTAGAAAAATAAATCGCAAATTCGTGATTCAAAAAAACATTTTTTTCTGCGATTCAAATTGTGGCAAGGTAATATATGACAATCTATACTCATAAAATACATCGGCGAGGTGTGTTTTATGAAAAAGGAAACCGTGAAAATGAGGCTTTGGGGGCTTGTCATTGTTCCGCTGATGATAATTGTGTTCAAAAATCTTTATTCGCTGACAAACGGTGCGTTGCTCGGCATATTTTTCGGTGCTGTAAACGGCAGTATGTGGGAGCAGACCAAGGTTGTTATGCTTTCCTACCTTGTGTGGAGCCTTGTTGAGGCAATCGGAAAACGCTCGGGCTTCCATCGCTTTGCCGTGTCAAGAATAATTTCGCTGTGGTTTGTCGGAATATTCTGTCTTGCGTCATATCTGCTAATCTATGCACTCGGTGTTGAAAGTGCAGGTCTGCCAAGGTTCATTTGTGCAATTGCCGTGTGTTTTTCTGCGTTTGCACTCAGCGCAAGGCTTGAATACGGTGAAAGAAAAATTGAACAGCTTTTTTTGCCTGCGTGTTTATGATGTTGCTTTTGATTGCCGTGTACTGCAGTTTTACAGTGTTCCCTCCGCACATGATACTTTTTGAGGACATACAAACGGGAATGTACGGCATAATTCCCGAATACATCGACTCCGGAGCGATTGCTCTTGATACATTGTACAGAGTTTGAGTTTTTAAAAACAAATGGCTTAAAAGTATTTAATAATTTGAATTGTTATGTTATAATAGATAGCAAAATGAAGTGGTGTGTCCAATGCAGACACAAAAAATAAAAAGGAAACCGAATAAGGCTGATTATGATGAAAAACGAAAGATTTGAAAATACAGAACAAAAGCCTGATGTGATTGCAGGGCGAAATCCTGTAAGTGAGGCTGTTCGCAGTAACCGCCCGATTGACAAAATTCTTGTTGCAAAGGGTGAAAAGAGCGGTGCGATTGTGGGAATCCTCGCAAAAGCCCGTGATAAGAAAATTCCCGTTAAGGAAGTTGACCGCACAAAGCTTGATTATGTGAGCGGCGGTGCAACTCATCAGGGTATTGTAGCATTTGCGGCGGCAAAGGATTATTCAACGGTTGACGATATCCTCGAATATGCCGAAAGCAAGGGCGAAGCTCCGTTTGTTGTTGTGCTTGATGAGGTTGAAGATCCGCATAATCTCGGTGCAATAATCAGAACCGCAGAATGTGCCGGAGTTCACGGAATTATTATTCCGAAACGAAGAAGTGCCGGTTTAAGCTACACGGTTGCCAAAGCGTCTGCAGGCGCAATTGAATATATGCGTGTTGCAAGGGTGACCAATATTGCGGTTACACTTGATGAACTCAAAGAAAAAGGCGTGTGGATTTACGGCGCAGATATGGACGGCACGGATTATGACGAGTGTGATTTTTCGGGTGCGTGTGCAATTGTTATCGGCAACGAAGGTAAGGGCATTTCCAGACTTGTCCGTGAAAAGTGCGATGTAATAGCGTCATTGCCCATGAAAGGTCAGATAAATTCCCTTAATGCGTCGGTTGCCGCAGGAATTTTGATGTACAAAGCGATGAAAAACCGCTGATTTTGTAAATTGAAAATTGAAAATGTAAAATGTAAAATTTATGAAAGTACATGTATGTAGGGGTAGCCTTGCGACCGCCGCCGGTGGCGGAAAAAGGGAGCAAAGCGCTGTCTGAAATAACGAGCAAAAGGCAGTGCATTTATGCACAACGCATTGCGACTATATTTCAGACGGGAGGATATCATCCGCCCGCATTGATGAAATATTATGTTTAAATAAAATCATTTGATGTTATCAAAGTTGTGTGTTTAAATGTCAAAGATTGCAAAAACAGAGAGTACAGCTCGGGTGGCATAGTTTCCGATAAATCTAACTATCTGCCCGAGAGTAAATAAAAAGGAGTGAATGCTTTGGCTGATATGGACAAGGACAGGCTTAAAGAGCTTGAAATCGAGAGCATACTCGAAGAAACCCACTATCTTGCCGATCAGGAACGAATGGAGCAGACGGCACAGAAATACCGTGCAAAGCCGAAGATTGAAGAGATTTTCAGCAATGCCGATAAAAAGCCGAGGTTAAAAAATACAAATCCGCTTGATGAATCCGAACCTGATACTTCAAACTCAATAGTCGGGGATAAGACTGCCGCCACAATGCAGGCAGAGCTTATAATGGATGGAAATGACGATGACCTTGTAACTCCCGAACAGCTTAAAGCAGAGGCTGAAAAAAAGGCTGCGGAAAAAGCCGAAAAAGCCAAGCGTGAGTATGAGGAGCAAAGAAAAAAGCCGCCGAGGAAGAAAATAAGATAGTTACCCTCACACCTGAGTATGATGAAAATACAGAATTTTCGGGCGAAGTGCTCGGAGAGGTTGACCAGTTTCGTGACGAGGCTGAAATTAAAAGCTACCATACCATAGATATCGACATTCCCGAGGATAAGCCAAAGGAAAAGACCGAAACCAAAGAAAAGAAAGAGGCTTCGCAGACTCCCGTTCATCAGTTTCCGAATACCGAAAAACCGCCTCGCAAGGTGGTTGCAAAAGTTCCCGTGTATCGTCCCGATGAACCGAGGAATATTCTCAATGTCAAGGCAGGCAGATTTTCCGAGGTTGTAGCGAATGAGTATGAGGAGTATGTGCGTTCAAAGAATCCTTCGGTAATCGCTCATGTGCTTCGCCCCGAGCCGACAATAGTTGATGAGGAGATTGCCCCGACCGAGGAAAAGCATAAGGATAACCGCCCTATAGGCGAAAAGGTTATTTCTGCCCTTGTCGGAATCTTTTCAAAGGATGAATCCGACGATAACGATACAGTAAAAGAGGAAAATTCAAAGCCTGTTGAGGATTATACAGGCGAGGAGGACGAAAAAAGTATTCTCTATGAGCTGAATCATAATATAAGAAAGCTCTTTATGAGAAGTCTGTTGTCGGGAATAATTGCCGCAGTTGTGGTTGTTCTCACAATCGTTACAAGAATTTTTCCGAATGCAATATGTTCGGCAGTTCCTTTTGCACCGGCGGCATACGCAATTTTGCTGTTTATTCTTATGGCGGCGTCGCTTGTGCTGAACCGTGTGGCAATGCTCAGCGGACTTTCACCGCTTGTGCATATCAAAGGTAATTCCGATACAGCCGTTGCCGTTGCAGGTGCGGCAGGAATGGTTCAGATAATTGTGTCATTCTTCTGCCTTGGCGATTTGAACGGATTTCATGTGAACTACTACACGGTAATTCCTATGCTTGCGTTCTTTGCAAATAATGTGGGAAAGCTTTATATGGTTCTTCGTGTAAAGGACAATTTTAAGTTTGTTTCGTCAAAGGGACAGAAATATGCGTCAAAAATTTACAACAACGAGTCTGTTGCAATGCAGATGATGAGCGGTACTGCCGCCGACCGTCCGATAATTGCCTATCAGCATAAGACCAAATTTCCGTCAAACTTTCTCAAAATATCTTATGCACCCGATCCGAGCGAGGATTTGGCGTCAAAGCTTGCCCCGATAACAACAATTGCATCAATAATCATTGCGGTAATGTACGGTGTTGTTAAGCTGTCATTTGCAGACGCTTTGAATGCATTTGCACTTATCACTGCGGTGTCTGTGCCTGTGGCAACACTTCTTTCTGTTAATGCCCCCGTGAGAAAGCTCTGCAAAACTCTGCTTTCCTACGGCTCAATGCTTTCGGGTTATCCGTCGGTAAAGCAGTTCTGTGACAGTACGGCTATAATGATAGATGCAAATGAATTGTTTCCTGCCGAGTCAATCTCGCTTGAGGGCATCAAAACCTTTGAGGATTACGGCATTGATGAATCTCTTCTCTGCGGAATTGCAATTCTTAAAGAGGCTCAGAATCCGATTGCAAATGCTTTTGATTCGGTAGTTGCAGAAACCGAGGAAACACTTCCCGAGGTTGAAAGCGTTCTTTATGAGGATGAAATCGGACTTGTGGGATGGATTAAGAGCGAAAGAATCCTTGTGGGTTCACGCACGCTTATGGAAAAGTACAGCGTGGAAGTTCCGAATATGGAATATGAGGAGAAATATACTTCTCAGGGCAGACAGGTCACATATCTGTCAAGAGCAGGCAGACTTGTTGCAATGTTTGTTACAAGATACACTCCCGACGCTCAGCTCAAGGCTGAAATGCAGAGAGCCGAAACCAACGGCATAAGCTTTCTCATCAGAACAACCGATTATAATGTTACAAATGACCTTGTTGCAAAACTCTACGATTTGTTCTACCGCAGTATCAAGGTGCTTCCGACAGGACTCGGAAATGTTCTCAGGGAGGCTGAGGATACGGTTGAGGAAACCTCCCGTTCATATCTCATTACAAACGGCAAAGCCGCATCGCTTGCCCGTGCAGTTACGGGTTGCGTAAAAATCAAGCACAATATTTCGCTTTCAATCATAATTCAGCTGATTGCCGTAATTTTCGGATTGCTCGTTGCGTCAACACTTTCGCTTTATGCCGGCGTACAGGTTATGGGTTCGCTTGAAGTGTTGATTTATGCGTTGTTCTGGGGCGCCGCCGCTGTTTTTGCTCCGGCTGTCCAAAAACCGTAGGAAAGGATGTAAAATATGAAAATAGCTCCGTCACTTTTGTCTTGTGACTTTTCAAAAATGGGTGAAGAAATTGAAAGAATGGATCTGGCGGGCGCCGATTGGATGCATCTTGATGTTATGGACGGTCACTTTGTTCCGAACATAACCTTTGGCGCTCCCGTAATCAAGGCGGTAAGGAAGTTCTCAAACCGCCCGTTTGATGTTCACCTTATGATAAGCGATCCGCTTAAATATATTGACGATTTTGCCGATGCAGGTGCGGATATCATCACCTTCCATGTTGAATGCGACTCTGATATTGATGATACAATTGCGAAAATCAAGTCAAGAGGAATCAAACCCGGACTTGTTCTAAAGCCAAACACTCCTGCCTGGACAGTATTTCCGTATCTTGAAAAGCTTGACCTTGTACTCGTTATGACGGTTGAACCGGGCTTTGGCGGACAGAGCTTTATGCCCGAGATGATGCCGAAGGTTAAGGAAATCAAGAGGGAATGCCAACGCAGAGGTCTGAACAATATCCTTATTGAGGCTGACGGCGGAATCGGCAGAGATACCATTGAACAGGCGTCAGAGGCAGGCGTTGATGTGTGCGTTGCGGGAACGGCTGTTTTCAGAGCCGCAGATCCCGCAAAAGCAATTGAGCTTTTAAAATCATTCTGATAAATTCTGATAATAAGCAAGCCCGAATCCGATATTTCTCGAATTCGGGCTTTTGTTTTTGTAGAAAATCAGTACGGCGGCTTGCCGTCGGCAAATTATATACAATATAAATTCGTATCCCATGCCGGAATATATGGGTGGTGGCGGAGAAAAATTTTGTAGTCGGGATTCACGCTGTGAATGTATAGTGCAAGGCGGAAAATATCCTCAAATCTGTGGTATGCCGAAAAATTCAGCTTTGGTTTGCAGTTTTCCATTGTTTTCTGCATACCGATAAGGGTTTCAAAATCCGCCCCCTCAACATCGGCTTTAATGTATCCTGCCGCCATTCCGCAGAGAATCGTATCGACTGTCGCAACCTTTGTTGCAACGCCCTTGTCGGCAATTGCGCTGTTGCGACCGGCCTTGTTGTTGAATATAAGCTCCGTGTTTTTACTGTATGAGCCGAGTTGCCAAAGCGACACATTCGCCATGCCCTTGCAATGAAGTTTCAGCTTTTCAAAATTCTTTGCGTTAGGTTCAAATGCGATTATACGCTTGTAACTGCCGTTTGTGTAGTGCAGAAATTCGTCAATCGTATCGCCGTTGTATGCGCCGAGGTCAACATAGCTTTCGTTTTCACCGAGATTCAGAATATTGCCGAAAGCCTCATCCTTGTCGGTTGTGACAGGGGGGAGGAGGTCAATTCTGCCTGTGTAGTAGAATTTCAGAATATTTTCGTAAACCTTTTTTGAAAGGTCATCGGCAAGCAGACTGTATGCACTTTCAATTTGCTCTTTATTTTCGGTAATAAAATCATTGTCAAAAAGTTTGTTTCCAAAAACAGGAACGGAGGGGACAAGCGTTTCGTGCTTTTCGGAAATTTTCGTTATGTGTTCCATAACATCGGGGAGCTGGCTTGCGAAGCAGAGGCGATTATAATGTCGCCGAATTCGGTTTCAACAGCGGAAAGCTTCTTCACCGTGAAATCGTGGAATTTCTGCCCACGCACAAAATCATCACTTGCAATAACGGCAGACGCTTTGATTCCGTATCGGTCAAATGCGGCAAGAACTTTGTCCGCACCGTCACCCATTCCGTAAAGCACAACAGGCTTTCCGCAATTTTTCAGTCGTTCCCATACGGATATTTCATCTTTTAAAAGTTCGGTTATATTAAACATATAGATACTCCAATTAGTGTATATGGCATTGTAATTGTTTTCGTAATGAACGCCCCTACGGGTTTGCAAAGCAAAAAAAGTATAAAAAAACGCCCACCCTACTGGGTGGACACTTTATATGTTGGCATCTCCCTATTTTTCCGGGCCGTCACCAGCCAAGTATCTTCGGCACCACTGAGCTTAACTTCTGTGTTCGGTATGGGAACAGGTGGACCCTCAGCGTCATCAACACCAACTTATTAACTTTTGTTTCTCTCTTGAGAACAGTATTGATTATACTACGGGCTGCACCAAAATAGTCTAACTACATTTTTTAAAAATTTAAAAATTCTTTTAAAACCCTGAAAAGCCCGTATTTATCCCGATTTATCGCCGTTTTAATTGTCATTGAACCCGATATATACTTGATGCGGTGAAAAATTATACATATTTTGGCTTGTTAAAGCGTAAAAAATAGGATGCCGTTGTTTGCCGTAAATTATTGACTAAACGGATAAAAATGTGTACAATTAAATAGATTAGAACAGATTGGGATGTTTAGAATGAATAATGTAAATAAGTGTAAAATGCTTTTGTCATCACTCTCTGTATTCAGAGGTATAATGAACAGAAGCGTTCCGAAAGCCTTTTATGAACTTTTGCTTTCGCTCGACAAAAAGCCTGAGGAATTTCTCGGTGCATACGGCAAGCTTTGCTCAATGCTTTGCGAAAGAGGTTGTGCGGATAAGTTCGCATTTGCAATCAGCGAAACGGCTCTTTTTGACGATAACTGTTTTGCCCGTGCCGCAACAGCCGGCAGACAGGGCGAGTTACCCGAAAATGTTGTTTCTGCCGTTAAGACAGACTGCGACGCTATTTTAACAGCCGCAAAGCTTACTTCCGATGAAGTGCTTGAGGCATATACCTATGCCGATGAAATCAAGGAGCTTATTCCGATTCTTCCAAAGTGGCAGACAGGCAAGTGCGCTCCGTGCTTTGACGGTTTTGACGGTTCACTTGACAAGCTTTCTGCCTATTATAAGGAAAACGGTTGCGGAATGTTTGCCCGTTACAAGGCGTTCATCTGGCGTGACGGTGACATTCAGCCTGTTGAGCATCCGGACAAAATTGATATGGATACATTTACGGGATATGAGCGTCAGAGAAGTCAGGTTGTAAACAACACACTTTCATTTATTCAGGGCAAGAGCTGTAACAACTGCCTGCTTTACGGTGATAAGGGTACAGGTAAAAGCTCAACAGTCAAGGCAATTGCAAACGAGTTCCGCAAGGACGGACTCCGCATTGTTGAAATGCCTAAGGACAGGCTCATTGACTTTCCGCTTCTTGTTGACAAGATTGCCGCTCTTCCGCTTAAATTCATTATATTTATTGATGATCTTTCGTTCCAGCATCAGGATCAGAGCTATACAACCCTTAAAGCCGTGCTTGAGGGCGGACTTGCGGCTCGTCCCGATAATGCGTTGATTTATGCAACATCAAATCGCAGACACCTTGTTAAGGAAAGCATTTCCGACAGAACTCATACTGTTGATGATATCAATGTTCGTGACAATATGCAGGAAAGTCTTTCGCTTTCGGACCGTTTCGGTCTTGCAGTCTGCTACACAATTCCTTCAAAGAATGATTTTCTTGAAATTGTATATTCTCTTGCAGAGCAGAGAGGCGTCAAGATGACTCACGAAGAGCTTGCACTCGGCGCTGAGCAGTTTGCACTTTCAAGAGGCGGTCGTTCGCCAAGATGTGCAAGACAGTATGTTGAATCGCTGTTTTGCTGATTAATCGGAGGTCAGTTATGAAAACAAAAATAATTTCAATTGCTCTTGCAGTTGTGACAATGCTTTCGGCAGTTGCGCTTTTCAGCGGTTGTTCTGACGGAGAATATCCTGTTGAGGTGGCAAACATCACGATAGAAAGTCAGCCAAAGAACATAGTTGTTCTTGATGCGCCGACAGCCGATATCCTCATCGCAACAGGCTATGACAGATATATTGTGGGCAGAAGTGATGAGGTTGACCAGCAGTCAATCGCAGTTGCCCCGAGCGTTGGTTCATATGAAAATCCAGATACCGACAAAATTATCAATTCCGGCACAAACCTTGTGTTTGCAGGTCAGTCAATAAATGAGGACGCAAAGAAGAAGCTTCAGGACAAGGGTATTCAGGTTGTCACAATGTCACACGGTGACACTCCCAAGCAGGTTGAAACAAACTATGTGACAATCGGCAAAATTTGCGGCGGCACAAAAACCGGCGCAAAGAAGGGTGAAGATACCTATAATGAATTGCTTGATAAGATGAACAACTACAAACAGCAGGTTAATAACAGAAATTCCGGCATTCTTGATACGGTTTGTTATCTCTATACAGAAGACGACAGACTCAAGATGATGACAAGCGGAACATACGGCGATATGCTCCTCGGCTATACGGGGGCGGTTAATGCCGCAGTAAACATCAGCGACAACAATGTTGATGTTGCAACTCTCAAGATTGCAAATCCGAACTTTATCTTCTATGCAGACAAAGCTACTCTTGATAAAATTAAGGGCGATACAACACTCGCAAGTCTTGGCGCAGTCAAGACAGGCAAAATTCTTGAGGTTTCGCTTGAAGAAATGTCAAGACCCGGCAATACTGCTCTGGAAGCACTTGAAAAAATGGTTTACTTTATGTATCCCGACCTCAAGCCAAAGTCTGCAACAGACACAACAAAGGCTCAGGATGCGACAGCGTCAAAGACTGACGCAACAACTGCAACTCAGGCAACAACAACCGCAAGCAATTCAAAGTCGGTTGCCGATAAGTATAATCTTACCATTACATCAGACCTTTCACTTAAGCAGGAAGATGAAAACGACACGGTAAAGGCTATGCAGCTCCGCCTTTATAACATCGGTTACATTGCCGACAAGGACAATGTGACAGGCTACTACGGCGAAGTAACAGCCGAGGCTGTTAAGAAATTCCAGAAAAACAACGGTCTTAAAGAAACAGGTACAGCCGATAACGCAACTCTTGTATTGCTTTTTGACAGTTCAGCGAAAAAAGCCAAATAATTCAAATTGAAATTTGAAAATTGAAAATGGAAAATTAATGTTGGCAGTGTACCACCGCCCGTAATTTGAGAAGATAGTTAGATAAACGAAATGCATCAGATGCCAGAATAAGGCTCTGATGCATTTTTATTTTATGTGGAAGTGTATGAGTGCCCCTACTGACTTGCGACATTTACAAAATTTGTTTTTGTTGAAAAGCGTTTTGTTTCATGATACAATAACCAAGTCGGCTTCTTCCGTCAGGAAGGAGGTGAACCTGTTGTATTACATAACTTCTCTTTTTATTTCTATCGTGGCAGGTGTAATTAGCTACTACATCTGTAAGTGGATTGATAGGAAGTAGCCCGACAAAATCCCAAAAGAAACCCCCGAAGGCGGCCACCTTCGGGGGTTTCACTTGCATGAACCTGTGTTCATAACTTCTCTTTAGCTATCTTGATTATAGCACATAAGCTATTTGTTTGCAAGTGATTTTTATAATTGTCCGTTTTGTTTTATGATTTATTTTTAGCATAATATCTGTGCCATTACAAAATTGCGAAAACAATAACATGTTTTTGACATTACAAACTGTCTACATGAATTGGGAACGGCGGCGGTCGCAAGGCTACCCCTACAGTCGGGCATTAAATTTGTTAAAAAACAAACTATCTTCCCGACCGCAATTTTCCATTTTCAATTTTCAATTTTCCATTAAAAAAAGTTCCGGGTGCATTCGGCTGTAGTGAAAAATGTACTGCTGGGCGATGCCTGCGTACTGACCGAAATCGTCACCGTTCATATTCGGGAACAGCTTTTCCATTGCCCGTTTCATCCACACATCAATCGGAAAAGCCTCAATTCTGTGCATACCGAAAAGAAGTGTGCAGTCGGCAACCTTTTTGCCGACGCCCGTAATTTTCATAAGCTCCGCTCTTGCATCTTCATAGTCAAGCGTGAAACAGCTGTCAAGATTCACCTCGCCGTTTGCAACCTTTTGTGCCGCATCAACAATGTAACGGTTGCGAAATCCTGCCCTCAGCGGTGCAAGGTCATCGGGCGAAAGTTTTGCAAGTGTTTCGGCTGTCGGGAACGCAAATTCTCCGTCATCAAGCCGTGTGCCGAAGTTCTCACACAAACGCTCAACAATACCCTTGATTCGCTTTATATTGTTGTTCTGCGAAATGATGAATGTGCAGAGTGCCTCAAAAGGCTCTTGCCTTAAAATCCTTATACCCGGTGCGTACTTTGCCGCCTCGTTCAGAACGGGATGTATTGTGCTGATTTCTTCACGGATTTTTCCGTAATCAAGCGAAAAGTCAAAGTAGCTGTACCAGATGTTTTTGAAATCGTCAGCCGTTGCATTTTTAATGTACATATCCGTTTTGTCAAGGCTGACGGTTACGCTTTTGCCGTAGGCAACACCGTGAAAAGAACCGTCGTCCTGCAACTTCCAACGAAAGCTCTGACCGCAGTCGAGAGTCTGCGCAAGGTCAAGGTCATGCACATCGGTTATTTTGATTTTGTTGTCGAGTTCAATACATTCCATGATTTTCACCGCCGAAATTTTCTTAATAAAGTATATCACATTCGGGAAAATTATGATATACTTTATTTAAAATTGAAAATGGAAAATGAATGTCGGGAAGATAGTTTGTTTGTAAAACAGATTTCAGTCCCGACTGTATTTCAGACAGGAACTCATTGAACGCAAGCCTTGATGAAATATTTTGTTTAAACACATATGTTTTGATATGATGAAAACGGTGTGTTATAACCACCACATTAACTCAAAAGGAGGATTATTGTGAAAGAAACTATCTGCACAATTCCGATTAACGATATATTTATGCCGAAATGCGGTTGTCCGTTTTGCCGAATGGAGAGTATGCTTGAGGAGCAGTATGTCAAATTCATTACGGGCGATGCGATGATGGAGCCTAATATCAGGATTGAAACCAACAAAAAAGGCTTTTGTCACCGCCATTTTTCGCAGATGTTTGAAAAAGGACAAAAACTGCCGAATGCGCTTATTCTTGAAAGTCATCTTCAGGAAATTATTGATAACGATATGCCGAAAAAGCTGAAGGGCAAGCCTGATAAGAAACAGCTTGAAGTCATTAAAAAACGACTTGATTCGTGTTATGTATGCGACAGAATCGAGTGGGATATGCACCATTTTTGCGACACGATTTTTGTTGAGTGGGCAAAGGGAGAGGAGTTTTATAAGCTGTACAACGAACAGCCGTTTATCTGCTTTAAACACTACGATTTTATTATGAATGTTGCAACCCAAAAGAGCAAGCTGCCGTCAAAGCTTTTACCGCAGTTCTATGCCGAAACAGCAGGTCTTGCAAAAAAATATCTGCTGTCGCTTAAAGAAGATATCACATATTTCTGCTCAATGTTTGATTACCGCAACCACGGCAAAGATTGGGGAAGCTCCAAGGATTCAATTGAGAGAAGTATTGAATTTTTGACAGGCGAAAAGCCGTAAACGGCGAGCGACTTTTTATGTTCGTGAAGACAGTTTGTGAATATCAAAAAACATATTATGCCCGAGCGAAAGGTTTAATTAATGTAAAATTGAAAATTGAAAATGGAAAATTAATGTCGGGAAGACAGTTTGCAAAATAAAATGCAATGTCTTCCCGACTGTTTTATTAATATGAAATTTACTGTTTATTTATATGGCGAACACGGTTCGGCGCTACTGACAAATTTTTGATATAAACAAAGATTGCATCAGAACCTTACTCGGGTATCTGATGCAATTTCTTTATCCGACTGTCATTAGCACTGCCATACTGCCATAACGGCGTTGAAGTATTCGTCAGAGAGAACCTTTCTCAACTGTTCTATGCCGGATTCGTCGTTCATATATGCGTTGCGGATGTTTCCGCCCACCTGCATTTCTTCACCGTTAAAGGTCAAAAACTGCTGTCTGAGTACCGACACGCTGTCCTTCGTGAGCATATCGAGTGTGATTTTTTCTTTAAGTTCCATTTTTCATACCTCCGTTATTTTTATATTTTGTAAATCAAAGAAAAGTTTACCTGCTCATCAGCAACGAAATTATAAGCCTGTTTATTGAGCGGAGTAAACTGCAACCAAGCTGATTTATTTACATTTCCTCTGAACATACCGCCGTTTTTGCTTATGCCGATATCGTGAACAATCACATCCGATTTGTTTGGAAACGGCATATTGAGCAAAGATATTGCAGATGTTCCGCCTAAAGTTGTTGCGTTCATAATGACGGTGACATTTACAATAACGATATCGCCAATTTTTTCATAAAGGCAAGTTGCAGATTTTATTTTATCAATCAGAGTAGAGTATGGAGTAAGAGTAGCTGTACCAAGTTCGATATTTGACGAATCGTATTTAGTTGCAAGAAGCTTGTCCGTTTCTTCTGATGAGTAGGCTTCGTTTGCATCGTAATAAAAATCGTCAAGATATTTAATGCTCGGATAATTAGTGCTGCTGTCTGTAATGCCCGTTTTGGAGCTTACTTTGTTTAAATTGTCTTCTTTTGATTTAAGTGCATTGGCTACATCTGTTGCGTTTGCCTTGCCTGTAAGGGCTTTCTCTGCCGTCTGCAAACGGGAGTTAATTGAATCGATGTCGCTTTTGTTTGCTTTCTTTGCAAGATTTGCGTCAGCCGTATCAAGCCTTGCCCCAAGTGAATTAGAACTGCCTCTTGCCGTGGCTATTTCGGATTCAAGTGCAATTGCTCCGTCTGTTGCCCGTTCAATCCCCTCGTCCATATGGTTGAGGTTGTCGGCAGTCAGCGGAGTTGCTGTTGAGGGAGTGTTTTCCCAGTTCATTCGTGTGTATTTGTCAATTTTTTTATTCTCCTTTCGCTGTGATTTTGTCTGTGAGCGCCTGTATGCCTGTAAGCTCTCTTGACAGCACATATGATGTCACGGTTGCGGTTTGCGGAGTGCCGTCAGCGTTATAGGCATAGTTGCCGTCAGCGTCGGTTACATAATATTTAATCTGTATCATATCGCCCGGTTCAACCACAGTCTGCCGTCAAGGGTTGCCTCGATAGGCTTATAAATTTTATGGTGTATTCGCTTGCCTGTATCGCCTGAAAATAAATTTTCAAACTTATGTATCCACGCACCGCCTTCGTTATCGTTTTCCTGCCATACAAGAATGTTATCTGTCATATCATAGGTTTTACCGCCTAAAAACTTGTAGCTACGCACCTTTGCGGTTCGTGTAGCACCTCCGATTGCAAAGTCAACAGTCCCGTATGTACCGCTTGACTTTTCATCAGCATTGAATGCCTCGTAAAAGTCATATTTTTCTGCTTTTGTTGTATCGGTTTCAAGGTTGACAAAAACAATGTTACCGCCTTTTCGGTTATCGGGTTTAACAAAAGCAAACACACCGAGCATTTCCGCTGTATAATTAAGCAATTGACCGTAATTAACCTTTTCGGAATCATCAAGCCATACTTTGTTAAAAATTTTCATATTCTTAACAGTCAGATTCTCAACCTTGTTGATAACCTCGTTAAGTAAACGGTCGGATAAAAAATGGGCATCAGGTTGACCGCATAGGTTAATAAATTTTTCAGAAACCATTGCCAACAGTGCATAAACCGAAGTGCTGTTAGAATTGTTATTCCAGAGCTTTTGCAGAGCGTTTGTACAGTCGGTTTCATAAAGCTGTGAAATCACATCATAGGCGGTTATGCTGATTTTGTTCTGATCTGTTTTATTGACCTCGGCTTTGTCAATCATACCGTTAAAAATGCACCACGACTTTGTTGTCACGGCTTCGCCGGATAGAGTGTGTCGCTTGGATATAATGAACTACTCGGCAGTATCGGAGAGCCTGACGGAAAAGTTTGTGTCAGCTTAACTAAAATCCAACAACCGACAAGTTTTGAAACATCAAAGGTTCTGTCAACGGTGTTCAGCAATCCGATTTTAAATTCGGAAGCAATGCAACCGCCGAATTTCAACTTATTTTCGTCACAAATCGACTGTTTAAGGCTCATACTTTCGCTTTCAATGTTGGTTTCGGTGATGACATCAAACTTGCTGTCGGATGAAAAGATTTCGAGCTTATTTGAAATAAGTTCGTTAATGATTTTCTGCTTATGCGTACTTGAAACGGATAGCAATCTGTCACCCCCTTAATACTCAATAAAAGTGAAAGTCACGGCATTGTATATGATGTTGTTTTTGGTGATTTTCTTGACCTGATAGGTGATATCGGGCATATAGGCGGTCATTGTGCGATATGCAAGAAGTTCATCGTCCCAATACTCGACACGGATTTTACGCTGTTGAGAGTTGTCCCACGAACTATTCAAAGCACTTCTAATTGACTGCATTTGTGCAAGGGTGAGTTCATCAACGGTTGTAAACTCAATTTTCGACTTGTAATTTGGCGAAGTTGTGCGGTGCAGAAGATTGTTGCTGTCACGGTATGCCTTGATTTCGGTTCTCTGGAGCGGAGTGCCGTTGTAGTTATCCTTTGCAATAAGCTCGTGCGGAAACAGCTTACCGCTCTTAGGAAACCTTATTAAATAACCTTTAAAATTTGCCATGTCATCCTCTCCTAACCTAACGCACCGACACCGTGACGCTTTTTGACTGCGTTGTTGCGTTTTACAATGTTGTTAAAAATCACCTCGCCGTCAAGATTTACAGTAAGGTTAATGTCACCGCTGTCACCTGTTGAGCCTATCTCTGCCATAGCCTCAATAAGTGCCTGTTTGATAGTTGAAATCGGCGAAACAACCTCAGCCTCACGCTTGTTATCACCGAGTACGGCAAGAAATTCACCGTAATTTGCCGGAACAACCGTACCTGTGGCAAGTCGGGGAACTGTAATGTTAGGCAGTCCGACATTGCCGTTTACACTTCCTAACGCTTCATAAGCAATCTTTGCCGCTGTACTCATTCCGCCTGAAATAGCACTGCCGAGGCTGTTGAACGGATCTATAAAATTGTTTAAGAAGTTTTGAACAACACCTAAAAATCCGTTCATAGGCTTTTTTACAGCACTCTTGATACCCTCAAAAGCATTTGAGAAAACGCTTGAAATCGGATTGATATGTGTTGAAATAAAGCTAAGCAGTCTTGCAAGCGGATTTTTCAAGGCATATATTCTGTCACGAATGCCGTTTGCAAGACCTTGAACCGTGTAACCGCCTCTTTCATACATTTCTGTTGACGGGGAATGAATTCCCATCGTGGTATCATATTCTGAAAGCACAATAGAAGCAAGACCGTGACTGTTTTTGACAAGCGCACCTTTGTATGCGTCTGTACCCTCAACAAGACCGAGAACCGTGTTTTTACCTGTATCTTTTGCAGCTTTTTGCAAATTGTTCAAAGATTTCCACTGCGAATTTTGAACATCCGTTGTACTGATAAGACCTGCATTGTAAGCCATAAGAACAGCGGCGGCGTCTGAATAGTTGCCATTAACAACCTTTTGTACATCTGTAAGGTCATCACCCGTCATAGTCAGTTTGTTCATAGCGGCAACAGCTTTATTTACCGAACTTGTTGCACCGTCAAGAGATTTTGTTTTGCTCTGAATATTCTCGAAGTATTCAATGCCCTCTTTCCATAAAGCGTCGTTTTTAGCACCGCCACCAAAATAGTAATTTTCAAGAGCCTGCATACTTTTGCCGTTTTTCTCAAGCCACTTTTTCAGTTTTTTCTGTTCGTTTTCAAGGTCTTTTTTTCTTGTTGTTATAATCTGATTTTGCACTGCTGTATTTCTTTGACGCAAGAATTCGTTCTTTGCTATTTTCAGAAGATAATTCAGCTAATGCGGCACTATTTGCAAGTTGTTGATATTTATCAATTGTACTGTCAATAACCTTTTGCACCTCGCTAAATCACCATTTAAGTGTACTTTGCCGTCAGCACTGACAGTAACATATTGATTCCACACATCACTGAAACCGTCAACATTGTTTTTAAAATATGTAACAATGGTTTCAAGCTGTGCCTGCTCTTCTGGACTAAGCGTAGCTTTCTGTAACAGTTCATCAAGTTTCTGTTGGTAACTGTCAACAAGTGTATTGTCTGCATACAAGCTGTCCATTCGTTCAAGCGTGTCTGACAAATTATCCTCAATACCTTGCGTAGTTGTATCAAGCCTTGATTTTATACCGTCAATTTCATCAGCAAATTTTTTAGCTTCGGAATTACTCCAAACAAGCTGATTATATACAGTAACTGCAGTCACAAGTCCGGTGATGGCACCGGCAACGGCTAAGATTGGATTTGCAGAAACAGTTGTCAAAAATAACTTTATAGCATTTTTGACTTTGTCAATTCCGCTTGCAATCGCTTGTCCTGCCTTGAAAACAACAACAGCTGTACCGACTGCAGTAATGCCGCCTGCGATAGCGTACAAGGTTTTGTCACTAATAGATTTAACTATTTTGCTTAACAGTTTCAATGCTCCTGCAAGGGCTTCTACAAGTTTCGGAACTGCTTCTTCAATTGTCCATTTTGCAAGTGGGAGAAGAATATTCTTGTATGCCTGTTTCAGCTTATCTCCGCAGGCTTTGAGCAAATCCCTGAACGCCTGTCCGAGGTCGGCAACAGCTGATACAAGCGGTGACAAATCAAGACTTTCAAGCCATTCAAGGCGAATCTCTGACATATCGCTCAAAAAGCCTGTGATATCTTCAACAATGCCAAGGATTGCTTCCCAAATCTTTTTGCCCGATTCATTTTTGTCCCAAGCCTGTTTGATTTTAGTCCGCAGAGTTTTGGTGTAGTTGTTGCAGTTTTTGATAATATTCAGAATATTAGTCCAAATTCTCTCACCGGTGCCGTTATTCCAAACTTTGCGAAAATCCTCGGCAATCGTATTTACAAGTTCAAGCAAGCTGTTCCATTTGTCGATAATGGATTGCACAACCTCGTCACCAAGTCTTGCCTTATTCCAAGCCTTTGTAAACGCTCCCGAAATATCACCGATGATATCAAAAACATTTTTCAAAAGCTGTTTGATGTTTCCGATAATCTTTTCGCCTGTGCCGTTTTTCCACACTCTCTTCCACGATTCACCGATTGAAACAAAAGCATTTTTCAGATTATTCAAGGCTCTTTTAATGCTGTCAAAAACTTGTTTGTACGCTTTTCAATCGCTGTTGCGGCAGTATCAAGTGCGTTAACTGCGGCTTTAGAAGATTTCTTTGTGGGGCCGTTTACTGCTGTGCTGTCATCTGATGAACTGTTTTCAAGGTTCATCACATTGAGCCTGTCAAATCCTTGAAGATTGTCTTTAATTTCCTTTGTCTTTTTCGATGTTGTGGCAAGTGCAGAGTTTGCACTCTTTGTTTCATCGGCGAGGTCTGTCATTTCAGAGCTTGCGGAATTTGCGGAATTATCGGTTGCAGATGAATAGCCGAAAACCTGTTCCGTAAAGCTTTTGAATTTTTCCGTTGCAACATCTAATTTTTCGATAAAGGAATTAAGATTTTTCAACAGCGGAGAAAACACATTGATAAGTCCCTGACCGAGTGTTGCTTTCAGGCTGTCAAGTCGGAGCTGTAAAATTCTTGTCTGATTTGCCCAGCTGTCCTGCGTTCGGACAAAGTCACCCGTCGCATTGGCAAGCTGGTCTTGCACAAACTTGTAACGCAATGTTACTTTTTCGGCTTCGGTCATTTTTGCTGTGGTTTTGCCGTAACCGTTTGCAAGGGCATAGCTATCAAGTGCGGTCTGCGTCATTACAATACCCAAATCTTTTAAAGTTTCGGTTTCGCCCGAAAATACTGATTTAAGTTTTGTATAGGCTTCGTCCTGTCTGATGTTGTAGAATGAAGCGACATCACCTGCAAGTCCTGTCAGCGTGGTTGACATATCATAGGCTTCTTTCTCTGTAAAACCGAAAGCCTCAGCCATTGAGCCGAAAGTACCGACATACCGCTTTGCCATTGTTTCGGACAAACCAAAAGAATTAGCTGCACTTTTTGCCCACTTGTCAACCTGTTTGGTCATTGCCGGAAAAGTAACATCAACAACATTCTGCACCTCCGCAAGGTCAGAACCAAGCTCAATGCACTCTTTGCCGAAATTTGTAATTGCATAAGTGCTGAAAGCAACAGCTGCAGTCTTTGCAAAGGTCTTAAGCTGATTTTTTACCTTTTCGATTGATTTGGTAACAGTAGTATTAACCTGTGCCAAACCGCCGTTAAAACCCGATGTATCAAGTTTCGTGTCAAAATTCAGATAACCGTCAACCGCCAAATTTTCACATCCTTTCATTTAAAAATGGGCATAAAAACAGCGCACACCGTTATGATGTACGCTTAAAAATTTTGCAAAAGAACAGCCACCCCGTTTGGAGTGGCTTTTTTGTTATTGTAATACTATTGAATCAATTATTGCCGATAACAGAGTTTCATCATCCTCTGAAATAGGCTCGGTTGAGGAATAAGAAAAATTGTATGCACCGTCATTCCATAAAAAAGCATAAGTGTGTGCATATACACCTTCCATTTTATACGAAAATTCTATTCCATAACACGATGCTATTTCTAAATATTTTTTGCTGGATAATTCAAAGTCCCTATCACCTTTCATTCCCTCCACAATACTATCTAAAAGTTCATTAGCCTGCGATTCGGTGTATAAAAGAATATCGTCACTCAATTCCGTATAACTTACAAGAAGATTATCATTTTCTGGACTTTTGTGATTAAAAATCAATCCGCTTGTACCTTTTGTTTCAAACTGTGACGGAGTACAGTATTTAATATCTTTTAAGGTGTTTTCGATAGCTAAATCGTACTCTGCCTTTGTTGTTTCCTGCACCGTTGTGGGAATTTCTGTCGTCACAGGTTCAGTGGTTTCAACCTTTATATCGGTGTTTGAACTGCTTTCCGCTGTTGTACCGCAGCCAACAAGCGATACTGCAAAAACTGCGGTTAATGCTAACGCTATGAGTTTTTTCATCATTCATCCTCCTAAATGTTAAAACAATATAGTTTTTATTCAATCATACACTAACATTTAGAGAATGTCAACAATATGTGATACGATACTACACTACACAAGCGAATTTATGAAGTCAAGTTCCTCTTTATCTTCTGCTGTGAGTTTGGGCTTTAGGTCGATAAGTTCTTTATGTTCATTGTAGAAATCCCGTTCGGTTTTGTCGAGCTTCTTATGCTTTGCCTTTTTGGTGCGTATTGAAATCACCTGTGTAAACAAGCCGTCGCCCACTTCATTGAACAAGCCGAGAAAAGTCCACCAGTGCATATAATCGACTGTGCGTGTTTCCGCTCCTGCGACCTTATTGAGAGCAGGGAAGATTATATGTCCGTCCTGTTCCCAATCAAGCACACGAACGGGGAGCTGTTTGCCCTGTGGAATATCTCCGCCGTCAAGATACCAAGTTGCCCTGTCAAGTGCCTTTTGGTAATTTTCGGGAATTTCCTTGTAAAGCACTCGACACACACTCGGCATTTTTCAAAATCGTTCAGATCATCGTCTGCATAGGCTTTGAAAATCAGCAGAGCAACACGGAAGTCGGAATTGATTTCGTAGTTACTGCCGTCAACCTCAAGGCTTTTCGGCAGTAATTCAATCACTTTTTCACCTGTGAAGTGTATTTGCCAACTTTCTTATTGGAAATTTTCTGTGCCGATTCAAAATCAGCCTGCACAACAGGAATAAGCACTTCAAGGAAGTTTTCAAAAATCGACTTACCGCCCGCAAGCGAAAGACAGTTAATTTCACCAAAGGCAACCGTGCAGACATCCGAACCGAAAATGTAGTTAATCTGTTCTCTGATGTCCTTGTCGCACTCGGTGATAAGCTGAATTGCGTCTGTGTTTTCAGCTTTTTCAGCGTTTTCATACTTCTTCTGAATCTGCTCAATATTCTTGACTGCCTCGTTGAGCCTTGCAAGAATGCCCACATCCGCGGTGTTGATACGGATTACTGCGTTTTCGTCATCGCCAATCTGATACTCCTTGTAACCTCTGTCAAAAACAAGTTTCTGCATAAATCAATCCCTCCCCAAAGATTAAACCGTTGCGGTAAAGGTCGGCACTTTCTTCTCAATTGTAGCCGTACCCTGCTGTCTGTCGCCGTTAAATGCGATGTTGAACGGAATGTTCACACCGCCCTGAGCACCGCCGTAGGACTGTGGCTTTACGATACAGGTTTCAGTCCAAGCGTCATACGGACCTGTCTTCTTATCAACAAGAACTTCAAGAATTGCAGTCTTGCAGTCGTCACCTGTAAGGCGGTTCATTGCAATATCCTTAATCTTTTCATAGATTGCATCGCCTGTATTTGCGTAATAAGTGTCTGCGTCAATTGACGGTTCATAGCCGTTATCGTTTACAACCGTTTCATCAAGAATGTTCTTGACTGTTTCTGTGTCGGGGTTGAGTTCAACGGACATATCTTCAATATCTCTGCCAATCAAAAACCACTTAGGGGTTTCGCCACCAAACGAAGCGTCAATGTAGTGCATAAGATAACTTCTTTTGAGTTTACCGATATCGGGTGTTGTTGCCATAATTAAAATTCCTCACTTTCAATTTTGTAATCTGCGGTAATCTGTAACTGATACATTACATTACCAATTAAATTGCTGTCGGGTATGTCATAAAGCATACCGTTTGAACAGGTTATTTTTGTGAGCGTACCTGCAAGCTCATTGTCGCCAACCGTTACGGTCACCGTTTGCCCTTTTGCCTGTTTTTCAAGCCACAGCTGTAACTCGTTAATAAGTCCGCTGTTGGCAAGGCGGTCATAGTCATTAACCGACTGATAAACAGCGTACAAGATGAATGTGTGCTGTCGCTCCTGATTGCCGAGAACATCGGATTTAATCAGTGTGTCGCCTGTCGGAGATAAGCCGTAGCTGTCGGTGTCAGGGGTTGTGTAGTCAATGTGCAGAACATCGTTCAGCTTTGGAAAGCTCATCACAATGCTCTGCATAAGTTCAATTATGTTCATTCTGCCGTGCCTCCTGCCACTTTAGCAGCACCCTGTAAAATCTCTTTTTTATGGTCGGCTTTCATTCGTTCAAACCACATCTTGCCGGCAAGAGGGTGCTTTGCCCGAGAATAAACAAGCATTTTACCTGTGGGGTGTTTCTTCTGTCCTTTAGGCTGAAATAGCCCACAATAGCACCGTTTTCCTTAATCGGGATATTGGGACCGTAAACCTTGCCGTAGTAGAGATACCTTGCATACGGTGTGTTCTGATGAATTTCGCCCGAGCCTATAACCGTTGAGAGGGTTGCCGACTTTTCAAGCACACCGTTTCTGAACGGTGTATAGGGTTTCATCAATCGTAAAACCGTGCTGTCAACATACTTTTGCACCTTTAACACATCGGCATTTTTGCGGACTGCAAACTTTTTTATCCCAGAGGAAACCTGCCGTACCGTTTTTCGACTTGATGACAAAATCGGGCGGTTGAACAATCTTCATGCAATCACCTCGCCGAAATTTTGATGTGCTGTAAATCGGTTACGCCGTAGAGCTTTTCATCAATCGACATAACCGCATAGCACCTGTGTTTTTGCTTTAGCGTTTTAAGGCTCTGTGACACGCTTTGAGGGTTTGAATTATCAAAGGTAAAATTACTCTTGCCCTTAATAATAATGTCCTGTGCGCTGTTCTGAGGGGTGCATAGCTGACCTGCAAAAAAGGTTTTCGCTCGGCTTTAAAAAGTCGGGCAAAAGCCCTGCGGATTCAATCGGAATATACACCGTCACGCTGTCAGCTTCTGCATTCCGCTTTTTAAGCACATTGCGAGCCTTGTTCTCCTGCCAATGACATTCGGGAATGAAATATCGGTCATAGCCTGAGCC
>ENA-OPZM01000138-OPZM01000138.1-human-gut-metagenome-genome-assembly--contig:-NODE-138-length-30981-cov-6.684482_pt1 | contig 30981 bp, 51 predicted proteins | sample MGYA00242478_ERZ504493 | MGnify/ENA primary metagenome ERZ504493 (study PRJEB26092, sample SAMD00036227) | human gut metagenome | host: Homo sapiens | study: EMG produced TPA metagenomics assembly of... | reverse complement strand
CGTCTCGCTGCCGCCCAGAATGTCGGCAAGGCACTGGGCCAGCCGGCCCTCGAACCAAGCGTTGCCAGCAGGCCGATGTTATACACAAGGCCCGACAGCGTGACAAAGGCCAGCGGAAGCCACTCTGCTTTGAAATAGAAGAGCACCCTGTCCGGGCGGAACGTTTTATCCTTTTTCATGAGCAGCCTCACCTCCTGCAGCTTTCCGGAAATGCGGGAAGCCCGCGCGGCTCTCGGTCTTGGATGCTGTGTACAGCTTGTTCAGCGCAGCGGCAAAGGCAGCGGCTTCCTCGGCGGTGAGCACATTGGTCAGGTATTCGTAAAAGGCCGCTTCGATCTCTGCCTTGGAGAATCTCAGGCTTTCCGCTTTTTTGGTGGGGTACAGCAGCTGGCTGCGCCGGTCGCTGGGGGCATCTCTGCGGATCAAAAGACCCTTTGCTTCCAGATTTTTTGTCCGCCGCGCAATGGCAGCCTTATCTGCGTGCAGCAGTTCCGTCAGCTGTGCCTGCGTGCAGCCGGGGTGATGCCGCACTGCATGGATCAGGTCGATCTCTGCTGTGCCGACCCCTTCCTCCCGCATCGTGAGCAGGACCAGTTTTTCCGCTTCGCGTGCGATCTTTGTGATTTTTCGTTCCGTAATATCCATAGGCTCCTCCGGGCTTCATTGCAGGAAGTTGTATCTACATCGTTGTATGTACAATCAATAGTATAGCATCTCGTTTCCAAAATGCAAACAGTTCTTTTTGTGCCCGTATTTTTGCAATGCCGGCAGGCTCCACGCCCAGTGCATGGGCCGCGCCTGTACAGACCAGCCATGTGCTGCGGCATTGCCCGCTTTTGGCGTTTGCCGCAGTCCTTTCCCACATCGGGGCCATCACAAGCCCATTTCCATATCATGTCAACAGGTTTATAGCATCAAAACAGCCCTGACCGTGTCCGCTGTAAAAGCAGGCAGACGATCAGGACTGTTTTTCCGTATTTCTTTATTTCAGCCGGTCAGCAGGCATCCACATTCTTGGTGACCATCACGTCACTGTCCAGCCCGCAGACGTTGTGCAGCACGATGGTGCCCGCCTTGACGGGGGCGGTCAGCACCACCTTGCGGATCTCGTCCATCACCGGAAAGATCATATCCTTGGGGACGGCCTTGGTCAGGCGCACGCTGGTAACAGGCAGCTCGCCGCCCTTGACCAGCACTGAGCTGGCGATGGTGCGGCGGGGCGCAGTCAGCTCCTGACGGACATACTGTTCGCCGCGGGGGCAGGTGTGACCGGTGACCGAGATCACCTGACCATTTTCAACTTCGGCTTCGATCTCGCAGCCGTTGGGGCAGACGATACAGGTAAATTGCTTTTTCATTCCACCGACACCTCCAGTGCGCCCGTTTCCTGCAGCTTGGCAGCAGAGACCTTGAACTGGATCATCTCCGCAGGAATGGCTTTCTTCATCTTCTTGGCAGCAACTTCCACACCGTTCTGGCGCACCACGATGCGGCAGTCACGGTAGTGGTTCCGCACGCGCAGCGACAGGCTAAAGTCGTTCTTGCCGCTGACCTTCTGCGGGATGGTGTGGCCCACGCCCTCGCCGCACTTCACGTCCAGCGTGCAGGGGTCGATGCCCTTGCCCTCAACGTAGGCGGCAGCATGGCGTGCCAGTGCCTCGGACTCCATGGAAACAAAGTCCACCAGATCATGCACATGCAGCACATTGCCGGCAGAGAACACGCCGGGCACGTTGGTCTGCAGGTTCTCGTCCACCACAGCGCCGTTGGTGTGGGGGTCAATGGCGATGCCGGCATCCTCCAGCAGCTTGTTCTCCGGGATCAGGCCCACGGAGAGGATCAGCGTATCACACTTGTACTCCTTCTCGGTGCCGGGGATGGGCCGACGGTTCGCGTCCACCTCGGAGATGGTCACGCCGGTCAGACGGTCACGGCCATGGATCTCGGTGACGGTGTGGCTGAGATAGAGCGGGATATTGTAGTCATCCAGACACTGCACGATGTTGCGCGGCAGGCCGGAGGGGTAAGGCATCAGCTCGAACACTGCCTGCACATGAGCGCCTTCCAGCGTCATGCGGCGTGCCATGATCATGCCGATATCGCCGGAGCCAAGGATGACGACCTCCTTGCCGGGCATCCGGTTGTAGAGGTTCATGTAAGCCTGCGCGGTGCCTGCGGTGAACACGCCCGCCGGACGCTCGCCGGGAATGCCCAGTGCGCCGCGGCTGCGCTCCTTGCAGCCCATGGCAAGCACCACAGCCTTTGCCTGATACTGGCGCAGGCCGCTGCGGTGGATGCGGTGACGACACGATCCTCCGTCAGGCTCAGCACCGTGGCGCTGGTCTCGTAAGGATCTCACGCTTGTTCACTTCATCAATGAACGCCTGTGCATATTCCGGGCCGGACAGGCTCTCGCCGAAGCGGCCCAGACCGAAACCGTCATGGATGCACTGGCGCAGGATGCCGCCCAGCATCGCCTCGCGCTCCAGAATGATCATGTTGCGGATGCCCTGCTTGTGCAGCTCCACCGCTGCGGCAAGACCTGCAGGGCCGCCGCCGATAATCACAACGTCTTTCTGTTCCATCGCTCAGTTCTCCTCCTTCCGCATATTGCCGGTGAGTACCCATGACCCCTGACGGCTGTAACGCACATTCTCCGGCTCGGTGCCCAGCTCCTGCTCAATGAAGTGTTCGATCTTCATCTGGCAGAAGCCGCCCTGACAGCCGCCCATCATGGCGCGGGTGCGGTACTTGATGCCGGTCATGGTGGAAACGCCCAGCGGGTTGTGGATAGCCTGCAGGATCTCCGCCTTGGTCACTTCCTCACAACTGCAGATCATCTCGCCGTAATCGGGGTCCTGCGCGATGAGCTCTGCCTGCTGTTCCGGCGTGCACTCGGCAAACTTGACGATGCCCTTGTGGTGCGGGTCAAAGTCTGGGTTTTCCTCAAACTTTTCGCGCTCCTGCATCAGACCGATGACGTAGCGGGCCAGCGGCACGCTGCCGGTCAGGCCCGGGGATTCAATGCCCACGAGGTTGACGGCATTGGGTGCCACGTCGTCCCGGATCTCCACCTTCCAGTCCTGAATGGCACCGTTTTCATCCACCCACTTGGGCTGGATGCCGGCGAAGGTGCGGATCTGATCCTTTTTGAAGATGTGGGGCCACAGCTTTGCGCCCTCCACGGCCAGACTGTCCATGTTGGCCTGCGGCACACCGTAGTCGTCCAGCACATCGGTGTTCTCCGCGTCCGGGCCAACAGTCACGTTGCCGTCCACGGTGGGGGTGATGTGGATGCCCATATAGGTGTTGCTGGGCACCGGGTACACCGGCATGGGCAGCAGCTTGCCCATGCGCTTGTGCAGGATGATGTAGTTGCTGCGGGAGCCGATGACACGGTAGCCGGTCAGGCCCAGCAGGTCGGAGATCTGCTTTGCGCCCAGACCAGCGGCGTTGACCACCCAGCGGGTGCAGAAATCGCCATGGGCAGTATGCAGGTAGTACAGCTCATTTTCCCGGGTGATAGCCTCTACCTTGTGGTCAAAGAAGAAGTCCACGCTGTTGGCGTGTGCGTTCTCGGCCAGAGCACCGTGTACAGGAACGGGTCCATGATGCCGCTGTTTTTGGACCACATGGCAAACTTGCCCACCACGGCGGGCACCAGCTCGTGCAGCTTTGCTTCATCGATCATCTCCAGGCCGGTGCAGCCGTTGACAGCGCCCTGCTTCATGGTGCGCTCCAGCTGCTCCATGTCCTCGAGGGTGTTGCCCACCAGCACCTTGCCGCAACGCTTGAACGGGAAGTTCAGCTCTTCGGCCAGCTGGCCCATGATCTTGTTGCCTTCTACGCAGCACTTCGCTTTCAGGCTGCCAATGGGGTTGGCAAAGCCGCCGTGCACCACCGCAGAGTTGCGGCCACTGGTCTCGTTGCAGACATCCAGATTTTTTTCCAGCACTGCAATGCTCAATTTGTAGCGCGAAAGTTCGCGTGCAATGGCGCTGCCCACGACACCCGCACCGATGATGACCACATCGTATTGTTTTTTCATGGTATCCACCTTTCTTCCTGATTTGGAGATCCGGCTTTTGTGTTATATATTTCATTGACTAAAATATATAACATTTCATAATCTCTGTCAAGCCGTTTCCGGCAAAAAACTGCACAAAAAAATGCCGCATCTTTTGGCATAGATACGGCATTTCTGAACGTGATACGGTTGTTTCAGGCTTTGAAATAGTGTGGGAATGCTTCCCGGATCGCAGAAAGGTTCTCCGTGTAGCGCTGCATATGCTGCCCGGCAATGCGGTGTGCTGCCGCCGCATCCTTCTGTTCAATGGCTTTCAGCAGGCTGACGTGATCTTCGTAGATCGTTTTTGCGGGCCTGCAGCGGAAGCTGAGGATGGTGGTGCGGTCAAAATGCGGAGCCAGATTTTCCACCAGATCGTACCAGTACGGGCAGCCGCACTGCACATAAAGCAGCCGGTGGAACCCCTTGTCCAGCTCAAAGATCTTTTCTTCCTGTGCACGCTCAATGTACATGCGCCAGAGCGCCACGTTCTCCCACAGCTGGTCGATATCCGCCGGGGTCAGCTTTTCGCACGCCATGCGGGCGATCTCTGCTTCCAGCACAGCGCGCAGATGGCGCACTTCTTCCACCAGCTCTGCATCGATGAGAGAAACATAGGTGCCGATCTTGGGCCGGATCTCAATGAGCCGCCGCTGCGCCAGCTCCAGCTCTGCTTCCCGGAAGGGGGTGCGGCTCACCCCCAGCTGTTCGCACAATTCCGGCTCGTTCAGTTTTTCACCCGGCTCCAGACGGGTATTGATAATATTATCGATCAATACCCGCAGAACAAAACTTTTTGCAGATTCATGCTCTCTGCGCTCTGAAATCGTAATCATCGGAAGGCTCCTTTCCCTCACAGGGAAACACTGTTCTCAGACTGCTGGGTCAAGTATACCACACTGCACACCGGCGTAAAAGAGGACAATATATAAAAGGAAGAAAACTGTGTCAGAATTGTAAAAGATAAAATATTTTAACTATTATTCTTGACTTATCCAACGATTCGGCTATAATGGTCGTGTTCGCAAGAAACTTCAAAAAATTTAGATATTCAAAACAAATCAAAGGAGACTACTACCATGACGTTTGAAGAAATGAAGAAGATCGTTGTTGATACCCTGAACTGCGACGAGGACAAGGTGACCATGGAGGCCAGCCTGACCGAGGATCTGGAGGCCGACAGTCTGGATGCCGTGGAGCTGAACATGGCTCTGGAAGATGCCTGCGGCGTGTCCATCCCGGACGAAGAGCTGGCAAAGCTCAAGACCGTGGGCGATATCTACAACTACATCACTGCACATATCTGAGGCAAAAAGCAATGAACGATATCCGAGATCTTTTCCCCGGCCGAATGCGGGAGCGCACCTTCCAGCTGAAGGCAAGCGGGATGCCGGTGCCGTCTGGCACGAGCAGCAGTTTGTGGAGTGCAAGCAGTGCGGCCGCCGCGCCGCACGCACCCTGTGGGCAAGAAGCCTTTACGTCTGCCCCAACTGCGGCTACCACATGCCCATTGGCGGGTACTACCGGCTCAGTCTGGTGCTGGACCACGGCAGCTTCCGGGAACTGGATGCCGACCTTGCTCCGCAGGATGTGCTGCATTTTCCGGGCTACCGTGAAAAGCTTGCCACCGCCCAGAACAAGACCGGCCTGCGCGAAGCCGCTGTAACGGCCACCGGCCGCATCGGCGGGGTGGCCTGCGTGGCTGCCGTGCTGGACAGCCGCTTTTTCATGGGCAGCATGAGCACTGCCGTGGGCGACAAGATCACCCGCGCCATCGAGTACGCCGCCGCAAAGCACCTGCCGCTGGTTATTTTTTCGGCCAGCGGCGGCGCGCGGATGCAGGAGGCATTTTCAGCCTGATGCAGATGGCAAAGACCAGTGCCGCCATCCAGCGCTTTTCGGCAAAGGGCGGGTTGTACATCAGTGTGCTCACCCACCCCACCACCGGCGGTGTGACGGCCAGCTTTGCAAGCCTTGGCGACATCATGCTGGCAGAGCCCGGTGCGCTGATCGGCTTTGCAGGTCCGCGGGTCATTGAGCAGACCATTGGCGAAAAGCTGCCTGCCGGATTCCAGCGCAGCGAGTTCCAGATGGAGCACGGCTTTGTGGATCAGGTGGTGCCCCGCAGCCAGCTGCGGGATACCCTGATCCAGGTCTTGCAGCTCCATGCAGGAGGAAAACACGAATGATCAAGGAAATTTTAGAGCAGCTGGCTCCGCTGGATGCCCAGATCGCCGCGCTGAAAGGCAGCGGCAACGAGATGGATGCCATCACGGCCCATGCCTCCGAGCTGGCAGAGCTGGCTGTGGAAGAGGACGAGATCCTGCGCACCTGCGGCCCGCTGACCGCCGAGGATCGGGTGTTTCTGGCCCGGCACCCGGAGCGCCCCCACATTGATGAGACTGTTTCTGCCCTGTTCACCGACTTCTTTGAGCAGCGCGGCGACCGTCAGTGCAAGGAAGACCCTGCCATTCTGGGCGGCATCGCCCGTTTTCACGGATTGCCGGTGACGGTCATCGGCCACCGCAAGGGCAGTACACTGGAAGAAAATCTGGCCTGTAACTTTGGTATGCCGGGGCCGGAGGGCTACCGCAAGGCCCTGCGCTGATGAAGCAGGCCGAAAAGTTTGGCCGGCCCATCATCACCTTCATTGACACGCCGGGCGCTTACCCCGGCAAGGATGCCGAGGAGCGCGGTCAGGGCGAAGCATTGCACGCAACCTGATGGAAATGAGCGGCCTGACCGTGCCGGTCATTGCCGTTGTCACCGGCGAAGGCTCTTCCGGCGGTGCGCTGGCACTGGGTGTGGCAAACCACATCCTCATGCTGGAAAATGCCGTTTACTCGGTGCTCAGCCCCGAGGGCTTTGCCAGCATTCTGTGGAAGGATGCTTCCCGCAGCGGCGAAGCTGCGAGATGATGAAGCTGACCGCGCAGGATCTGTACAGCGATGGCATCGTGGAGCAGGTGATCCCGGAACCGTTGGGCGGCGCACAGCGCAGCCACGCAGCCTTGTTTGAACAGTTGGATGTTGCTTTGCGGGTGCACCTGAAAGAGCTGTGCCGCATGAGCGGCCGCCAGCTGGCCGACCAGCGCTATAAAAAATACCGCCAGATCGGAGAAACGAGGAACGCATGAGTGGTTTACAGCTGATCGCCACCGGCGGGGCCATCCCCGGCCGAACGGTCACCAACGAAGATCTGAGCCGCATGGTGGATACCAGTGACGAGTGGATCACCAGCCGCACCGGCATCCGCACCCGGCACTGGTGCACGGAGGATGAATCTGCCGCCACGCTGGCCATTTCCGCCGCAAAGCAGGCTTTGGCCCGCAGCGGCCTTGCCCCTGCGCAGATCGGGTGCTGCATCTGTGCCACCCTGTCCGCCCCAGACGCGACCCCCAGTGTAGCCTGTCAGGTGCAGGCGGCGCTGGGCCTTCCCGAGGACCGGCCTGCGCTGGATGTCAACGCGGCCTGTTCCGGCTTCCTCTACGGCATAGCCGTGGCGCGGGGACTGCTGACAACTTTGGGTGGACAGTATGCCCTCGTCATTGGGTGCGAAGCCCTTTCCCGCCTGATGGACCCCGCCGACCGCTCCACCTGTGTACTGTTTGGGGATGGAGCCGGTGCTGCCATTTTTCAGCTGTCGGGCACTCCCTTTGCTCTGACGCTGGGCGCGCGCGGCAGCGATGTTCTCCATGCGGGCGGGCCGAACCGCACAGGTTCTGCGCCCATCACCATGGACGGCAAGGCCGTATTCCGCTTTGCAGTGGATGCCCTGCCCAAGTGCCTGCACACTGTGCTGGATGAAACACAGCTGACCCTCGATGATCTTGAGTGGGTGGTCTGCCATCAGGCCAACAGCCGCATCATCGACCACTGCGTGCGGGCGCTGAAGGCCGACCCGGCAAAGTTCTACAAGAACATGGACCGCCACGGCAACACCAGCGCCGCCAGCATCCCGGTGGCCCTGAACGAGCTTGCCGAGAACGGGCAGCTGCAGCCGGGCCAGCTTCTGGCCTGCATCGGCTTTGGCGGCGGCCTGACATGGGGCGGCATGATTGTGGAATACGACCCTCTCAGGCGCTGATGCGCCAGCTCCCCCGAAGGGGGAGCTTTATGGGCGGGTAGGGTCAGTGTGCCTTCCAAGAGAAGGTCCAGCTGACAGAAAAGCAGAAAAAAGCTCCCCCCTCGGGGGAGCTGTCAATGCCGGAAGGCATTGACTGAGAGGGTTTTTCAATGAAACTTTTAAATGAAATTCTAGGCACAAAATACCCCATCATTCAGGGCGGCATGGCCAACATTGCCACCGGCGAGTTTGCCGCCGCCTGCTCCAACGCGGGTGCGCTGGGCATCATTGGCGCGGGCGGCATGAACGCCGACACCCTGCGCCAGAGCATCCGCCGCTGCAAAGAGCTGACCGACAAGCCTTTTGGCGTGAACATCATGCTCATGCATCCGCAGGCAGATGAGTTTGCCAAGATCGTGGTGGAAGAGGGCGTGCCCGTTGTGACCACCGGTGCAGGCAACCCGGGCAAATATATCCCCGCGTGGAAAGCGGCAGGCATCAAGGTGATCCCGGTTGTCGCCGCCGCCGTGCTGGCAAAGCATCTGGAGCCGCTGGGCATCGATGCTGTCATTGCTGAGGGCACCGAGAGCGGCGGCCATGTGGGCGAAATGGCTACCATGGCGCTGGTGCCGCAGGTGGTGGATGCCGTAAATGTACCCGTCATTGCAGCTGGCGGCATCGCCGATGGCCGCCAGCTGGCAGCAGCTCTGGCTCTGGGTGCCTGCGGCGTGCAGGTAGGCACCTGCCTGCTGGTGAGCGAGGAGTGCCCCATCCATGAAAATTACAAAGCCGCCCTGCTCAAGGCCAAGGACAGCGATACCATCGTGACCGGCCGAAGCGTGGGTGCGCCGGTGCGGGTGCTGAAAAACCGAATGAGCCGCGAATATGTCCGGCAGGAAAACGCCGGTGCCGACAAGATGGAGCTGGAAAAGTACACCCTTGGCAGCCTGCGCCGCGCCGTGTTTGAGGGCGACACCACCACCGGAAGCCTGATGGCCGGTCAGGTGGCAGGCATGCTGCACGAGGTGCGCCCGGTGGCAGATATTCTTGCAGACCTGTGGAACGGCGGGAGGCAGCGCATTGCCGCGCTGAGCACCGAATGCTGACCCTCGGCAGAAAGACCCTGTCTGTGCCCATCCTACAGGGCGGCATGGGTGTGGGCGTTTCCCTCGGCGGGCTGGCCGGTGCTGTTGCAGCCTGCGGCGGCATGGGGTGCATCTCCACCGCCGATGCAGCTACCGGGAGCCGGACTTTGCCCGCGACCCGGCAAGCGCCAACCACCGTGCACTGACAGCGGAAATTAAAAAAAGCAAAGCAGATGCAAAGGGCGCGGGCATGGTAGCCATCAACGCCATGGTGGCAACGCAGGATTATGCGTCCGCGATCCGCACCGCTGTGGAAGCGGGCGTAGACGCGGTGGTGTCCGGCGCAGGCCTGCCGTTGGAGCTGCCCGGCATCGTGGGCACAACGGATGTTGCCATCGCGCCCATCGTTTCCAGCGGAAGAGCCGCAAAACTCATCCTGCGCCGCTGGGCCAAGGAGTTTGGCCGCACCGCTGATTTTGTGGTGATCGAAGGCTGCAAGGCAGGCGGACACCTCGCTTTGCCGAAGATGACCTGCTGGCAGGCAAATGCCAGACCCTCGATGACATTCTGCCCGAGGTGCTGGCCGAGGTAAAGCCCTTTGAAGCACAGTTTGGCCACAGCATCCCCGTGTTTGTGGCAGGCGGAGTGTATACCGGTGCCGATATGGCCCACTTTACCGCAATGGGCGCTGCGGGCGTACAGCTTGCTACCCGCTTTATCACCACCTACGAGTGCGACGCATCCCAGGCTACAAGGACGTTCTGCTGAACGCCCGGCCCGAGGATGTACGGATCATCCACAGCCCGGTGGGAATGCCGGGCCGTGCACTGAACACCCCGCTGGTGCAGGCGCTGGCAGAGGGGACCCGCTTTCCTCCCCGGCACTGTGCCCGCTGCCTGAAGACCTGCGACCCCGCCAAGGTGCCCTACTGCATCACCCACGCGCTCATCGAAGCCGTAAAGGGCAATGTGGAGGAGGGCCTGTTCTTCTGCGGGGCCAACGTGGGCAGGCTGGACCGGATGCGCACGGTACAGGAGCTGATGGATGAACTTGTGACCGAATGGAGGCAAAATCAATGAAGCTTGCCGTTTTATATGCCGGTCAGGGGGCACAGCACCCCGGCATGGGCAAGAATTTTACGAAGGCTCTCCCGCGTTCCGGGCGGCATTTGACAGTGCAGAGCTGGACTTCGATCTGCACCGCGTCTGCTTTGAGGACCCGGACGGCCTTTTGAATCAGACCGAATACACCCAGCCCTGCATGGTGGCCTTTGCCTGCGGCGTGACCGCAGTGCTGGCCCAGCAGGGCGTGAAACCCGCTTATGTGGCCGGGCTTTCGCTGGGCGAATACTCCGCGCTGGAAGCTGCCGGGGTGTTCACCGCAAAGCAGGCCATCGAGCTGGCCGCTTACCGCGGCAAAGCCATGGCCGAAGCTGCAAAGGGCATTGACTGCGGCATGACCGCCGTGCTGAACCTTGACCGGCAGGCACTTGCCGCCTGCTGTGAGCAGGCGGCAGAGCTGGGCTGCGTGCAGATCTGCAACTACAACTGCCCGGGTCAGCTGGTCATCGGCGGCGAGAAAGCCGCTGTGGACAAAGCCGCCGCACTGGCCAAAGAAGCCGGTGCCCGCCGCTGCATCCCGCTCAAGGTGAGCGGCCCGTTCCACACCCGCCTCATGGCTCCCGCCGGGGATGCACTGGCAAAGCGTTTTTCGTCTGAGCCTTTGGCGAGATGCAGGTGCCGGTGCTGTTCAACTGCCTTGGCCGTGAAAAAGCTGAGCAGGACAACATCCCCGCCCTGCTCGTGAAGCAGGTGCAGAGCAGCGTTTACATGGAAGATACGCTCCACCGCCTCGGTGAGCTGGGCGTAGACCATATTCTGGAAGTCGGCCCGGGCAGTGCTCTGGCTGGCTTTGTGAAAAAGACCCTGCCCGGCGTGGTCTGCGCTTCGGTGGAGACCCCGGAGCAGCTGAACGCCGCACTGACAGCATGGAAGGAAGAGCTATGAGCGAAGAAACGATCATCCGCACCGCCGTTGTTACTGGCGGAAGCCGGGGCATTGGCCGGGCTGTGTGCATCCAGCTGGCAAAGCAGGGCTGCAATGTCGTGGTGAATTACTGCCACGGCGAAGCTGCAGCTGCCGAGACGGTGGCTCTGTGCAAGGCCGAAAACGCAGATGCCGTGGCTGTGCAGGCCGATGTTTCCACTGCCGAGGGCTGCAAAGCACTCTTTGAACAGGCGGTGAACGCCTTTGGCCGGGTGGATATCCTTGTGAACAACGCGGGCATTACCCGCGATAATCTGATCCTGCGCATGAGCGAAGAGGACTTCGATGCAGTGCTGAACGCAAACCTCAAGGGTGCGTTCCTCTGCTGCAAGGAGGCCGCCCGCCGCATGGTGCGCCAGCGCTGGGGCCGCATCGTGAACCTTTCCAGTGTGGTGGCCCTGCGGGGCAACGCCGGCCAGACCAATTACGCCGCCAGCAAGGCGGGCCTGATCGGCCTGACCAAAAGCCTTGCCCGCGAGCTGGCAAGCCGCAATGTGACCGTGAATGCGGTCGCGCCGGGCTTTATCGAGACCGACATGACCGCCGCCCTGCCGGAAGCCGTCCGTGCCGAAATGGCAAAGGGCATCCCCGCAGGCCGCGCAGGAAAGCCGGAGGATGTGGCAAATGCAGTGGCATTTTTTGCCGCAGAACAAAGCAGCTATCTCACCGGGCAGGTGCTCTGTGCAGACGGCGGCATGGCAATGTAAAAGGAGAAAACTCTCATGGAAAAACGCAGAGTCGTGATCACCGGCCTTGGCACCGTGAACCCGCTGGGCAACAACACCACCGACAGCTGGGCCGCTGCCAAAGCGGGCAAATGCGGCATCGGCCCCATTACCCAGTTCGATACCACCGATTTTAAATGTAAGCTGGCAGGCGAGGTGAAGGGCTTTGACCCGGAAACCATCGTGGACAAAAAGGAAGCCCGCAAGATGGCCCGCTTTACCGTTCTGGCCCTTGCTGCCGCCGCTGAAGCAGTTGCAGACAGCGGTCTGGACACCGAAGCGGAAGCCAAACAGATCGGTGTCATCCTTTCCAGCGGCATCGGCGGTCTGCCCACCATTGAGGAGCAGCACACCCGTGGTGAAGAGAAGGGCATGGAAAAGGTAAGCCCCTATTTCGTGCCCATGTCCATTGCCAACATGGCAGCGGCACAGGTGGCCATCCGCTTTGGTCTGAAGGGCATGTGCACCTGCCCGGTGACGGCCTGCGCCGGCGGCACCAATGCCGTAGGCGATGCCTTCCACCGCATCCGTGACGGCTACGAGACCGCCATGGTCTGCGGCGGTGCAGAGAGCTGCATCAGCCTCTGGGCATCGGCGGCTTTACCAGCATGAAAGCGCTTTCCACTGCGACCGATCCGGATGCAGCCAGCCTGCCCTTTGACGCGCGGCGCGGCGGCTTCGTGATGGGCGAAGGCAGCGGTGTGCTGGTGCTGGAAGAGCTGGAACATGCCCGTGCCCGCGGTGCGCACATCTACGCCGAGATGGTGGGCTACGGTGCCAACTGCGACGCCTACCACTTCACCGCCCCCGCCCCCGGCGGCGCAGGTGCCATCGACTGCATGGCGCTGACGCTGGCGGATGCAGGCATCGCACCGGAGCAGGTGGATCACATCAACGCCCACGGCACCGGCACCCACATGAACGATGCCTGCGAGACCGCCGCCATCCATGCGGTGTTCGGCGAACACGCAAAGCAGCTGACTGTGGTAAGCACCAAGAGCATGACCGGCCATCTGCTGGGCGGTGCGGGCGGCATTGAAGCCGTATTTACAGCGCTGGCCCTGCATGACCAGTTTGCGCCGCCCACCATCCACTATGAGCAGCCCGATCCCGAATGTGATCTGGACTATGTGCCGAACACTGGCCGTGCGCAGGCCATGACCCACGCACTGAGCAACAGTCTGGGCTTTGGCGGGCACAACGCCTGCATCGCCCTGCGCAGATGGGAGGGCTGACCCATGGCAGAACCCCGCACCGTGCGTGCAGACGCAAACGCCCTGAACAGTGAGGAGATCGCGGCGCTTCTGCCGCACCGCTATCCCTTTGCCCTTGTGGACCGCATTTTGGACTACGAGCCGGGCCAGTGGGCCATCGGCCGCAAGTGCGTGAGCCGCAATGAGGAATTTTTCTGCGGACATTTTCCCGGCCAGCCGGTGATGCCGGGAGTGCTCATTCTGGAAGCACTGGCCCAGACCGGCGCGGTGGCAGCGCTCAGCCTGCCGGAGAACAAGGGCAAACTGGCCCTCTTCGGCGGCATCAAGAATGCCCGCTTCCGCAAACAGGTCACCCCCGGCGATGTGCTCACCCTGCACTGTGAACTGGTAGAGCAGCACGGCCCGGTGGGCGTGAGCAAAGCCTCGGCGTGGGTGGACGGCAAGTGCGCCGCCACCGCCGAGCTGACCTTTGTGCTGACCGACCCCAACGTCTAAAAACACCCCTGTGAGTTTAAAAAAGCTCACAGGGGTGTTTTCCGTTATTTTACCATTGAGAAGCCGCTTTGCTCTCTCAGCCAAGCGCCGCATCCAGAACCATCAGTGGTGCCCCACCAGATAGGCCACCCGTTCGATCTGCGCCGCCGTCATGCCGTTATCCGCCAGAAATTCCCGCACCAGCGGAGCACTCTCCTGCTCCTGATACTTTCCATTGGTGTTACTGCAATGGTAGGATCGCATATTTACTGATTTCTGTATCTGTTCAGGACAGCATCCGGGATATGGCAGTAACTGCAGTCTTCAGGGTGCCGTTCCAGATGGTGCTGATGCTCCTCAGCGCTCCGGACATAATTTGTCAGCGGCAGCACTTCCAGCATGATCTTGTCCCGGTCCTCCCGGCCGTTTATAAAAGCTCTTGCTTCTTCCAGATGTCTGGGATCTGTACTGTACAGCCCTGTCCGGTACTTTTTTCCAACGTCCACGCCCTGTTTGTTCAGGCTGTAGGGTCGATGATCTCAAACAGGTGTGCCATCAGTTCTGAAATGCTTGTGTTTTTCTCATCATAGACCACTTTTACGCATTCTGCATATCCATCGTATGGGCCATCCAGAGAACTCGTTGTTCCGTTGGCTCTGCCGGCTTCAGTCATCTGTACACCAGGCACTGTGTCAAAAAAATGCTGTACGCCCCAAAGGCATCCGCCTGCGATATAGACCGTTTCCATCTTGATTTTCCCCCTCCTGTTGATCATATATCAGCTTTGCTCCTATTCTACCACGCTTTCCCACTGTCGGAAAGATCTCGGAAAACAAAAATGGCCCAGGAGGCTTATCGCAGCTCTCCGGGGCCGCCTTGTGCAGAGTGATTTTCTCTCGATGGGCTTCCAGAAATGCTTTGCTGTAATCAGCTTGCGTGAACCACAGCGGAAGGACCCTCATAAGATACAGAAAAGATTTCTGTATTTTTCTTGACAGTTTTCCCATATTCTGTTTTAATACATCTGATAAAAGGGAGTAAAGGGCAGTGTTCCGGCTTATTCTTCGGGAGACTGCTGCATGGCAGCGTCATCACGGCAGAAATGCCCGATGTCATGTGTTCGCTTGAGACTTTTGTCACAGACAAGGTGCTGTGGCAGGAGTCTCTTTTTCTTGTCACCGTACCGGAGCACAATAGGAGGCAAGAAAACTATGAACTTTCTGAACACATTCGCAAGTCTGTTTTCCAATTTTGGAAACCTGACTTGGCAGATGGTGGTGATGTGGGGCATTGGTGCATTGCTCATCTACCTTGCCATCGCCAAAAAAATGGAGCCGAGCCTGCTTTTACCCATGGGCTTTGGTGCCATTCTGGTCAATCTTCCGCTGTCCGGTGCCATCACGCAGGGCGATACCGTAGGCCCCATTTCTGCCCTGTTTGAAGCAGGCATGTCCAACGAGCTGTTTCCTCTGCTGCTTTTCATCGGCATTGGTGCTATGATCGACTTTGGCCCCCTGCTGGAAAAACCGTGGCTCATGCTCTTTGGTGCTGCAGCGCAGTTTGGTATTTTCTTCACCCTGTTTCTGGCAGGCTTCTTCTTTGATTTGAAGGATGCTGCTTCCATCGCTGTCATTGGTGCAGCGGACGGTCCCACCGCCATTTTTGTAGCTAACACCCTCAACTCCCAGTACCTTGGTGCCATCATGGTGGCAGCGTACAGTTACATGGCTCTGGTGCCCATCGTGCAGCCGCCGGTCATTAAACTGCTGACCACCCAGAAGGACCGCCGCATCCGGATGCCCTATGAAAAGGGCAATGTCAGCCAGCTGACGAAGATTCTGTTCCCCATTGTGGTAACCATCATTGCCGGTATGGTAGCTCCTGCCAGCGTAGCTCTAGTTGGTTTTCTGATGTTCGGCAACCTGCTGCGGGAGTGCGGCGTACTGAACGCCCTCAGCGAAACCGCGCAGAATGTGCTGGCAAACCTCATCACCATCGTGCTGGGCCTGACCGTGGCCGGACAGATGACCGCTGACAAGTTTGTCCGGCCCGATACCCTGCTCATCCTTGCACTGGGTCTGGTAGCCTTCGTTTTTGATACCGCAGGCGGCGTGCTGTTTGCAAAGCTGCTGAACCTGTTCCTGCCCGAAGGCAAAAAACTGAACCCGATGATCGGTGCAGCCGGCATCTCCGCCTTCCCCATGAGCGGCCGTGTGGTCAACAAGATGGGATTGGAAGAAGATAACCAGAATTTCCTGCTGATGTACTCCATCAGCGTCAACGTTTCGGGGCAGATCGCATCCGTCATTGCAGGCGGCCTGATTCTGACCCTGATGGCTTAACGGAGGTACACTTATGCTTCATCTTTCTTCGTGGATGACCACCCTGCCATGATGCTCATCGGCATGGTCGGCATTCTTCTCGTCATTGGTGTCATTGTCCTGGCTGTGATGCTGCTCAACCGGCTGACAAGTCGGAAATAATTCATCCCATCAAGTAGAAGCGAATTTACGGCGAAATATCGCTATAAATATGATGCACAGGCCTTCTGAAACTGTGATTTTGTGACAATTTGGTGTCACTTCAATAAAGAACCCGCTTTCACTTCAATTTGATGTTGAAAGCGGGTTCTTTTCGCTTTTATGCGTGTTTGACGGCGGTTTCAAAAAGATTGACTGCTGCGTCCTCTTGTGTGTCGGTGTTGTGGGTACCACGCTTTTTCACTTCCGAAAAGATGTCAGAATACAAAAACCCCCGAAGAGCTTTTTACGGTTCTCCGGGGGTTGGTTCTATGCGCCGGTGTTCCTCACACCGATGCACAAACGTTACTCGATTTCAATGAGATTGGGATTCACAGGCAGAGCTTCTGCTGCTGCGGTGCGGGCAGTACGATGTGCAGGATGCCATCCTCGAACTTTGCGTGGATGTCCTCCTTCTTCACGGCATCACCCACATAGAAGCTGCGGGCACAGGTACCGGAGAAGGTCTCACGGCGCAGATAACGGCCATTGTTGTCCTTCTCGTCATTGGAGTGGTTGCGGACGGCCTGAATGGTCAGGTAGCCGTCACTCAGCTCCATCTGAACGTCTTCCTTCTTGCAGCCGGGCAGGTCAACAGCCACATCATAGTTGCCATCGGCGGTCTGCTTCACATCGGTTTTCATCATGTTTGCGCCGCGCTTGCCGAAGGTCTCACGCTCTTCACGATTCATTGCACGCTCCAGCGCACCGTCGTTCCAGAACGGATCAAAGAAATCATCGAACAGATTTTCATGGAAAACAGCAGGCATAAACATAAAACAACCCTCCAATCCCGGCGTTCGGTCGGGCATAAAATCAAGATCGTGCATCAGAAGCGGAGTCTTCCCGGGAGCCTTGCGGTTCCCTCATGCCCCTTTCTCCTGAGCACGCCACTGTTATAACACTGTTTATTAGCAGTGTCAATAGTAGAGTGCTAAAATTCACAAAAGAATAATACTTTTATAATATTTCATGCAATTCTCGGCAAAATCGTTTGCACTGGATTCAATTTTTTCTTCTCCAATCGTAGTCTTTCGCTGTGACAGAACGGATGCAAGCCGTTTTTTCAGAACCAGGCGATCCATTGCCCGCGTAAACAATGCAGTTATCAAAAAGTCTCTCTGTCCTTGCAGCGTCTTGCGTTCTGCCGGTCCACCCGCTATAATAATGTAGAAACCGAGATGAAAAGAGCGTGATATTGTGGAAGAGACCGAGATCAGTCATTTTCTCCACATTCTGGTCCGAATGGGCGAAGCTTTACAAAACAGCGGCGCAGAAGTATTCCGCGTTGAGGACACTTTGAACCGGATCGCAATCGCCTATGGGGCAGAAGATGTGAATGTATTCGTGATCACATCCAGCATCGTGGTCACGCTTACCATGCCCTCGCTGCCGCCGCAGACCGAGACCCGCCGCCTGCGTCACGCTGCCAGCAATGACCTGCTGACATTGGAAAAGCTCAATGCGCTCAGCCGCCGTATCTGCACAGCGCCTCCTTCCATAGAAGAGTTTCAGCGCCAGCTGAATGCCATTCTGGCACAGCATCCGGACCCAAGACTGCATCTTGCCGGCAGTGTGTTGGCTGCTTCCAGTTTTGCCATCTTCTTTGGTGGAAATCTCTGGGACGGCCTGCTGGCCGGCGGCATTGCCGTTCTGATTTGCTGGATGGAGCGCTATCTCTCGCCTTTTTGTATGAATGGCGTAGAATTTCAGTTTATAGCATCATTTCTCAGCGGTGTCTCCACTCTGCTGCTCTGCCGCTTTGGGATGCAGTTTCATGCCGATAAAGTTCTGATTGGTATCATCATGCTGCTGATTCCCGGCATCATGCTGACAAATTCCATCCGGGACATCTTACTTGGGGACATTATTTCCGGCTCTCTTCGACTGGTGGAAGCCATTCTGATGGCCGCCACCCTTGCACTCGGCATGATGGCCGCCATCTGGTTGATGGGAGGAATTTCCGCATGATACAGGTTTTTTCGCAGTTGCTCAGTGCTGCCCTTGGTTCGGTCGGTTTCGGACTGATCTTCAATCTGAACCGGCGCTACTTACCCGCCGCCGGTGTAGGCGGACTTCTGGCATGGCTGGCTTATCTTCTTGCCGCCAACACCCTGCACAGCGTCTTTCTTGCCAATCTGTTGGCCGGTTTCTGTGCCGCTCTGTATGCCGAAATTCTTGCCCGATGCTGCAATGCACCCTCTACGCCTTTCTTCATCACTGCTGCCATTCCCCTCATTCCCGGAAGCACCCTCTACTACTGCATGAACGCAGTCGTCTCCAATGATTTGTCTGCTGCAGAGCATTTCGGAGAGCAGACCTTTCTGGCCGCTCTTGGAATTGCCGGCGGTATGGCAATCGCATGGTGCCTGGCCGATTTGAGCCGGAAGCTGCACGCACTTGCAATCCGTTCTTCGGGAAAGTAGCGATCTTCCACATTGAAGAATGCCCCTGATGATCGGGTCGTTTGAGCTGCTGCTCTGAAATACGGAAAAAGGCCGTCCGGCACCGCAGCAGGGCTGCCTTTACAATTACAAGGATGTGTCTCTATGAAACTCAAACAATTCATTCAGCAGGAAACGGTCCTCACCGCAGCCGCTGTGCTGGCCGTTGTCTCCGCCTTCTTTGTTCTGCCGGATGCGCAGTATCTCGGCTACATCAACCTGCGCACGCTGGCGATTTTGTTTTCCCTGATGACGGTCATGGCCGGGCTGCGGCGGCAGGGCTTTTTTGATGGACTGGGCCGGGCATTGCTGTCCCGTACCCACAGCACCTTTCAGCTGACGCTGGTACTGGTCGGGCTGTGCTTTTTCGGAAGCATGTTCATCACCAACGATGTTTCCCTGCTGACCTTCGTTCCCTTTACGTTCGTGGTTCTGAGCCGTCTGGGAGCGGATGTCCGCCGCTCCCTTCTGATCCCGGTGGTCTGTATGCAGACCATTGCGGCAAACCTTGGCAGTATGCTGACCCCCATCGGCAACCCGCAGAACCTCTATCTTTACGGAAAAAGCGGCATGAGCATCGGGGGATTTGTTCTTCTTATGCTGCCCTACACCCTGGTCTCTCTGCTCCTGCTGCTGGCTTGGGCAGCGCTGGTCTGCCAGAAAGCCTCTGCCGCCCTCTCCGTGGACGAGCTTGTTTCTTCTTCTGCATCTCAGGGAGATCAGAAGATCATCCTGCTGTATCTGGTTCTGTTTGCCGTCTGCCTGCTGTCCGTGATCCGGGTACTGCCCTATGGCATTGCCTTTGCCGCTGTACTCGTCTGCGTTCTTTTTGCAGACCCGCACACCTTACGGGCAGTGGACTATTCCCTGCTTTTGACCTTTGTGGCTTTTTCATCTTCATTGGCAATCTGGGGCGCATTCCGGCCTTTTCCGGCTGGCTGCAGGAGTTTCTGACCGGCCGGGAAGTTCTGGTGGCGGTTCTTGCTTCGCAGGTCACCAGTAATGTTCCCGCCGCCCTGCTGCTGTCCGGGTTCACGGCAGAGACACAAGCCCTCATCATCGGCACCAATCTGGGAGGTCTTGGCACTTTGATCGCATCCATGGCCAGTCTTATTTCCTACCGACAGATCGCACGGGAGCTGCCACAGGGGAAGAAGCAGTATTTTGGGCTGTTCACCCTGTCCAACCTGATTTTTCTTGCGATCCTGCTGGGTGTGTGGTTTTTGCTCCGCTGAGTGTGGCAGATGACTTATGGTTTTTCTATAAAGCTAAAAAAGGGAGTTCCGTCACGGACGAAGGTCCGGGCAGAACTCCCTTTGGTTTTATCGTATGCACCAGCGGATAAACAGTTTCGTTTCTTCTTTCTTCATTGCGCCGCCTCTCCTCACACTGTCCCGTTTGCTTTGGTCGGCTCCGGGTACTTGATCAGGTCATACAGCTTTCCAAAGGCGCCAAGATCATGCGTCCCTGCATACTTCATTGTCTGTCTCTAAATCCGATCTTCACGATCTGCATTTTCATCCCGTTGTCCCCGAACTTGGCGAGAAACCGGAAAAAGCCGCTGACGGAAGGATCTTTCAGGTCGTTGTACCCCAGCATATAGCCGCGGCTTGTCACTTGCAAGCGGTTGTCCCACTCACCAATCTCCTTGGGAGCATCCGAAACCGCGAAATATGCTCCCACATCCTTGATTTTCGCCGTCCTGAGCCACGTTTTGGCGATCATCTTTACCGCCGTCCGGTTGGCGGCATCAAAGACCAGTACCCCGCCGGGGAAAGCGTCCGCCATCCCCTGCACCAGTTCCCGAACCTGCTCCGTCAGGAAGTAATAGAACACTCCGGAGGCAAAAAACACCGCCCCGCCGGAGGCATCGATCTTGTCAAACCATGCGGGGTCTTTCAGGTCGCAGGGGATGTTTTGCTCCCGCTCCCCGGCGGGCAGCAGCTGCTGCCGCAAGGCAATCACATCCGGAAAGTCCAGATTGTAGATCTTGCATCTGCCGTTGTCGCAGGCTCTGCCGGTGTTATCCAGCCCGCAGCCAGATTGACCACTGCCGCACAGGGGTGGTTTTTCAGGTACGCCCGCACCTCAAAAGCAAGGTCATTCTGCCGCATGGCGACCTCCAGCGCACCAAAGCGCTGCATCAGGCTGCGGGAATTTTTCTCTGCTTCTGAAAAGTCGTAGTCGATCTGGTCGAGCAGACGCACCGCTGTTTCGTCTTGGTAAAGGTTCGGATACAGCTCGGTACACAGCTTCCGGGAATACAGTGGGAGGATCAGCGTCTCCTGCACGGTGTTTTTCTCGATTTTGTATTTCATAGGTTCCTCCCTGTTCTCCTCATTCTGCTTTCCGGCAGGCAAACCATGCCATGCCCTTCACTGTTCCAAGTGTTACGGTTACACTATTTCACCGCTTTTGCGCCGTAACGCACAGCCAGCCCTTTTTATTTTTGTGGCTCTGGATCTGACAGAATCCTGCTTGTTCCAGATACGCTTTCAGTGCAGTGTCCGTATAGATGGTCATGCCATTGATGATTTTCGTCCATTTGTCGTCTTTTGTCGTTTCGCCGTTTGCTTCGTTACAGATGAAAAAGATTCCGCCGGGCTTCAGCACTCGATAAACCTCTCTGAAATTCTGCGCAAGTTCCGGCCAGAAATAGACCGTTTCAAAGGCAGTCACCACATCAAACTGCTCCGCTTTAAACGGCAGCTCTGTCACGCTTGCCTGTTGCACGGCACACCGTCCTGCCGCAATGGCTCTGGCATTGACTTTTCGCGCTTTTTCCACGCTGACAGCTGAGTAGTCGATGCCCTGCACCTTGCCGTTGGGGCACAGTTTCAACAGCGTTTTAATGTTCGCTCCACCGCCGCAGCCGCAGTCCAGCACCATGCATCCGGGGCAGGCTGTAAAAAACTCAGCCCCCATTCTGCCATTGCGCTGTGTCCAAAGTTCATCATAGCAACCATGATCTTCCCGCCAAGGCCTACGGGCTTTCGGGTATTTTCAAAAAAGGACATAATGCCACCCTCTTTCTGTTTACCGTTCACAATGCAATACTTTTTACCAGATGCGCCCACTGCACCGGATGACAGGCCAGCAATTCCTCGTGCTGCAAGTTAGACAATGCTAACTTTTCATTCTATAAAAAGCCGCTTCTCAGCGGTCCTTCTGCCAAAATAATACGCCCTGCCGTCTCCTCTGTCAAGGAGTTTAGGCATTTTCGGAGATTCCGAAAAAGATTTCGCTTTCGAGGGCTCCAACCGTCACCCCAGTGCCACATCCAGCACCATCATCACGCTGAAGCCAACCGCAAAAAATACCGTGCCAACGTTGGAGTGCTGCCCCTGCGACATTTCCGGGATCAGTTCCTCCACCACCACATACAGCATGGCACCGGCTGCAAAGCTGAGCAGATAGGGCAATGCGGGCACCACGATGCCTGCCGCCAGAATCGTCAACACTGCCCCGATGGCTCTACGATGCCGGACAGTACGCCGCCCCAGAATGCCCGGCCTTTTTTCATTCCTTCTGCCCGCAGGGGCATGGAGATAATGGCTCCCTCCGGGAAGTTCTGGATGGCAATGCAAGGGAAAGTGCCAGCGCCCCGGCGGCGGTGATCTGGGCAGTTCCGGCAAGGTAGCGGCATAGACCACGCCCACTGCCATACCCTCCGGGATGTTGTGCAGCGTCACCGCCAGAACCATCATGGTGGTGCGCTGGAGCTGGCTTTTTGGCCCTTCGGCTGCAAGCTGTTCTGGTGCAGATGCGGGATGAGATGGTCCAGCAGCAGCAAAAACAGGATGCCCAGCCAGAAACCCACCGCCGCCGGGAAAAATGCCAGCCTGCCCAGATCTGCAGCCTGCTCCATGGCCGGAATCAGCAAGCTCCATACCGATGCCGCCACCATCACTCCGGCGGCAAAGCCGGTGAGGGCGCGCTGGATGCCGTCGCTCAGGGACTTTTTCAAAAAGAACACACAGCCCGCCCCAAGGCTTGTGCCCAGAAAGGGGATCAATATCCCCCAGAATGCGTCTTGTATCATGTAGTACCTCCCGTGGTTAAGCACAACTAACCACGCAAGCAGTATACTGCGCTCCGGCAAAAAGGTCAAGGGCTTTGCGGTATAGAGGATGCAGATCGTTTCCTGCATCGAAAAATTCACCTCTGCAAACTTTCCGGTTTCTACTTGACAACGCCCGGTGGGAGTGCTATTTTTACATCGAAAATTTGTTTCGCCTAACCATCTGAGGGGTTTTCCCCTGTATTTTTTGCGCCAATTGTTAGGCAAAGCTAACTATTTTTCAAAACTGAGATAGAGGTGTGTTACCATGAGATTGAAAAAAGTATTTGCAGGTGCACTTGCGGCCGCTATGCTGGTATGCGCTGTGGCAGTCCCGGCCTTCGCTGCGGAAGAGGTGGAACAGGAAAACTGCCTGACCTCCAGCTATGTCCAGATGAACATCCCCTACGCCGACTTCTACAAGGCCGCCGGTGTGGACAACGCATCTGAGATCGACGCTGTGACCAGCGCCACCAAGAACAAGACCCGTGCAGGCAACCTTGCCGCCGGTTCCTACCACGTCAACGCAGATGGCACCGACATCACCGGCGTTTCCTTCCCGGTCAAGGTGCTGACCCCGTGGGCGCTGAAGAATGCAAAGCAGGTCACCGATGCCGACAGCTACGACATTACCGTTACCCTGAAGGGCAAGGAATCCACCACCACCTACACCGGCGCAGATGCCTTGTTTGAGAACGAGAGCTACGCTTACTACAAGCTCAGTGAGACCCCTGCCTACTACATCACCGCATGGTATAACCTGCTGAGCGGCAAGTGGGAGTTTGGCAAGGTCCACGCCACCGAGACCACCGTAGAGGGCACCACTGTGGAGCTGAATACCAACGGTCACCATGCCACCTACGAGATGAAAATCTCCGGTTTTGATCTGGACTACAAGGCCAACAAGGTCTACGGCGTAGTTCTGACCACCGCCGATGGCAGTGAATACGGCCTGCATCATGTGACCAACATCTGGCATGGTACCAAGCTGGGCTTCAACGCCGATGATCCTTACTTTGCATCCATCATCGGCAAGACGATTACTCAGATCACCTTCTACGCCGCCGACGGCGTGTATGTCCTGCCGGTCAATGTGGCGCTGTGAATACACGGGAAACTGCCTAATTTATTGTAAAATATAACACAAAACGGCAAGGTCGCTTGGCATCAGGCGGCCTTGCTTTTCCGTGTCAGGAGGAGTTGGAATGAACAAAAAACGATGCCATACACTGCTGCCGCTGGTGCAGCTGCTCCCGACGGTGGCGGCAGCGGCAGCTGTACTTTTTGCCCTGCCCCGCACCGTTCCGGTGCTGGCCGCCGTGCCGGAAAAGCTGACAACCGTGGTGGAGCAGCCTGTGGAAGCCGCTTCCTCCGAAGCGGAGGAAGAAACCCTGCCCAAGCTGCCCTATGCCGACGGCGTTTACGTCGGCTCTTCCCGGGGCTACGGCGGTGCCGTCCGAGTACAGGTCACCATGGAAAACGGCAGCATCACGGAGGTGGAGATCTTGGACGCATCCCACGAGACCAAGCAGTTTCTGCGGCGTGCCAAGCGGCTTTTGACCACCGTGGTGGAGACTCAGAGCTGGGAGGTGGATGCCGTTTCCGAGGCCACCTACACCAGCCGGGGCATTCTGGCGCAGTGCAGAACGCCCTGACCGGCGAGGTGGTCAACAATCCCCTGCCGCCCCAGCCAAAGCCCGCTGCAACGCTTGTGGTGGAGGAATTTACGGCTCCCTCCATCTACTTGGACGGCATCTACACTGCCGAAGCCATGGGCTTTGAGGGGCAGATCACAGTGCAGGTCACGGTGCAGAGGATAAAATTACCAATATCACGATCCTGAGCGCCGAGGACGAGGAGGAATATCTCTCCCGGGCAAAACAGGTCATCCCCGCCATTCTGGAGGGACAAAGCCCCAACGTGGATACTGTTTCCGGCGCCACCTACTCCTCCACCGGAATTCTGAACGCAGTCAAGCTGGCACTGGCAAAGGCCGCTGTTGCCCCGGCAGAGAAAACCGCTCTGGAGCAGACTGCATCGGAAGAGACGGCAGAGGGGACCGCACCGTCTGAAGCAGCAGAGCCCGGGGAAACGCCGGTCACCGCGCCCACCGTGGAGGTGGTGCAGCCGGAGGAAAAGAGCGCCGTTCCCGTGTGGCTCAAGGAAGTATGGCAGCAGCTTTTCCCGGCAGACGCACCGGCATCCTCTGAACCGGAACCGGCATCTTCTGAGGAAGTGCTGCCGACATCCGAGCCGGCACTGCCGCCGGAAGAGACCGGGATTGAATCTGAAACGGAAGGAGCAGCAGAATGAAATACAAAAATTTTCTCCTCCGGGCGGTGAACCTGCTGCTAATTTTGGGGGTACTGTGGCAATACCAGCAGGTGGCGCTGATCCGGGCGGCAGCGGTAAGCCAGCGCAAGCAGGAAATTGCCGAAGTTGAAGCTACAATGCTTCCGTTTTGCAGGCGCAGAGCGCAGCACAGGCAGAGCAGAGCGGCTACCGGGACGGCATCTATGAGGGCAGCGCCTATGGTTTTGGCGATGTCATTCAGGTGTCGGTGACTATCCAGAACGGAAAAATGACCGATATTGCGGTGCTGGATGCTTCCGGCGAGGATAAGCCCTACTATAAGCAGGCGCTGCCTTTGCTGGACGAGATGCTGGCAGTGCAGTCTGCTGAGGTGGATACCGTTTCCGGCGCCACCCTCACGGCAGAAGGACTTATCGGTGCGGTAGAGAACGCACTGGGAAAGGCGGCAGGATGATGGAAAAAACACAGGCAAAGCCTTTAACAGCGGCGCAGCAGCGTCAGCGGGACAAAAAGCGCCGTACATGGCTGCGCACCGGGGTGCAGTTGTTCTTCTTTGTGTCCATGCCGGGCGCATTCGTGGCCGGGTTTTCCGGGGTAAAACAGATCTTTCTGCACATCGGTGCAGGCGAGGTGCTCTCTGTGGACAGCTTCACACTTTCCCTGATGGGGCTGTGCGGCTTCACCCTGCTTTTCGACCGTTTTTTCTGTGGGTACGCCTGCGCCTTCGGCAGCTTGGGCGATGCCGTCTGGGCGCTTTCCGGCTTATTCAAAAAAAAGCTGTTCCACCGCAAAAAGCAGCTCCGTCTGCCGGAGCGGGCGGTGCTTTTGGGGCAGAAGGTCAAATACCTGCTGCTGGCATGGCTGGTAGCACTGTATGTGACCCGGCAGGAAAAGATGCTGACCGGCGCAAGCCCGTGGGAGGTGTTTTCCCGCCTGACGGCTCTGCATCTGCCGCCGGAGGGCTTTGGGGTGGGCATCGGGCTGCTTGTGCTCATTTTGCTGGGTATGGCGGTGCAGCCCCGGTTCTTCTGTCAGTTCCTCTGCCCCATGTGAGCGGTGTTTGCCCTGCTGCCGGTGCTGCCATTTGCGCGGCTGCACCGGCAGAGCGACGGCTGCATCCCGGGCTGCAATGCCTGTGAACAGCAGTGCCCGGTGTGCCTGAAGCTGGAGGAAACCAGCCTGCGCAGCGGGGAATGCATCGCCTGTGAAGCCTGCGTTGGCACCTGCCCCAAGCAGAACATCCACCGGTGGGATACCACCTTGTGCAAGCGTCTATGGCTGCCGGTGCTGGGTAAAGTGTTGCTCTTCTTCCTGCTGGGCTGCTGGCTGGGCTTTTGCCGATTCATCTGAACTAAAAAAGGAGGCTGCTGCGCAGTATTTGTGCAGCAGCCTCCTTTTGGCTGGGAGATCTATCATTTCGATACGCCGGAGCATCTGCGGACGCTCCGGCGTACCATTTTTACAGGGAAGACTTCTGCTCCAACAGGTCTGTCATGCTGCGCAGGCTGATGCCAAGGGTGGAAAGGTTATGCAGCATGGCGCTGGTGGCAGGGGGCAGGATGCCCAGAGCCCCAGAAGGATGAGGGCCGAGTTGAAGCTGAGCACCGGCTTTTCGCCCTACAAAACCGACAGCGTTTTGGCGATGCTGGCAGGCTCTACGCCCGGTGCGTGAGCTGCCTCTGCCACGGTTGCCGAGGACTCGTTCAGCACAATGACATGGTCTCCTAAGCCTTTTTCTTCCAGATCTGCTTTTGCTTTTTCAAAGGACATTTTCCCACTTCTCCGCTCTTATTCGGTAATGGCCCAGACCCGTGCGGGCAGACCAGTTGCACCTTCGATGCGGGGATAGGAAACGATGACCACCGCACCGGCAGGCTGAACTTTATCCAGATTTGCAAGCACCTCCACCTGCAGCTTGTCGTTGTCCAGAACATAGCGCTCGCAGGCAAGGTCACCCTTTTCCTCCGCCACCGCAGAGGAATCGGTATCCAGCGTTTCGTGGCCGTTGGCGGCGGCATTGCGCACCTTGTAGATATACTCCAATGCTTCCAGCGACCAGCCGGGAGCATTTTCTTTGCCCTCTGCGTCGATGCCGGACAGCGCATCCATATCCGGCCACTTCTTGTACCAGTCGCTGCGCAGAGCCACCAACGCACCATCCGGGATAGACCGTACTTTGCTTCATAGGCCTTGATGTCCTCCACTGTCACAGCGTAGCGGGGGTCTTTCTTGGCCTGCTCAGAAATATCAATGACCACCAACGGGAAAATCAGGTCGTTTACATCATACTTTTCGGACAGTGCTTTGCCCTTGATGAAGTGACCCGGGAAGTCGATATGGGTACCAAACTGTCCGGGGAATTTGAAGGTCTGGATCAGGCATTCCAGTTCCGGCTTGCCCCAGTCCCACACGGTCTTTGCCAGCTCCACAGAGCCTTCCGGGATGCCGGACCAGTAGGGGCTTTCGTTGTTCAGCGAGTGAGAAAGTTCCACCCAGCGATATTTTTTAGCGTTCTTCAGTGCGTTCCACAGTTTATAATCAGCCATTGTCGGTTCTCCTTTTATTGTGACGATGTATGTTCGGGCACTTCTCCCAGACAACGGCATCTTCCTGTTTTTTCTCAGTCTGTCTGCCGGGAATTTGTCTGGGAGCAGCGCATTCGCCCGGGTAGTCTGTGCCGGGCATCTGCTGTATGTTTCATCCGTCTGTGCTCCCTTCCTTGTGTTGGGGATAGTATAAACCCATTTTCGCACCATGTCAATAGGTTTATTCTTTCAAAGACTTCCCGGGCAAACGACAGGTCAGCAAACCGTTCGCCCTTGCAATAACGTTTCGTCATCCCCTTTCCCTTTTATCGCAGCTCTTCCAGCAGGGCGGTGCACCCCTCCAGCACATCCTGCCATGGCAAACAGACAAGATCTTCTTCATCTTACTCTCCCAGCACCTCGCCCAGTGCCAGAACAGTGTTGCGGACGCACTCCGGGCACGGGCACAGCGGTGCGCCGTTCTCTATTCCCTTCAGATCCTTGCAGATGGTAGCACCGCACTTTTCCTGAAAGTTTTGCAGCAGTTCCTTAGAAATGCGGGGTGTGCCCTTGCCGTCGGTGACGATGCCCGCCACCATCACAGCGCCGATCAGTGCGCCGCAGGTGCTCTCCATGCAGCCCATGCCGGCGGCATAGCCTGCGCCCAGCTTCATCAGGGTGTCGGCATCCACCGGCAGTTTGTCCTCAAATGCCTTCATCACCGCCTGTGCACAGTTGCACTGTCCAGTAGCTTTCCATGCGGCAGCCTGTGCTGCCCGTTCTTCGATGTTCATTTTAAAGTCCTCTTTCTTTGATGAATCGTAGTTTATTCGACATTATCATAAAATTCCTGTAACACTGTTGCCAATTCCTCCGGAGATTCTATGTTTGCTTCATGACCTGCTTTCAGAAGTTCATGGAAGTGGGAATCGCTCAAATAACTGGCAAGTTCCTTTGAGGCTTTTTTGTTTGCGTTGTCCTTTTCCCCACAAACGATCAATGCCGGACAGGACACCTTACATAATGAATCCCTGAAATCCAATTCCGTCATCGTACCGCACAAGCTAATCACATCTGCTTTCTTGAATCCAAATTGCTTGAACATTGTATTCGGCATAAAGCGAAACAGCATATTCTGGAACTTCAATAGCTTTTCAGGCATTTTATATTGTGCTGCAATTAGCACCAGTGCCTTTACTTTATTCGGATGATCTATCGCATAATTAAGCGCCAGAACAGCACCCAAGGAAAGCCCGCACAAGATGATTTCATCATGTTCCTTGTTGCACTCTTCTGAGAATGCAGTATACAACTCCTTATAGGTGGCCGCTTTTCCTTCCAGCATCTCTGCCAAACTCAAGCTGGCGCTTCTATCCGAGACCTTCGTTTCTTTTATTACTCTGTCCCAACTGTCTGGTTTTTGTCCCAACCCATGTAAGTACAAAAACTTCATCTAATTTCCGCTCTCCTTCACACGTCCTGCTGCTTCCTTTCCAGCGCTTCAAAGTGATACCGGGGCTTGCCTTTGCTCTTTTTGCCGTACTCGATGGCTTCTTTGGGGCAATAGCAGATGCACGCCATGCAGTGGGTGCAGTTTTTGCCCCAGACCGGCTTTCCGTTTTCCAGACGGATGTTGTTCAAGGGGCACAGCTCCACGCACTTACTGCAGCCGATGCAGGCATCCGTTGCCCGGAAGGCATCCGCTTTTACAAAAAAGCGATAGAACACCGGGTTCACCGGGCCGCTCATAAAGCGGTCGTAGAGGTTCTCTCTCGGCGGAGGAAATTCCTGCCCGGCCTTGAGCTGCGCCAGCACCTTCTGAAGCGCAGGCTCTGCCTGCTCCACGATGCTCCGTGCCTGCTCCTTCCGGGGTGCATTGAACATGGCAATGTAGTTTTCCGGCATGATGATCTGAGCTGTGCCCATATACTGCAGCTGCTTTTGCGCTGCAAGCTGCCGGTTATAGCCTGCCGCATTGCCAATTTCGCTGCCGCAATCCATCACAAACCAGATACGCTCTGCCCCGGTCAGCACGGTCTTGCCCAGCCACTCCGACACCACCCGGGGGATACGCCATGCGTAGGTAGGCGTGACCAGCACCACATCCCGGCCAGTCTGCACCGGGGCGGTATTTCCTGCCTTGATGCAGGCGTTCAGGTCGTAAAGCGGCATCTCCAACCCTTCGGCAATACGCCGTGCCAGATACCGGCTGTTGCCGGTTCCCGTAAAATAAAGTACCATGGCTGCTCCCTCATTTTGTGTTATTCAGATGTCCGTCTGCCCGGCAAACTGGAACTTGTCGGGGCGAGGCCCTCCATCTTGCTACGCAAGACTGTTCTGTCACTTAAAAGCCCCACTGGGGCTTTCATTGTTCCGCTTCGCTCCACAAACGCGAACTTGTCGGGGCGAGGCCCCTCCATCTTGCTACGCAAGACTGTTCTGTCACTTAAAAGCCCCACTGGGGCTTTCATTGTTCCGCTTCGCTCCACAAACGCGAATTGTTTACTTCTTCGTCTTAGGCGCAATAAGCAACATGACTGTCACAAGAATATATAAACCATACAGTAACCAAGTAATGGTATTGTTCCAAGGAAAACTCATTTCTGGATGGTTCAATGCAAACACTATAAATGCAATAGCTATAATCAGCATTATTAAACCGAGAATCCTTGATATACGCTTTTTCATGCAAAGCACTTCCTTGTCAAACTGGAATTGTTAATCTTGAACTGGTCCTATAATGCCAAATGCTATTGCATCAATAAAAAGCACGAACGCTATCACACAAACAATTAAAATAGTTGCAATGACTTTAATAACAAGTTGTTGATTTTGTCTTAAATTACTCTTACTAACAATCCTTAAGACAAAAATCAAAGCAACGAGGATGATAAAAGAAATAATATTATAAAGAACCACTGTTTTCATCTATGTGTCCTTCTTTTTTATATCAATTCCGAGTTGCCGCTCTCCGTATGCCATAGTCTCCGCACGCAAAAAGCCCTTTGCGGCAAGGTGTGTGCTTACACCTCACCCGCAAACTTCATGCCCCAGCTCATGCGGGTGTCGTACATCAGGCGGGTCAAGGCAAGGCTATCCTGCGGGGTGTAGCGGTCGCTGCCGGTACGTCCCAGCTTGACGCAGCGGCTTGCTTCCCGGATCTCATACTCAAAGCCGTTGATGTCCACCGGGCAGCGGATGACCTCCGGCTCTTTGCCTCCACTTCCAGCGTCATGGTCTCGGCGTGCTGGAAATCCGGCAGGAAAATACTGCCCTTGGTACCAACGATACGGGCATTGCGCTCCAGCTCCTGCCCGATGGTCTGGACAGACTCCGCCTTGCAGCCGCGGGGTAGGTCAGCGCAAGGCGGCTGTAATCGTCGGTGCCGTACTCGTTGATGTGGACCTCTTTGGTCTCCACCTTCTCCGGGTCCTGTCCGGTGAGGA
>ENA-OPZM01000137-OPZM01000137.1-human-gut-metagenome-genome-assembly--contig:-NODE-137-length-31134-cov-20.885542_pt1 | contig 31134 bp, 29 predicted proteins | sample MGYA00242478_ERZ504493 | MGnify/ENA primary metagenome ERZ504493 (study PRJEB26092, sample SAMD00036227) | human gut metagenome | host: Homo sapiens | study: EMG produced TPA metagenomics assembly of... | reverse complement strand
TCATCATCTTCTACCTCATCTGCCAGAAGTACATCGTCAAGGGTGTATGGCTGGAGCCGTTAAGGGCTGATCTTCGATCAGCCTTAGGGAACAAGCGCAGTGCGCTGTTCCCAGGCTCCAGCGAGCGGCTATGCCGCGAGGGTAACGTTGAGCCCGCGCGTAGCGCGGTCCTTAATTGCAGGGCCGAAGGCGGCGCGGTGAAGGGCTGATTTTCACCCAGAAAATTTAAGGGACTGATGCGAATCAGTCCCTTTTTTCGTGCCTAATTACTTGCTGATGTACTTGCGGAAGACATGCTCGAGAATCGGCGAATGCAGCATCAGCATGGTGCCGTAGCCGAGCACGAGCAGCAGGAACAGGCCCTGCGGCATGTAGAACCAGCTGGCCACGAGCAGCGCGACGTACACCGCGTCAATCGCAATCAATGCCAACGTATGCCCGATGTTGCTCACGCCGAACACAAAAGCGTTGCCGAGCGTGCGCCAAAACGAGTTTTCGAAACGTGCCTGCAATGCCCAAACCCATTCAAAACCGATCAGCCATACGATCGTCAGCGCGAATTTCGGAATCAGCAGCGGCGTGATCTGCAGCACGATCCACGAGTAGACGCACAGCGCGCCGGTCGTGCCGAAAATCAGCCAGTAGCCGGTTGATTTCGCGAAATTCGAGCGGAAGGCGGCGAAATAGTTGCGCGTCGCCGTGCCTTCGCCGGACAGCGTGCGGCGGGTGGCGTCGTGGCCGGCGGTCAGCGCCGCGCGATCGTAATGATCGGAATACTGGTGATGAGCATCAGAATGTTGATCCAGATCGCGTCGACGGCGTCGCTCAGGCCGCGCATAAAGCCGGAATCGGGGGAGAGGAACTTCATAATCGCCTTTCGTATGGCATCCGTATGGCAACGTATGCAAGTCGGATCTTCTTGCGATTCTACTCGACGCACGCCATCTTGCGATTGGCCGGTTTGCGCCGTGCGGTCGATCGTGTGGTCGGTCGGTTTGTGCGGCGCGTTCGGCTGTACGAACGGCGATGCGGCTGACCGGTTTGTGTGGCGCGGTCGGTCGTGCGGTCGGCGACACGATCTGCTGGTTTGCGCAGCGCGAACGACGGCACGAACGATCGCACCGCCGGCCGGTCTGCGCAAACGGAAACGCGATTGCCCGCGCGCCCCCGCAGCGGACGCCCTGCAATGCTATCGTTGTCAGCGGTACAACGGTTGCAGGCACAGACGAAAGGGGCATAATGACCGCGAATAACATGCGTGACGATTGGTGGAAGCAAGCCGTCGTCTACCAGATCTACCCGCGCAGCTTCAAAGACGTGAACGGCGACGGGTTGGGAGACATCGCCGGTGTCACCGAGAAAATGGATTACCTGAAGAATCTCGGCATCGACGCGATTTGGCTGAGCCCGTTCTACCCGTCCGACCTGGCCGATGGCGGCTACGACGTGATCGACTACCGCAACGTGGACCCGCGCCTCGGCACCATGCCGATTTCGACGCGATGGCCGCCGCCGCGCATGAAGCCGGCATCAAGGTGATCGTCGACATCGTGCCGAACCACACGTCCAACAAGCACAAGATGTTCATCGAGCGCTCGCCGCCGGCCGCGGTTCGGCCGCACGCGACCGCTACATCTTCCGCGAAGGCCGCGGCGAGCACGGCGAGCTGCCGCCGAACGACTGGCAGTCGCTGTTCGGCGGCCCGGCGTGGCAGCAGGTCGACGACGGCCAGTGGTACCTGCACATGTTCGCCAAGGAGCAGCCGGATTTGAATTGGAAGAATCCGGACGTGCACGAGGAATTCAAGAAGACATTGCGATTCTGGTCCGACCACGGAACCGACGGCTTCCGCATCGACGTGGCGCACGGCTTGGCCAAGGACCTCGATTCCGTGCCGCTGGCCGACATGGATCCGGCCGCGGTACAGCATGTGCTGCCGGCGGACGGCGCGTTCAGCCCGCTGTGGGATCGTCCGGAAGTGCACGACATCTACCGCGAATGGCGTCAGGTGTTCAACGAGTACAATCCGCCGCGTTTCGCCGTCGGCGAGGCGTGGGTGAAGGCCGAATCGCAGCATCTGTACGCGTCCACCGACGAGCTCGGCCAGGTGTTCAATTTCGAGTTCGCCGAAGCCAACTGGTTCGCCGACGAGTTCCGTACGGCCATTGCTGACGCTTGCGCGCCGCCGAGGAAACGCACGGTTCCACCACGACGTGGGTTATGAACAACCACGATGTGCCGCGCAGTCCGTCGCGTTTCGGTCTGCCGCAGGTGAAGGACGCTCCGTACCACCAGCTGGCGCACGATTGGCTGTTGCGTGACGGAGAGACCTACCGCGAGAATCGTGAGCTCGGCACCCGTCGCGCCCGCGCAGCCGCGCTGATGGAACTGGGCCTGCCGGGTTCCGCCTACGTGTATCAGGGCGAGGAACTGGGCCTGTTCGAAGTGGCGAACATTCCGTGGGATCGTCTTGAGGATCCGACGCCGTTCAACACCCGTCGCAACTTCACCGACAAGGGTCGTGACGGCTGCCGTGCACCGATGCCGTGGAAGGCTGCCGATTGCGGCGAACCGGCTTCGTGGAGCCCGGACTTCATCACCGGCGGCACGTTCGGTTTCGGCCCGGAGCAGGGCGATTCCGCCGACGCGCACCTGCCGCAGCCGGCCTGGTTCAAGGATTTCGCGGCCGACGTCGAGGCCGATGACAACGGTTCCATGCTGCACTTGTACCGCAAGCTGTTGCAGTTGCGACAGACGGTGCTGACGGCAACCGGAGACACGTCCGCCGACCTGCTGGACATGGGCGATACGGTGGTCGCCTACTCGCGTCCGGCCACGGAAGGCCGTCGATTCCTGTCCGTCACCAATTTCGGCGACGAGCCGATCGCCCTGCCGGACGATGCGGTCGCCATCGCAAATTCCGTGCCGTTGACGGATGACGGCAAGCTGGATAGCGACGCTCAGTCTGGCTGCTGCTGGCTGATCGACCGCTGAACCTGGCCGCTCCCAAATCGCCTTGCGTATATGAAAAATTCCGGCCCTCCACAAGGAGGACCGGAATTTTGGTTTGTAAGGAAAGGGGAATGGTAAGTCTAAACGCTACTTCTCGCCGTTCATGATGGCGGCAAGCGATTGCACGCGCGGCAGATCGAACACCTCATCGGTGTGCACCACCTTGAGGTCCGGGCCTGCCAGCGGCACACGCCAGTTGGAGTATTCACTGGACGTGCCCGGCTGGTTCTGCGTGCGTGTCTCGCCCACGCCATCCACCAGCGCGGCCTGCAGCAGCACGGACGGCGACTTGAGCAGCATCTTGTGCATCGCCTCGACGATTTCCTGGATGTGGCCTTCCACATCGCCCGCCACTTCCGGCGTGATCAGGCCGGACTCCACGAGACGGTCCATCATCGCGTTGCGTTCGTCGGTGGCGGAAGCCTGGAACTCCTCGACCGGGCCGGACAGCAGGTGCAGCTGTTCGCGCAGCTTGACGTGCTCGAACTGCAGGTAGCCGGCGGTCGGCGGCAGGTCGTGCGTGGTGACGGAAGCCAGCGCGTACTTGCGGTACGTGGACGGATCGGCGTACGGGTCGCCGGCGTGGGGGAGTCGTCCACGCGGGCGAACCATTCCACCATGCAGCCCAGCAGGCCGTGCTCGCCGAGTACCGTGCGTACGTAATCAGGCACGGTGCCCAGATCCTCGCCGACCACCAAACCGTTCACGCGGGACGCTTCAATGGTCAGGATCGCGATCATCGCCTCATAGTCGTACGTAACGTACGCGCCACCGCGCGCGCCTTCGCCCTGCGGAATCCACCACAGACGGAATAGGCCGAGTACATGGTCGATGCGCACCGCGCCCGCGTGTGAGAACATGTTGTGCACCATCTCGCGGTACACGCCATAACCAGTTTTGGCCAGATAATTCGGATTGAACGGCGGCTGGCCCCAATCCTGACCCTGCTGGTTGTAGAAGTCCGGTGGGCAGCCCACGGTTACGCTGCCTACTGCGAAACGTTCCGGATTCCACCACACGTCCGCGCCGAGCGAGTGCACGCCCACGGCCATATCCTGCATGAGGCCGAGTGCCATACCGCTGTCACGGGCGGCGTTCTGCGCGGCTGTCACCTGCTCGTCGGCGATCCACTGCAGCCAGCATTCGAAATCGACCATATCGGCGTGCTCGCGCATGAGCTCCACCACTTCAGGCGAATCGCGGTTCGTGTCCTTGAACCACGTGCCTTCCCACGGCGCGCCCCACACCTGGAACGCCACCGACCATGCGGCGAACGCGCGCAGATCCGGACCCGCGGCCTCCTTGAACGCGTCGAACGCGGCCTGACGCTCGACGGAACGCGGCACGTTGTACACAAGCTGCAGCGCCTGGCGCTTGTGCCACCAAGCGGAATTGATGTCGAGCGGCTCGATACTGTCGTTGGCTGGCGAGACTTCCGCGTGCAGACGCGCCACTTCGGCCTGGTCCGCCTCGTTGAGTTCCGCATATTCAGCGATATCCTGCGGACGGATGTACGTCACATTGAGAAAACGACGCGATTCGGGAAGATACGGCGACGGCTCCAGCGGCGGCACCGGCGCGGTGGCGTGAATCGGGTTGATAAGCATGAAATCGGCATGCGATTTCGTTGCCGCGTCGGACAGCAGCAGCTTCAGATCGCCATAGTCGCCCACGCCCCAGGATTCAGCGGAACGGATGGAATACATCTGTGCCATCCAGCCCCAACGTTGCTTTTCCGCTACTGCTGGCGGCAGTTCGATGCGTGCCGGTGCGCAGATCAGCGCGGCTTCGGCGTGCAGCGGGCCGGCATCGACGGCCAGCGTGTGGTAGCCGGCGGGAATATCGTCCGGCAGCGTCAGTTGCAGCGAGCCGTCATCTGCGTTCGAGCCCGTCAGATACGCGGTCAGATCGCCCGCATATTCCGTGCCGTCTTCCAACGTCAGCTTCAGCGCCACGTCGTTTCCTTTCGCGCGGATTGGCGTGACGGCTTCCTTGCCGATGAACTTCACGACGGTCGGCTCAACAAGTGTGTCTGCGATGCGCTGCTGGGTCGCCGCATAGGAGGCGGTGATCGCTTCGTCGCTGGATGCGTCCACGCCGAGTGCGGCCAATACGGAGACGAGCACTTCGTCGCGGATTTCCACATAGGTGCCGAGCTGGTCGATATACGACGTGGAAATGCCATTGAGCTTGGCGAGCTGGATAAGAGGCCGTGCGATGCGTTCTGCGCTTTCGGTCTGCTGGGTCTGTGTCATAGGTCCCTTCTTTCCGCGCCGTTTGTGACGGCTGACATGCTACATTGCTTGCGATTGCCGCAGCTTCGATGCTGGTGGCATTCGCACCAAAGATAACTATATCACGGTATGATATCGTTTTCAAAGCGTGTTTTGCGGTAAGAGAGTGTTGCTATATTGCGATTTTGCTCTAATTTCAGGAATATGGATAACCGGAATTGTTTTTCCATATTGACTATCGTTTGCAATACGAAGGCGCAGCGCTCCGCATTGCAAACGATTATTCCAACGGGGCATTGCTCGTCTGCTACTCGGCTTCGAGAATTGCAAAGCTTTGCAGACCTAGACGCAGCGAAGTGCCGCTAATTTCGTTTTCGCCGATGCTGAAAATCGTCCGATAACTACCATCTGGTAACTGCAAAGCTTTGCAATCGCGGCTTGGATTGACGGCTATGATCAGCTTCTGCAGGTGGGTGGAACGCTCGAAAACGAACACTCTATCGCGTTCGATTGCATGGAACGTAGCCCCCGACCGCAAGGCGTCGCATTCCCCCTTGACGTGGAGTATGGAGCGCACCGTATGCCACAGTGATTCGGCGTCGGCCTGCTGTGCGGCGACGGTCGGGGCGTCGGCGGACGGGTCGGTGGGCAGGTAGCTGCCACCGGTCACATCACCAGCCGAGTGTCCGATTCTGCAGAATCGGACACGTGAAGTGCTCCGGATGCGTCGTTCGCACCCCACTGCATCGGTGTGCGCGAACCGGTGCGCACGTAGCCGCCTTCTTTGCCGGGCAGTGCGCGGTATCGCATGCCGATTTCGTCGCCGTAATACAGGAACGGCACGCCCGGCATCGCGAACAGCGTGCAGTATGCCAGGGCGATTTCGCGCTGCGACAGTCGCGGCGCCACGCGTGCGGTGTCGTGGTTGCAGGTGATGAAATTAAAATTTCCGTCGGCCGTTTCCGCTTCGCGCAGACGCGGCTCGTACTCGTCCAGGAATTCGCTGATCGGCGTGCCGGAATCGGCGTTGAAATAGCTCTTGTCGCCCTTGCGGCTCAACGGGTCGTCCACGTTGCGCAACAGCATGTTGTAGCCGTTGGGAACGCCGTCCCAACGCCAATCGAGATAGAAATCCATGTCGAAGCCGGCGGCCATCGACTCCTCTGGCCGTCCCCATTCCGAAACGAACGCGGCTTCGGGGAAGGCCGGGCGGATCCGGGCGAACATGTACTGCCAGGTGCGGATGGTGTAAGGCTTGCCTCATCGTCCTTTTTGACGAGGCTGTCGGCCATATCCACGCGGAAGCCGTCTGCGCCACGGGAAAGCCAGAACCGCATGACGTCCACCATCGCGTCGCAAGTGGCCTTCGCGTCCGGACCAAGGGCTGGCTTCTGCCAGCTACGTTCGGGGTGCGCGAAACCGTAGTTGAGCGCCGGCTGGCATTTGAAGAAGTTCAAGATGTAGGTACCGTTGCGGGGCGATTCGCCGCCGATGAATGGCAGTCCGTCGCCACCGGAGATCCATGAGTCTGTCCAGATGTAGCGGTCGGAATAATTGTTTCGTTCGACCTTGCAACTGCGGTGGAACCACTCGTGTTCCTCGCTGGTGTGGCCTGGCACGAGATCGAGGATCACGTGCATGTCGCGCCGGTGGGCGGCGTCGAACAACGCAATGAGATCGTCGTTGGTGCCGTAGCGTGATGCCACCTTTTTGTAGTCGCGCACGTCGTAGCCGGCGTCTTTGAATGGCGAGTCGAAACAGGGATTGAGCCAGATCGCGTTGCATCCGAGATCCTTGATGTAGTCCAGTTTTAAAGTGATTCCGGGGATGTCTCCGATGCCGTCGCCATTGGAGTCGACGAAGGACTGTGGATAGATTTCATAAAAAATTGCGTCGGCAAGCCATTTGGGGTGGGGGTGTTTCGCGGGGGGAAGCATGAGGGTGTGTCTCCTTGATATTTCGCGGTTTGCGGTGTTTCTTTGAAACAATCATAGCGCTGAATTGCAAACGTTGGCAGAAACGTGCTACACTAACAATCACTGATACATTTTTGGTGGCCCCAGTGTTGTTGGTAATCATCCAAGAACGATGATGTGAACGTATGCAGGGTTTTGGTCCGTACCATTTAACCGGAGATGTTGAGGAACACAAGGTTATGTGAGGAAAGGAAGATCAATGAAGATCGATTGGAAGAAGGCAATCGGACTTACTGCTGCCGTTTCTATGCTGGTTCCGCTCGCTGCGTGCGGTGGCTCCTCCGACGGTGGTGATAAGAACGCTTCCGGCTCCACCGAGGCCGTCACGCTGAGCGTGTGGGCCCCGCAGGAAGACCAGGCCAAGGACACCAACTGGCTGGGCAAGGTCGAAGAGAACTTCGCCAAGGCGCATCCGGAATACAATATCACGTGGAAGAATGACGTGGTCTCTGAAGGCGATGCTTCCAAGCAGGTCAGCACTGATCCGTCCGCGGCGGCCGATGTCTATATGTTCGCTTCCGATCAGTTGGGTGTTCTAATGGACGCCAAGGCCATTGGCCAGCTGGGCACCGACGCTGAGAAGCAGGTGAAGGAACAGAACGGTGACCTCGAAGTCAACTCCGTCACCGGCACCGATGGCAAGCTCTATGGCGTGCCGTACACCGACAACACGTGGTTCATGTACTACAACAAGTCCAAGATCACCGAGGATGAGGCCAAGGACTTCGATACCATCCTTTCCAAGGCCAAGGTCGCGTTCTCCCTGCAGAATTCTTGGTACATCAACGGCTTCTATGATGGCCTGAGCCTGTTCGGCGAGAAGGGCAATGATGCTGACGCAGGCATGGTCTTCCCGAAGGACGGCGCCGATATCACCTCTTATCTGGTTGATGTGGTCGCCAACCCGAACTTCTCCAACGACGATGGCGCTTCCGGCCTCGCAGCCATCAAGGATGCTCCGCCGACGTGCTGTTCTCCGGTACCTGGTCCGCTAAGGACGTGAAGGAGGCCCTGGGTGACAACTACGCCGCCACCTCTCTGCCGACCTTCACCGTGAACGGCCAGAAGAAGCAGATGAAGTCCTTCGCCGCCACCAAGGCCGCTGCTTACAACCCGAACGCCAAGAACCCGAAGGCCGCCGCTCAGTTCGCGGCTTACCTCGGCTCCACCGAAGCTCAGAAGCTGCACTACGAGATGCGCGCCATCCCGCCGACCGACAAGTCCCTGTCCGACCTGACCACCGACGACATCGCAGCCAAGGCCCAGGCCGACACCATGGCCAACACCGCCTCCTGCAGTCCGGTCTGTCCGGCATGAACGATTGGTGGACTCCGGCCGAAACCTTCGGCAAGGCCCTGGTCAACAAGGAAATCACCAAGGACAACGCTGCCGCCAAGTACCAGGATTGGGTCAAGCAGGCCGGTGGCAAGATCGCTGAGTGAAATCAGTAATCCTAAAAATCCAATAACTGAAGAATGCAGGTGGTTGGCACTGCCAAATCCCCCCAGCCATCCTGCAGCTTTGAGAGACGCTTCGAGTCGCGGTGTCTCTCTCCACTTTGCATAGTGGCTCACTCCTCCTCCGAGCTTTGCATTCCCGGGCAAGGTTTTTAAATTCTCCTTCCCCTTGTCCGGGAGCAAAGCTTTTTTTATCTTTCAATATCCATATGAGAGGGCAGTCGAAATGACAGCAACAACTCTTTCCCCACGGGAGATGAAGCGCCTTCGGAAGCAGGGTGCTGATTATGTTTCTCCGTCACCTTACACGGTAAGGGCGGCGTTCCGGCGTGGTGACCTGTTCACTAAGCTTTCCGCAGTGGTGTTTGGTCTTGGCGATATCGTGCGCAAGCAGTATGTCAAGGGCATTGCCATGCTGGCGCTGGAAATCGCATACTTCGTGTTCATGGCAATCAATGGTGTGGACTATCTTTCCAAGTTGCCGACCTTGGGCACCAATGCAGGCGGCAAGAAGCTGGTCGACGGCTTCTGGGTCTACACCGAACCTGACCGTTCCGTGGTCATCCTGTTGTACGGTGTCGCCACTCTGGTTATCACCGCTGCTTCATCGGCCTGTGGGTCATGTCCGTGCGCTCTGCATACAAGTCCCAGGTGCTGCTCGAGGAGAACGGCAAGGCTCCGAGCTTCATGGACGATGTCCGCGAGCTGCTCGATGCCAAGGCGCACGTTCTGCTGATGTTCCTGCCCACGCTGGGCATCGTCGTGTTCACCGTGCTGCCGTTGATCTTCATGATTTCAATGGCATTCACCAGCTATGACCACAAGCACCTCGTGCTGTTCCACTGGGTCGGCTTTGAGAACTTCGCCAAGGTTTTCTCCAACAGCGGCGGCACTGTTAACGCTGCACTGTTCGGACGTGTGCTGGTGTGGACATTGGTCTGGGCCTTCTTCGCCACTTTCCTGAACTTCTTCCTCGGCATGTTCGTGGCCATGATCATCAACCGCAAGACCACCCACTTCAAGGGTTTCTGGCGCGCCTGCTTCTCCATGTCCATCGCCGTTCCGCAGTTCGTGTCTCTGCTGGTCATGCACACCATGCTCCAGCCGCAGGGTGCGGTGAACCGCATGCTGCAGACGTGGGGTTGGATTGACGGCCCGTTGCCGTTCTTCACCAACGCCACTTGGGCCCGTGTCACCGTAATCATCATCAACCTGTGGGTCGGTATCCCGTACACCATCATGCAGATCACCGGTATTCTGCAGAACATTCCGGCCGATCAGTATGAGGCGGCGAAGATCGACGGTGCCAACTGGTGGCAGATCTTTACTAAGATCACCATGCCGTACATTATCTTCGTGCTCACCCCGTATCTGATCACCACCTTCACGGGCAATGTGAACAACTTCAACGTCATTTACCTGCTGTCCGGCGGCGATCCTACGCCATTGGGCGATTCCGCAGGCTCCACTGATTTGCTTATCACCTGGCTGTACAAGCTGACCGTGGACAAGCAGGATTACAATCTCGGTGCCGTGATCGGCATCATGACCTTCGTCGTGTTGGCCATCGTTTCGCTGATCACCTACCGCAATTCCGGCTCCTATAAGAATGAGGAGGCATTCCGATGAGCAACAAGCATTCCGCAACCAAAGTGGAAAGCCACGGCCTTCTGCACGACCAGAAGATCCGCCGTATCACCGGCGACGTGTTCGCCCACTTGTTCCTGGCCATTCTGGCCGTCATCTGGCTCGTCCCAATCGTATGGGTGTTCGCGGAGTCGTTCAATAAGAACACCGCCCCGTACACCAGCTCCTTCTTCCCGAAGGAGTGGACTCTGGACAACTATAGGGTGCTGTTCACCGACCGCAACGTGTTGGACTTCCCGAAGATGTTCGGCACCACGTTCATCATCGCCTGCTTCACCTGTGCGATTTCTCTGATCTTCGTGCTCTCTGTGGCATACTGCATGAGCCGTATGCGTTTCCGTGTGCGCAAGACTTTCATGAACGTTGTGCTGATTCTTGGCATGTTCCCGGGTATCATGGCCGTCACCGCCATCTACTTCATCTTGAAGGCCTTGGGCCTGTCAAGCGGCACCATGACTACCGTGGCGTTGATTCTCGTGTACTCCGCCGGTTCCGGCGCTGGCTTCTACGTGATGAAGGGCTATATGGACACCATTCCGACCTCGCTGGACGAAGCGCCCTGCTCGACGGTTGCACCCGTTTCCAGGTGTTCCATAAGATCATCATCCCGATCTGCAAGCCCATGATCGTCTACCAGGCCATCATCGGCTTCCTGACCCCGTGGCTCGACTTTGTCATGGCCAAGGTGATCTGCCGTACGCAATCCAACTACACCGTGGCATTGGGCCTGTGGCTCATGCTGCAGAAGGAATATATCCAGAACTGGTTTGCCCGCTTCGCCGCGGCCGCGGTCGTGATCTCCGTTCCGATCGCCATCCTGTTCATTGTGATGCAGCGCTTCTATCAGGAGTCCATGTCGGGCTCCGTGAAGGGCTAAAGAAAGGCAAAGGATATGACGCTCGTAGACAGCTTCGCACAGCCGAACACGAGCGTCGCCGAACCGTTCCCGCTGTGTCTGGAACGGCCGCTGGGTGCCGTTGTTACTGAAACCGGCACCCAGTTCGCTCTCTGGGCTCCTTCCGCACAGAAGGTGACCCTGAGACTGTTCTCGCGTGGCTCCATGGGGGAAAGCGGCGACGCTCTGATTGGACAGTACACGATGCGTCCGGAATCCGATGGTTCCTGGACGTACGATTTCGCCGACAACATGCACGGCGTGTATTACGACTTTTTGATCGAACGCGATTGCGGTTCCGTCGACCGCGTCGCCGACCCGTGGGCGCGCGGGGCCGGTGTGAACGGCCGGCGCAGCATGGTCGTGGACTTCAGCCGCACCAATCCGGATGGTTGGTACCGCGACCATATGCCGGACGTGCCGCTTGCGCAGACGGTGGTCTGGGAAACCCATGTGGGCGATTTCAGCAATGATCCCGCCGGCGGTTTCCCCGAATCGCATCGGGGCAAGTATCTGGCGTTCACCGACGACGGTACGTCTCTGGACGGGCATCCCGACTTTCCCACGGGCGTCGCATATCTCAAGAAACTTGGCGTCACCGCGGTGCAGCTCATGCCGATTTACGATTTCGGTTCCGTGGACGAAGAGACCTGCGATCGCTACAACTGGGGGTACGATCCGGTCAATTACAACGTGCCGGAAGGCTCGTATTCCACCAATCCGTTCGACGGGTCGGTGCGCATCCGCGAAGTGAAGCAGATGATGCAGGCGCTGCACAACGCCGGCATCAAAGTGATCATGGACGTGGTCTACAACCACATGTTCTCGCCCGATAATTGGTTTGAGCGGTCGGTGCCGGACTATTTCCTGCGCCGTAAGCCCAACGGCGCGCTGGCCAACGGATCCGGCTGCGGCTGCGATATGGCCACCGAACGTAAGATGTTCCGCCGGTTCATCGTGGAATCCGTGACGTTCTGGGCGCGCGAATACCACATGGACGGCTTCCGTTTCGACCTGATGGGGCTGATTGACGTGGACACCATGAATGCCGTGCGTGCCGCGCTGGACGAGATTCCCGGCCGTGGACGCGACATCCTCATGTACGGCGAACCGTGGTCCGCGGGCGCCACCGCGCCGCTGCCCAGCGACACCGTGCTGGCTGACAAGTCAGGCCTGTCGAAGCTTGACAGTCGCATCGGCCACTTCTGCGACACCACGCGAGACACCATCAAGGGCCATGTGTTCTTCTCGGACCGCCCGGGTTATGTGAACGGTGGCATGCACGAGAACGTAGCGGCTGCGCGTGAGGCCGTGGACGCGTGGCGTCGCGGCAAACATTCGGAAGGAGTGGCAGGCCAGGTCATTCAATACGTGTCCGCGCACGACGACCTCACGCTGTGGGACAAGTTGTGCGCGAGCTTTGCGGCTGGTTCGTTGGGCAGCACCGTGGCCGAAGGTGTTAACGAAAATACCGTGGATGTGCCAAAAGTCATGTATGACGCCGATTTCTCGGCGGAAGGGCTGGCCGGTGTCGGTCCGCAGATTGCGGCCGCGCTGACCGACGTGATGGACGCCAACAAGCTGGCTGTGGGTATCACGCTTACCTCCGCTGGCATCCCGTTCATGCTGTCCGGCGAGGAGTTCGCACGTACCAAATTCGGCAGCTCTGATTCTTACGATTCCGCCAAAGAGCTTAACTGGCTCGATTGGAACCGTGCATGGCAGAAGCGCGATTTGATTGAGTATTACGCGAAGTTGATTGCATTGCGCAAGTCTGATCCACAGTGGTTCGACGGCAATCGCAATATCGTCGATACGGAAGGCGACGAACTCGTGTTCCGCGTCGGCGATTATCTGATGGCCGCCAATCCAGGCAGACACGTCGGCGTTATTGACGTGGCCGTAACGGGTTTGGAACCGATTGGCGGAATACGGAGATACTGGTGTGGTCTCGGCTCGTCCGTCAGTCCGGTGGAAGGCAATGTGAGCGCAGGTGATGGCGATTATTTGATTGTTCCACCGCATACGTTTGCAATCTGGCGGTTGCAGTAATACTCTCAGTAGGGAAGCTACAAAACGGCGACCGCAAAGCTGCGGTCGCCGTAACCGATACGGCAATGGGGCCGGAAAACCAGAAAGGATACGAGAAGTGGGAGCCGGAGCTCATAATCCACGATATGAAGTGGTATTTTTCGACCTCTACGGGACGTTGATCGACATTCGTACAGACGAACAGAGCGAAACCGCCTGGCAGGCGCTATATGACTGCGTTTGCGAACTGGGTGCCGACTACGAATCGGTCGACGAAATGCGCGAACGCTTCGAAAAACTTGAGGCCCGCGAAATGGTCCATCAAGCCGATCGTGCAATCGTCCGTAACGGATGGGATGAATTCGATATCCTGCCGGTCTACCGGTCGCTGCTGATGAACCGTAGTGAGGAGGCTGAAAAGAAACTGGCACTGCCGCAAGCCGCGCTGAAAGCCGCATGGGCGTTCCGGCAGGGCAGCACCAGCATGATCCGCCTGTATCCGGGCGCACTCGACATGATCGAAGCATTGCAGGAGGCCGGCGTCGTCGTGGCGCTGCTAAGCAACGCACAAGCCTGCTATACTCGCCCCGAACTGGAAATGACCGGCTTGGCGAACGTACTGGACGACGTGATTATCTCCAGCGAAGAGAAAATCCGCAAGCCTGCCCGCGACTTGTACATGCTGGCTCTCGACCGCGAGTTCGTAATCGCAAAAAACGCGCTCATGGTGGGCAACGATGAAGCAAACGATATTATCGGAGCCAATTCCGCCGGCCTCGACGCGGCATACTTCCGCACGGAAATTTCACCGGCGGACGACCCGGACGTTTCGGCACATGCGGTATGTTCGTTTACCGGAGCCGACTACGATGGGCTGCTGAAATTCGTGCTGGACGCATAAGGCGCGCGGTGGGCGCTGAGCTTAAATCGCATGGGACGTGCGGGAAGCCGCTGTGGCGTGCGGGAAAGTCGCAAGGAAAAGTCGCAAGTCGTAAAAGGCATACGTGCGTAAGGCGTGCGTAAGGTGCACGTGCCACGTGCGACGCGCGGAAAAATCGCAATAGGAGGACATATGGAAGGCTATGCCGAGCAGGGAGCTCGAACCGATTCGACCGACCAAATCGGATTCGGCGGCGCTCGCCGCAACAGGAAAAAGCGTCGCGGACTGACGGTGTTCCAACTTAAGGTCATCGGCGCGGTGGCGTTGGCCTTGTCCGCCGGCAGCACCACCATCGTGCCGCTGTTCTTCGGCTCCGATACCAACAATATGACGTCGCTGACGGCGATGGTCCTGAGCGAAGTGGTGTCCTGGTTCGCCATTCCGATCTACGCGTGGCTGCTGGTGCAGGGTTTCCGTGAAACACATAGTCGCGTCGCGTACGGCCTGCAGCTGTTCATCCTCGCCGTGGTGTGTGAGGTGCCGTACGACCTCTGCACGTCGCATAAGGCTTTCGATTTTGGCTCGCAGAACCCTGTTTTCGGTCTGTTCATCGCGTTCGTTGTGCTTGTCGTGTTGGATTGGGTGGCGGCGCGCTACCAGAAGTCAATGAAGATTGTGTTGTCGGTCGGTCTGGTGTTGATCGGACTGTTGTGGGATCTGCTGCTGCGCGTCGGCCTGCGCCAGCATATGATGAGCGTCGGCGCGGTGACGCTTGGTTTCGTGCTGATTTTCACGTTGATGCGCCAGCATGAGAATTCGATGATGTTCACTGCCGGCCTGTTTGGCGCGGTGATGATGATTATGCCTGGCATTGGCGTTGCATTCGTGCATTATTACAACGGCGAGTTGGGTTATAAGCGGCAGTGGACGAAGTGGGCTTTTTACGCGGCTTATCCAGTTATTTTGATATTTTGTGCTATTGGTGCAACATTAGCGTGATTTTTGACAACGTTCGCAGTATAATAGTAGCAATATGGGAGAGCATTGCCGCTCGGGCAAGTGTTTCCAAGGCTGGGAACGTTTGTGATTATGATGCAGAAACCGCAAAGGGGTTGAGAGATGGATAGAGCAGGCATTCGCGAGGTGGCCAAGGCCGCGGGTGTGTCGATTTCCACGGTATCGCGCGCGTTCACGCGGCCGGAACTGGTGTCCGAACGTACACGCCGCAAGGTGCTGGAAACTGCCGACAAGCTTGATTTCAACATCTCACGTTCCGCCACGTCGCTGAAATCCGGCCAATCGTACCGTGTGGCGATGCTGATGAATGAAGAGATCACTAGCTGGTTCAATACGGAAGTGTTCGCTGGAATCGAATCCGTCATGCATAATGCCGGGTATGACGTATCGCTGTTCCAGCACGTCGACACCGCCGAAAACCGCCGCGACTTCTTCACGAATCTGCCCGTCCGCCGCAACGTGGACGCCGTATTCGTAACGTCGTTCGGCGTGGATCCGAAGGAAATCCAGCAGCTCAAGCGCATCCACGTACCGATCATCGGCATCAATACGCCGACGCAAAACGGCTTCGACGCCACCATCTCCATCGACGATGAGGACGGCATGTTCACCGCCGCCCAGCATCTGATCAATCTGGGGCACAAGAATATCGTGTACGTGTGCTCCGATGCGGTCGATTCCATTAATTCCTCCATCGATGCGCGAGGACAGGGCTTCATCCGCGCCTGCAAGACGATGGGGGCCTCCCATGACTTCAAGTGGCGCGTCGTCTCTGTGCCGCGTGGCAAGACCTTCGCCGACTCGGCGTTGACCGCGCTGCTTGCGTTGGACGAGTTCCCGGACGCGATTTGCTGCCAGATGGATATGATGGCGATTCCGCTGGTGCTGCGTTTGGAACGGTACGGCCACCACACGCCTTCTGATTACTCGATTATCGGCTTCGACGATTCGCCGTACGCCGACACCGTGAACCTGACCACCATGCGACAGGATCCGTATGCGATGGGTCGCGCGGCCGCGCAAAAGGCCATGAAGCTTATCGAAGGTGGGCCGCTTGAGAACGCGCATGAGATTGTGCGCGCCCAGCTCGTACTGCGCGGCACCGATTCCGTGTATGGCACTGGCCGCTGAGAGCCGAGTCTCATTGCCCTTCCGCAGCCCGTCAATGCCGACGGGCTGATTGTGATGGCCTGGGGTGGATTGATAAGGGATACCCCCCCACTATAGTCACGGTGTGTGGTATACGTTTTCATGAAAAAAATGAAACAATTTGCAGTGATGTGTTTCATGACACGCCAATCGGGGGCTGATGAATGATGAATTTCATTCAATGATCAGCATGTGTTTTTGATTTTGCAATCGTTGACAAACCTTTGAATATCAGGCTTTAAAGCGTTGTCCCCGTGAGAGGGGACGAAAAAACGTATCGAGGGAGGGGGTGTGGGTTCTTTCTGTTTCATTTTGTTTTCATAACTGCAAAGGTTATCATAGTAAACCGTAGGTCAGAGAAAAAGGGAAAACAGAGGTTTCCGGCTGTGTTGCCGGAGATGGGAACAGCGTAGAAGCTATACGTAAAACAGAAGTGATAACGGCATTATGCAAAGGATATCAACCTCGAGTTGAGGGGCTCAGAAGGGTGAACACTTTGCGGATAGGGGACAAGATGAGGCAATGGCGTAATGGTGCCGGCAACGCACCACGACACTATGCAGGAACGCGATCGGCATCCGGTTGCGCGCTTTCGCGTACCCGCTCCCTGACCGCCGCCGCCATAGCGGTAGCCATGATGGCCACCGTAGCAGTAACTTCCCTCCTCCCCACCTACAATGCCAAAGCTGACGAAAGTCACAATGACGGCGCAATCTGCACGCCTACCACAGAACCGTTAGGCGATCAGACCTCCGGCAGCGGTAACGATGAAGGTATCGCTACTTTCGTTGGCGGTGACATGTATGTAGGTGGCAAGAAGTCGGGCATTACTTCTGCCAATAACAACAATGCGCCTGAGGGTTCTTACGCTGTTGAGGCCGAAGGCTTGACCGCTGTGAACGGAAAGCTTTTGCTTCATCCAATGAAGCAGGCTTGGAACATCTGGAATAAGGATGGCTCATTCAATCGTTCGCGTGGTTTTCGTTGGGGCATCGCCGGTTTTGGTTCGCAGTTCCGTCCAAAGGACGGCTCGACCGTGCTTTCGGTCGGTGGCAATAGAACCAATTCCGAGTTGAATTGGTTCGGTGGTGCTCAGGGCTGGACGAATGACGCTAATCAGGGATCCAGCTGGCTTGGAACCGGAGCGGGGAATGGCGCTACCGGCGAGACGAATGACCATAACTTTAGCGCGAACATTGCTGGTAATCAAGACCACAGTGCAAAGCCGCAACACTTGGACGAACGGTGAACAGTATTCCGTATATGCCATGGGCGGCAACGGCAAAGTCAACTGGAATCACAGCAACACCGTTATTTCCGGAGTGAAGAATCCTTCGACGGGTTCGGATTACACGTATTCCGACTATAAGAATTATGTGGCTACGCTGTCCGGCAAGCTCGCGAAGATTTCTTCCAGCAACACTGTTACGAAAGGCGATGAGGATAATTACACAGGTTCTCGTTACTCGTACAGCTACAACACCTACGAACACAACGTCTATCGGTTCGATATTCAGAACAATTCCAGGCAGACGGAAATCACGCTGACTGCAACGGCAAAGACGAGTTGCAGGTGTTCAATTTGGACGCATCAAGGCTGAATAACATTGGTGATGCCGGCGTGGTGTTCAACTTCAAGAACATTTCCGACAATGCTTCGGTTGCCGTCAATATCAATGGTAATGGCAACGATGTGAAGTTCCGCAATGGCTGGCAGTTCAAATGGAACGACGTTGATATCTCCGACGGCTACGTCATGATGAATTCGACGGGCACAAACCGCTACAACAATACGCATGAGCAGGAGTACGTCAAGCGCGCAAGCCAGCTGATGTGGAACTTCTATAACACCAATACCCTTACGATTCTTGGTGGTAAGGGGTCAGGGCACATCAACACCGGCTGGTACAAGGATCAGAACCATGGTGATAAGGAAGACTGGTACAACGTCAACGTAACCGATGATCCGTCTGCCGCATGGATGGGTTCCGTTATGGTAACGGGCAACGATTCCGGTGCTGCAGGTAACTTCCAGTCGCATGTTTCCACCAACGGTCGTGTGTGGACTACCGGCGATTTCGAAATGTACAACAAGGATGTTGTTACCACAGGCAACGGTAATTTTGTCAACTCCGAAGGTAAATATTCCACCTCTGCAGTGGATATGGACCAGGAACGGCATAACCTGTCTTGGTACGGGCAGATGACCACCTCCTGCGCCGCGATCAAGTGGGATAAGTCGATGCCGAGGGCAAGACGCTGAAGGGTACTTCGTGGACCGTGTACGGCACGAGGAATAATGCCATGAATGGCACGAACCCCATCACCACGGTTGCCGATGGCGGCTGGAATGATGCGGATGATGCGGATAACGGTAGCGTCACTTTGGGCAGTCTCGCAAAGAAGGCCACATACTACCTGAAGGAAAGCGGTACCGGCAGCAGCCAGTATGCGTTGAACACGAACATCTATCGCATCGTCACGCACGACAGTACGGATACCGTTTCAACCATCGACAAGGTGTACAGCGCTACTGGCGCTGAAATCACCGATGACACCGCCAAGCAGCTGCACAATGGCGCCATTGTCAACGTGAGTGCCGGTACTTCCATCGCATGGTCGAAGGTTGACGCAGAAGACCAGAACACGTTGCTCGCGGGTTCCACTTGGGAATTGACCAAGAAGGGCGATCCCGACCAGTCGTGGACCATTACGGATGATGATTCCGACAGCGAAATCGCAAAGATCGTGGTCAAGATCAATGAAGCTGAAGTTAGTTCGTGGAACTTCACGAATTCCACTCCGGTAAGCATTTCTTATGTTGCCGTGGATAAGGATGGCAAGGAGCTCGCCACGAAGGTGCAGTGGAAGTCCGAAAGCCCTGCCGTTGCAGGCATTGCCAGCGATGGCACGCAGTTGCAGCCGTATAGCGACGGCATTACGAACATCGTGTTCACAGCAGGCGACAAGACTCTGAGGTTCCCGGTTACGGTAAACGGTGTGACCGTGGAAAGTGCTGTGAGCATCGATAAGTATACCGAAGGCCAGAAAATCAGCCTGGAACAAGGCAAGACCATGACGCTGACGGCTACCGTGGCACCTGAAGGCAACACGGTGAAATGGACTTCGAACAATACGGATGAGGTGTCCGTAAATCCCACAAGCGGTACCGCAGTCACCGTAACTGCTAAGAACGTGACTTCAGACTATGTGACCATCACCGCCACCGAACAGTGTAACCAGAACACAGCCACTGTGAAGATCAAGGTGACGGAGCCAATGGTCTCTGTGTACTTCAAGAAGTCGAATGTGTCTTGGAACGAATACTGGCTGAAATATAAGAAGAGCACGGACAGCAATAACTGGAGCGGTGATGTACAAAGTTCCAGCGCGTGCGGTGACTATGTGCGTTTCCAGCTGCCGAAGAGTTCTGTTATAACAAATTACCAGTTCTATCTTGGCAATGCTAAAGGGTTCGATCTGCCCAATGACGATAAGTACACCGCCGCGAATCACGGTATGTTTACCTTTACGGGTAAGGATGTTCAGGTTGTGGAGGCGTGGAATGATTTCCAAAAAGAAACAGTCCCCTCCGGCTGCACGGTGACCAGCGCATACGTGGAGAATCGTTTCCGTCGTTCCGCGGTGAAGAATGCAGTGTTCTACGATCAGCCGGTGGTGCGCGCTATTACCAACACGACTGCCAAGGCAGCTGACACGCGGCAGGATGAGGATCCGAAGGGCGGCCAGTTCAAGGTGTCCGATCTTACGAATGGTACCTACACGCTGAAGGAAATCATCGCGCCGAACGGTTTCGATGTCAGTAAGACGAAGACTTACACCATCGTTATTGAGAATGGGCAAGTCACGAGTTCCAATCTTCCTAGCGCGGGCAACATTGAGAACTCGCGTCTTACCGGTACGGTGAACTGGAAGAAAACCGACGAGACTGACACCAACAAGCTGCTGGCCGGTTCCGAATGGAAGCTGTACAAGACTAGGAACTTCTCGTGGGATAACGGCAACGCGGTTTATACCGAGACCGGCAGTACTGATCCGGTCGCAACCATCAAGGATTGCGTGAACAGCAGCGAGAAGACCTGCTCCGCGCAGACGGGACAGTACACGGATCGTGACGGCGAAGCCGGCAAGTTCTCCATCGCTGGTCTTGAGTGGGGCGAATACCAGTTAATCGAGTCCAAGGCTCCTGACGGGTACAACATCGATACGACTCCGCACGTGTTCCGCATCGGGCCGGCCGAAGGCGCGAACGTGAAAGGCACGTGGTACACGTCTTCCGGTTTCAACCCGGAGACTACCGCCGACTATCAGAAGTCTGCCGCATTCACCGTTGACGGTGGTTCCATTACCAACACCCCCGGCGTCGTTCTGCCTGGTACAGGCGGCGAGGGAGTAAACAAGATGTACGCTGCGGGATTCCTCGCAGTGGCGATTGCCGTGGCCGGTCTGGCCTTGAGCCTCAGGAGGCGGCAATGATGGAAGCGTCTAGGAGAAGGGGGAGTGGTCCGTAGCGTAGCGAACTCGCTGCCCTCTAGGCAATAACTGAATACGAATAACTCAAGATTCCAAAAATTTCAAACAAGAAAGAAAGGGAGAACAATGAACAAGGTTCTCAAAGGCCTCGTAGCCGTGGCAGCCACCGCGGCAATGGCCGTCGCCGGTTTCGCCGGTGCCTCCACCGCAACCGCCGAGGAGTCTACCTCTGCGAAGTATCAGATCACTGTCCCCGAGACTGATACTCACACCTATGATGCATACCAGATCTTCAAGGGCGATCTGAATGATGCTGGAACAGTGCTCAGCAATATCACTGCTGGTTCCGACTTCAAGGAAAAGAATGCGGCCGGCACTGACGGTGCTAATCTGACTGCTGCTCAGGCTGCCGAACAGATTGCTACTGGTACATATGCGGATGACACTGCCAAGCTGGCGGCAATTCAGGCTTTCGCCAAGCTGTCCACTGTGTATGGCTCCGTTTCTAAGGACAGCCCGCTGTCTGCCGTACCGGGCTACTACCTGTTCAAGGACAAGGATTCCACTGCAGACAAGAATGATGCAGCCACGCTGTTCATCGTCAAGGTTGTTGGTAATCAGGAAATCGAGCGTAAGGCCGATCAGCCTTCTGTCGAAAAGAAGGTCCAGGATACCAACGATTCCGATGGAACCACTTCCGGTTGGCAGGATTCCGCCGACTATGATGTGACCGACGAGGTTCCGTTCCAGCTGACCGCCACTCTGCCGACCGACGCCGCTGATTTTGCGGCATATAAGACCTACAAGCTGGTGTTCCACGATAGCCAGTCCGAAGGTCTGACTTTCAACAATGACATCACTGTCAAGTACGGCGATAAGGTCGTTTCCTCCGATTCCTACACTGTTGATACCACTGGTCTTAACGAAGGTGAAACCTTCCGCGTCACCATCAACGATGTGAAGACCGTCAAGGATACGGATGGTCAGCCGATTGCTGTTACTGCAGGCGGCAAGTTCACTGTTGCATATTCTTCCACTCTGAACGAAAAGTCCATTATCGGCGCTCAGGGCAACCCGAACAAGGTCTCGCTGGAATACTCCAACAACCCGAACGTGGGTGGCGAAGGCGAAACCGGTAAGACTCCGGAAGATACCGTCATCGTTTTCACCTACCAGCTGGATGTCAACAAGAACTTCAACGCTACTGTCAACGACAACGATCTGCCTGAGTTCACCCTCTACAAGAAGGTTGGCGCTTCTGACGACTACACCAAGAAAGTCGCTAAGGTCAAGGTTGTCAAGAACTCTGATGGCAAGTACGTCGCTTCCTTCCCGCGCGTGGACGACGGCCTGTACAAGCTCGTCGAGACCAAGGTGCCGGACGGCTTCAACAAGGCAGACGATACCTACCTTGAAATCAAGGCTACCCATGATGAGACGGCTGAGAGCCCGGCTCTGAAGAACCTGACTATCACTGTCAAGAATGTGGAGACTAAGGGTGACACCGCCACTGGTACCGTTGCCACTAGCGTCGTGAACAAGAAGGCTCCAACCTCCCGTCCACCGGTGGCATGGGCACCGTGCTGCTGTACGTGGCTGGTATCGCCGTGTTCGTGCTTGCTGGCGCGACCCTGGTGATGGCTCTGCGTCGTCGCAACGCCTGATCCTCCGGATTCCATAAGAATCTGAAGTAACCATCGAAACCCGTGAGCCGCGTTGACGCAAGTCAGCAGCGGCTCACGGGAATCGCAATACATAATTTAAAAACTAAAAATTAAATAATAACTGAACCCACATATGCTGGGCTGGACCACCTCAATCCCTTGTACACTGCCTAATTTTCTTGAGTATCCAGCCTGGCTCCATATATTTTCCGGTTTGCCGTTGGGGGCGAATCAAACATGCTTACTTTCCAATCCACAGAAGAGGGGTCGGCAATGAAGGAACGCACGATCGCAAGCCGCGTCATCGCCGCATGCTGCGCAATCGCCGCCACATTCGCCGCGGCAGCCTGTGCATTCACTACTCGCGATGCCGTCGCGGCGCCAACAACAGACTCTGCCAGCGGCAGCATCGCCATTTCTTACCAACATAAAAGCTCGGACTCCGAAACTGGCGACGATTCTACCAACTTCGCCATTTCGGACGCCAGCTTCAACCTCTACAAAGTCGGACAGATCCCGCAAGCGGCGGCGCCACATTCGAACCCGTCGCACCGTTCACCGACTCCACCGCCTACCCCGTCGACTGGTCGAAGATGACCGGCAAGGACGCGCAGGTGTGGCGAGACATGGCCAACACGCTCGCCGGACTCATCGCGGTGAACCAACCCGACGCCACGGCAACCGGCGTCACCAACACCTCCGGGCATCTGACCTTCACCGGACTGTCCGACGGCCTGTACTTGGCCGTGTCCGACAGCGTTGACGTGAAGGTCGCCAACGCCTCCGGAAAGAACCAGACATGGACGTGCTCTTCCGGCAGCATGCTCGTCGCAGTGCCCGAAGACGGCGTCTCCGGCGGGTCGCGTGTGCTGAGTATCGAACCGAAAACCGAATGTGTGGCGCAACCGCCGAAAACCGTGGAACGCACCGTGCGCAAAATCTGGAATGACCGGAACAATTCTGACGGCAAGCGCCCCGAATCCATCACCGTGAAACTCCTGCGCGACGGCGAGCCCGTGGAAAACGTGAAGCTGAACGAGTCCAACAAGTGGACGCATTCGTGGACAGCGCTCGACGCGGACCACGAATGGACCGTGGTCGAAGCGGCGGTGCCCGACGGCTACACCACCATCTCCGATGTGGAAGGCGACTCCACTGAAATCACCAACACGCACACGCCACCCACCACGCCGGACCAGCCGCACACCGGCGCCGACGTGCAGCAGGCCGCTTGGATTGCCGTGGCCATCTTGGGCGCGGGTTTGGTGCTGCTGATCGTTGCCAAGACGGCTTTGCGGAAGCGGGCGTAGCATAAATAACGTGACGGATGAATCGGACGCCAAGCCAGCTGCGCAAGTCGAATTGGATGCGCAGGTTAAACCGGGTGCGCAGGTTAAACCGGCTGCCAAGCATAAGAAATCGAATGCGCTGCTCAATGTGATGATTGCCATCTCCGCAATCGCCATGATCGGTGCGCTGGGTCTCATCGCGTATCCGACATTCAGCGACTGGTGGAACCGCATGCACCAGTCATACGCCGTGGCAGGCTACGTGGAACAAACCAAAGACATGTCCGGCGCCGAACGCAAGGCCATGCTGAAAGCGGCGCACGAATACAACGAACGGCTCGCCGCGAACGGCGACCGGTGGCACATGACCGACGCACAGAAGCGCGAATATGATGAAACGCTCGACGTGACCGGCACCGGCATCATGGGGTACGTGACCATACCGCGCATCAAAGTGAAACTGCCCGTATACCACGGCACCAGCGACGGCGTACTGCAGATAGCGCCGGGCATCTGGCCGGAACCTCGCTGCCAGTAGGCGGAGCGACCACGCATGCGGTGGTCTCCGGACACACCGGACTGCCATCCGCGCGACTGCTCACCGGCCTCGACGAACTGAAAAAAGGCGACACGTTCGCATTCCACGTGCTCGACGAAACCTACACGTACCAAGTGGACCAGATCTCAGTGGTGCTGCCGAGCGAAATCAGCAAACTGAATATTGAGTCCGGGGCCGATTACGCGACGCTGATCACGTGCACGCCATACGGTGTCAACTCACACAGGCTGCTCGTGCGAGGGCACCGGATTCCGAACCCCAAAGTGCCAGACAAGACGCAATACGACGAGCCGGGCGAAATGACAGCCGTGGCGGCTGCGGTGATCGGACTGCTCGTGTTTGTGGCTGGCTGCGCTTTTGTGGGGCTCGCGCGGCTATGGCGACGCTCCTGGATTGTGCGGCACGGGTTGTGCGCCGGGGCCGGCGCGCGCCATTCGTCTGGTGTTCGGGGGTAGTGTCTAGCCTAGCGCCGCCGCAGGCCGGTGACATCGCTTCTCCGGTGTGCGGGGGTGTGCGTCTGGTCGTGCTCGGTATGTGGTGCGTGGTGTTTGTGTGCTTGTGGTACGTGTTGCGTTTCAGTGTGTGTACTTGTGTTTGCGTGCGTGTGCATGTCTGATGTTGCGCAGGGGTGTTGTTGCGGTGCGCATATGGCCTGAATCGTGCTGAAGCATGGGTTGTGAGCGGATGGGGGTATTATTCGGCCTGTTTCGGACGCTTTTGATGCCCCTTTTGCTCATGACTTGCGGTTTTGACGGTTTTGGCGCGGTTGTGAGCGGATGGGGGTACGATTCTGGATGTTTCGGGCTGTTTTGATGTTGGGTGGCCTCCCTTTTTGCTCACGACTTGTGAGTTGGGCTGGTTTTGCTTGTCTGTGAGCGGATGGGGGTGTGATTCGGCCTGTTTCGGACGCTTTTGATGCCCCTTTTCGCTCATGACTTGCGATTTTGCCGGTCGCGCGCGGTCGTGTGCGTACGGGGGTGTGTGCAATGGGTCTTGCGTGGGTGTGGGCGTGCGGGTGTACCGGTGTAGGCGTGGGTGTAGGCGTGCGGTCGTGGTTTTGGCTGGGTATCTGGCTTATAGATGGCGGATTCGGCCGGGTGTCCGGTGGTATCTCGCTTATAGGTGGCGGGTCGGTTTGGGCAATAGGTCGTTAGGGGGTAGCATGCATGCCCCTAGATGTCTTGTTTCCGCAAGGGGCCGCCATCTATAAGCGAGAAAGCGCGTGAACCGGGCGCTGCGGCGGCGAAATCGCAAAATTATGGAATCGGCTGATTGCTGCGCGCGGCAGGTGGGTAGTATCGGGCGCGGAAGACGTGGAAGGAGCTGCCATGTGTGATGAAGGGGAAACTGCGGATCAGGCGGATGCCGTACGAACGGAATCGCAAAAGATGGAATCGCGAGCGGGGGAGACGGCGCTTGACGGGTCGGCGCGCAGCATCATCGTGCTGATTGTGGTCGGCATGTTGGTGGGGGTGCTGTCAGGCATGTTCGGCATCGGCGGCGGCACGGTGATCGTGCCCGCGCTCGTCTGGCTGGGGCTATCTCAACGCAACGCGGCCGCCACGTCCACGCTGGCGATCGTGCCGACCTCCATTTCCGGCGTCATTTCGTACGCGACCGGCGGGCACGTCGACTGGCTCGCCGCAGCTCTGCTGTTCTGCGGCATGTTCATTGGCGGACAGATCGGCAGTTGGCTGCTGTCACGGCTGCCGGAACTGGTGCTGCGGTGGATTTTCGTGGCGTTTCTCGTGTTCGTGGTGATCAATCAGGTGAGTTTTGTGCCGTCGCGCGACCACCAGATCGTCATGACGGTGGTGACCGGCATTGGCTTGGCGTTGCTGGGTGTGGTCATCGGCACGCTGGCGGGGCTGCTGGGCATTGGGGGTGGTGCGCTTGCGGTGCCGTCGCTGTCGATGCTGTTTGGCGCGTCCGACCTGGTTGCGCGCGGCACTTCGCTGTTGGCAATGTTTCCGAATTCGATCACGACCAGCGCGGCGAACTTGAAGCGTAGGCTAGCGCATGTGAAAACCGCGCTGATTATTGGTGTGACCGCGGTCGTGACCGCGCCGCTCGGTACGTGGATTGCGGGCGCCGTTTCGCCGCGAGTTGGGGCGATTATGTTCGCCTGCTATCTGTGCGTGCTGCTGGTGCGGTCCGTGTTCGTGGCCGTAAAGGCCACGCGCGCGGCGCGGGTTGCGCGGGGCTGAGTGGCGCGGGCATTTTTCCCAGTGGCTGGATGATTTAGTCGCGTGAGTGGTGCGTCAGAGGTGGTTTTTATCCAGTCACTGGGATTTTTGGCGTGTGAGTGGGGTCTGAGAGGTTGGATTTATCCAGCCAGTGGGGGATTTTGGCTTGTGGGGTGCGGTGGGGGTATTGTTTGACGGAATATGGCGATTTTATTGGCCGTATTCCCCCTGTTCATGCGGCGGATATGTTGCGGTCATCATATGGCGATGAGTGTTCATCTGTCGTTCTTCTGTAGTGCGGTGTGCGTTGGCTTGCGGCACATAGCGTGAGCAGTGGAATCGAAAGATCCAAGCAAATGCAGTTGCGGAAAGGTTCCGCATAGCTGGAAGGTATAGCCGAAAACGGGACTCCGAAATCGGGAAACCGAATCGGGAAACCGCCTCGATCGCAACGAATCGACGAAACCGGACGGCACAGACGAAACTGCATGGAAGAAAGAAGAAACATGAGCAAGCACAAGGCTCTCACGGGCGCAATCGCGGCCCTCGCCTCCGTCGCAACGCTCGGTGCGCTTGCCGCGCCGGCGCTCGCAGCTGACGCCACGTACAGCCCCAACGGCAAGTCCGTTGCGGAACTGGCGCAGCACGGCGGCGCGCAACGCATCGCGGCTATCGGCAACAAAAAAGCCAAGAATGTGGTGCTGTTCCTCGGCGACGGCATGGGCGATTCGGAAATCACCGTCGCCCGCGACTATCTCAAGGGTGCCAACGGCCACTTCGAGGGCCTCGACGTGGTCGGCCAGCCGAGCGCGCTTGGTGACGTGCAGGCTGGTACTGGCCAGTACACCACCTTCTCGGTCGGCAACGGCAGCAAGGACAGCGCTGTCGGCAAGGATGACGACGGCAAACTGGTAGCTAACCCCAACCCGGGCAAGCTTACCCCCGTAACCGATTCCTCCGCCTCCGGTTCCTCCTGGGCCACCGGCACCAAGACCTACAACAACGCCGTTGACGTTGATATTTACGGCAATCCGCAGCTGAACCTCTTCGAGCTGGCCAAGGCGGCCGGCAAAGCCACCGGCAATGTGACCACCGCCGAAATCCAGGATGCTACCCCGGCCGTGCTGGAATCGCATTCGTCCGAACGTGCCTGCTACGGCCCACAGGGCAAGACCGACGGCACGTCCAACAATGCCTCCAAGCAGTGCCTCATCAACCAGCTTAAGGAAAACGGCGGCATCGGCTCCATCTCCGAGCAGCTGCTCGACACCCGCGCCGACGTAACCATCGGCGGTGGTTCCAAGTACTTCCGTCAGACCGTGCAGGGCGGTGAATACAAGGGCAAGACTGTGTGGGAGCAGGCCAAGGAAATGGCTTCCAGACCGTCGAGAACGATTCGGTTGCCATGAAGCGCTGCAGTACAAGGACGGCCAGCCAGTGCTCGCCCTGATGAGCGACGGTAACATGCCGACCAAGTTCAACCCGTCCAAGGCCACCGCGCAGGATCCGGCCAAGGACGCCAACCCGACCGTGTGCACTATGAACGACAAGTGGCTCGGCAACCAGGGCTCTTCGCTCGCCGACATGACCAAGAAGGCGCTCGATCTGCTCGAAGCCAACCCGGCCAGCGACGCGAATGGCTATTTCCTGCAGGTTGAGGGCGCTTCCATCGACAAGCAGGACCACGCTGGCAACGCTTGCGGCCAGATCGGTGAAACCGACGATTTCGATCAGGCCATCGCCTACGCCATGAAGAACGTTGACCTGACCAACACCCTCGTGATCGTCACCGCCGACCATGCCCACACTTCCCAGATCCTCAACGCTCAGCCGGCCTACGCACTCTCCACCGTGCTCAAGACCGCTGACGGCAACAATATGGTCGTCTCCTACGGCACCGCTGAAGCCGACTCCCGCGATGAGGACAGCGGCTACAACGGCGGCGACATGGCTCACACTGGCACCCAGCTGCGCATCGCCGCTTCCGGCCCTGGCGCGCAGCGCGTCATCGGCCTGACCGACCAGACCGACAACTTCTACACGATCGCCGGCGCTCTGGGACTGGCCACTTCCACCGAATCGCAGAAGGCACTGTCTGACAACGGCACTGTGAAGGTCTCTGCTACCGACGGCAAGTTCACCGCGGACGTCGACGGCTTCAACGGCGACGCTGTGCTCAGCTACGAGCTGAAGGACAAGAACGACAAGACCGTGGCCGCGTCCGATTCCTCCACTCCGCTCTCCGGCGTGCGCGTCAAGACCGCACAGACCACTCCGATCGCGCTGGACGGCGTCACCGAAGGTTCCGAATATACGCTCACTGTCATCGGCCGCCAGTCCGGCAAGGCCGTGACCGTTGACTTCCAGGCTCCAGCTGCCAACTCCGCCGACAAGAACAACGGCAAGCCAGGCGTTGGCGCTGCGGGCGCTGACAATGACGGCGTGATCGCTTCCGGCAAGGTTTCCGACAGCGCGCAGGCCGGTCCGTTCGGTGCCGCTCTGCTGGGCAAGACCGGTACCGCGGTACTGGCCGTGGCGATTGCGATCGCCATGCTGGTTGCCGTCGCGATGCTCGTCAAGACCGCGAAGGCGCCAAGAACGACCGCTGATTGGCTGAATAACCTCCGATAATCCCCAAAACCGCCGCCGCTGAGATGCTCCCCAGCGCCGGCGGTTTTGGGTTTTGCGCAAAGTTGAGTGAGGTGTGCTCAAGAATTTTTGCGATTTTGGGAATAATAACTTGCGATTCAAAGTTGAGTGGTGTAGGCTCAAGTTTTGGAAAGTCCGGGAGACGGCAAACCGAAACTCGGGCGAAAGAACGAATAGAACAGAAAACGCATAGCGAACCTATCTACAAAGGAGACAAGTTATGGGACGCGCAGTTGGCATCGATCTGGGTACTACCAATTCCTGCATCGCAACTCTTGAAGGTGGCCAGCCCACCGTTATCGTGAACGCCGAAGGCGCTCGCACCACACCGTCGGTCGTGGCTTTCAGCAAGTCCGGCGAGATCCTCGTCGCGAAGTCGCCAAGCGCCAGGCCGTCACCAACGTCGACCGCACCATCAGCTCCGTCAAGCGCCACATGGGCACCGACTGGACCGTTGAGATCGACGGCAAGAAGTGGACCCCGCAGGAGATTTCCGCCCAGGTCCTGATGAAGCTGAAGCGCGACGCCGAAGCCTACCTTGCGAACCGGTCACCGACGCCGTGATCACCTGCCCGGCATACTTCAACGACGCCCAGCGTCAGGCCACCAAGGACGCCGGCACCATCGCGGGCCTGAACGTCCTGCGTATCATCAACGAGCCGACCGCAGCCGCACTGGCCTACGGCCTTGAAAAGGGCAAGGAAGACGAGCGCATCCTGGTCTTCGATCTCGGTGGCGGCACCTTCGATGTGTCCCTGCTGGAAATCGGCAAGGACGACGACGGCTTCTCCACCATCCAGGTGCAGGCCACCAACGGCGACAACCACCTGGGCGGCGACGATTGGGACCAGAAGATCATCGACTGGCTCGTCGGCGAAGTCAAGAACAAGTACGGCGTTGACCTGAGCAAGGACAAGATCGCCCTGCAGCGTCTGAAGGAAGCCGCCGAGCAGGCCAAGAAGGAACTGTCCAGCTCCACCAGCACCTCCATCTCCATGCAGTACCTGGCCATGACCCCTGACGGCACCCCGGTGCACCTGGACGAGACCCTGACCCGTGCCCACTTCGAGGAAATGACCTCCGACCTGCTGGGCCGCTGCCGCACCCCGTTCAACAACGTGCTGCGCGACGCTGGCATCAGCGTCTCCGACATCGACCACGTGGTCCTCGTCGGTGGCTCCACCCGTATGCCGGCCGTCAAGGAGCTCGTCAAGGAGCTCACCGGCGGTAAGGAAGCCAACCAGTCCGTGAACCCGGATGAAGTCGTGGCCGTCGGCGCAGCCGTGCAGTCCGGCGTCATCAAGGGCGACCGTAAGGACGTTCTGCTTATCGACGTGACCCCGCTGTCCCTCGGCATCGAAACCAAGGGTGGCATCATGACCAAGCTGATCGAGCGCAACACCGCCATCCCGACGAAGCGTTCCGAAGTTTTCTCCACCGCTGAAGACAACCAGCCGTCCGTGCTCATCCAGGTCTACCAGGGTGAGCGTGAGTTCGCTCGCGACAACAAGCCGCTGGGCACCTTCGAACTGACCGGCATCGCTCCGGCTCCGCGTGGCGTCCCGCAGATCGAAGTCACCTTCGATATCGACGCCAACGGCATCGTGCACGTGTCCGCCAAGGACAAGGGCACCGGCAAGGAACAGTCCATGACCATCACCGGTGGTTCCGGCCTGCCGAAGGACGAGATCGACCGCATGGTCAAGGAAGCCGAAGCCCACGAGGCCGAGGACAAGAAGCGCAAGGAAGACGCCGAGACCCGCAACCAGGCCGAGTCCTTCGCCTACCAGACCGAGAAGCTCGTCAACGACAACAAGGACAAGCTCTCCGACGACGTGGCCAAGGAAGTCACCGACAAGGTCAACGAGCTTAAGGAAGCCCTGAAGGGTGAGGACATTGATAAGATCAAGTCCGCCCAGACCGAGCTGATGACCTCCGCCAGAAGATCGGCCAGGCCCTCTACGCACAGCAGGCGCCGCCGACGCCGCCGGTGCG